>WNGF01002099.1_pt1 | contig 29341 bp, 22 predicted proteins | sample 5400641 | NCBI WGS metagenome assembly WNGF01 (sample SAMN13153371, study PRJNA577476) | soil metagenome | isolation source: 80 cm soil or saprolite under grassland replicate 2 | place: USA:California | collected 2016-06-15 | reverse complement strand
GGCTGTCCGGAGGAGGTTGCCTTTCGTTGCGGATTTCTTTCCGCGGCCCGGTTCGAAGCGCTGATTGGCGCAACGCCTCCCTGTGAATATCGCGATTACCTGGAGAACGTGCTGGCTGAGTTCAAAGTTCAAAGTTCAAGGTTCAAGGTTCAAGGTCCGAACTTTGAACTTTGAACTTCGAACCTAAAACTGTTACCCTCCCGCCATGCCTTCGTTCGACATCGTTTCGCAAGTCAACTCGATGGAAATCGAAAACGCGGTCAACATTGCCAAAAAAGAGCTGGCCAACCGCTTCGACTTCAAGGGCAGCCCCGCGGAGATCACGCTCGAAAAAAACGAGATCAAGCTCTCCGCCGCCGATGCCTTCAAGATCAAGGCCCTCGCCGAAATCGTCCTGGGCAAGCTGGCCAAGCGCAACATCAGCCTCAAGAGCGTCGAAACAAAAGAACCCGAAATCTCGCCCCTGGGCCACGCCCGCCAGGTGATTCAAATCAAACAAGGCATCGAAGCCACCCTGGCCAAGCAAGTCGCCGCCTTCGTCCGCGATCTTAAACTGAAAGTCACCACTCAGATCCAGGGTGATGAAATCCGCGTGACCGGCAAAAGCAGGGATGATCTGCAAGCCGTCATCGGCGCCGTGCGCGCCCAGGATTTTCCCGCCGCCCTCCAGTTCCAGAATTTTCGGGATTAGCGAAGCCCATTTACCAATGACCAATGTCCAATGTCCAATGACCAATGACCAAGGAATGACCAAGGCCCACGACCCAAGGATCCGCTGAACCAGTCGTTGGAGCCGGCGCGCGCAACTTGGACATTGGACATTGGTCATTCATTGGTCATTGGTCATTGGTCATTAGGCTTCGGACCTTCGACTTCTAACTCAACCCCAGCAGCCTGCCGCCCTGATAGGTGAGGAAGGAAGGCGAGCAACCAGGCCAGTGCGCCCATATAGAGCCATTGGAAGACGGGCCATTTCCACCCGTTGGTTTCGCGCCGGACGATGGCGACGGTGCTGACGCATTGCAGGGCGAAGACGTAGAAGACCATCAAGGTTAGGGCGACGAGCGTCGTGTAGATCGGCGTGCCGTCGGGACGGGTTTGTTCGCGCAGGATTTGCGCGAGGGACTGCGTGGCCCGCTCGGGGTCTTCGACGGCGCCCACGTTATAGACCAGCGACATGGTGCTGACGAACACCTCGCGCGCGGCGAAGGAACTGACTATGCCGATGCCGATTTTCCAATCGAAGCCCAGCGGCTGGATGGCCGGCTCGATCCACTGGCCGAGTCGTCCGGCGAAGCTGTGGCGCAATTTGGCTCCCGCCTCCTCCTGGTCGAGGACGGCCAATTTAGCCGCCAGTTCCTGGAGGGCGGATTTCGCTTCCGCGCCGCCGGTGGAGGAGACGCGGAGAGCCTCCCGCCTGGCGTGGAACGTATTGTCGATCGCCGCGCTTTTGGGATAGGTCGCCAGGAACCAAAGCAGGATGTTGATGCCGAGGATGACCGTGCCGGCGCGGCGCAGGAAGAGTTTCGATCGGTCCCACATGTGGCGAAGCACAATGCGCAACAGGGGACGCTTGTAGGGCGGCAGCTCCATGATCAGCATCGGGGTCGGGCCCCGCAGCAAGGTCTTCTTGAAAACCCAGGCCATGAACAGGGCCACGACAATGCCCAGCAGATACATCACCAGCATGGTCAGCCCGGGAAGTTTCAGGAAGCCCAGCACCCGTTGATTCGGAATACACGCGGCAATGAGCAGCGTATAGACCGGCAACCGCGCCGAGCAACTCATCAACGGCGCGACCAGGATGGTGACGAGCCGATCCTTTGGGCTCTCAATCGTCCTCGTCGCCATGATGCCGGGGATGGCGCAGGCGAAGGAACTGAGCATCGGGATGAAACTCTTGCCGTGTAAACCCACCTTGCTCATCAGCCGGTCCATCAGGAAAGCCGCGCGCGACATGTAGCCCGTGTCTTCGAGCAGACCGATGAAAAGAAAGAGCAGACAGATTTGCGGCAGAAAGACGACCACCGCGCCGACCCCCTTGATCACTCCGTTCACCAGCAGATCGTTCAACGCCCCGCGTCCGAGGGCCGCGCCGAGTTGTTGCCCAACCCAGCCCACCCCTTGTTCGAGTCCCTTCATCGGCAACTCGGCGAAGCTGAAAATAGTCTGGAACATGAGCGTCATGATGGCCACGAAAATCAGCACGCCCCAAACTTTGTGGGTGAAGACGCGGTCGAGCTTGTCGCTCAGCGTTTCCTTTTCCGCGAACGTTTCCGTCGTGACCGCCCGCTGGATCTCCGCGATGCGCGCATAACGGGCTTCGATGCCGGCGCTGCGCCAGTCGATCTTCAGCTCCTCCAACCGGGCGCGTGCCGCGACGACCGCGCGGCGAATCGATTCGGGATAATGACGGTCGCCGAGGGTAAGGGATGATTCGTCCGACAAGACCAGGAGGGCCTCGCCCTGCGCGGCGAAGCGGCTTTCCGGAAAGACCTTCCTGAGCAGCCCGGCCAGCAAGGAAATTTCCTTCGCGAATTCGGCGGATGGTTCGCAGAAACTCCGCGGCGGCCCCGTGGCGCGTGGCTCCCGGAGCACCGCCAGGATTTTCTCGCGCAACGCTTTGACCCCTTCGCCTTTGCTGGCGACGATCGGCAGAGCCGGCGAGCCCAGTTGGCGGCTCAGCAACTCGGCATCGATCTCATGGCCGTTTTCGCGGGCCACGTCCCCCATGTTGAGGGCGATCAGGGTGGGGTAACCCAGTTCGATGACCTGCGTGGCAAAATAGAGGTTGCGCTGCAGGTTCGAAGCGTCGACCACGACCACCACCAGGTCGGGAGGCGGCACCTCGGGCAGACGATGGAAGAGCACGTCGCGCGAGATCTGTTCGTCGAGTGATTGTGGGCTGAGGCTGTAAGTCCCGGGCAGGTCCAGGACGATGATTGGCCGATCCTTGGGCAGGCCGAGCAGCCGTCCTTCCTTGCGCTCGACGGTGACGCCGGGATAGTTGCCGACCTTGGCGCGCAGGCCGGTCAAGGCGTTGAAGAGTGTCGTCTTGCCGGAGTTCGGATTGCCCGCCAGCACGACCTGCCGGGTAACGACCTGGAGGTTGGGCCCGGAGGATGAGACAGCAAGAGGAGCCATCGGCAAGCCACTCCGGCTAATTGGGTCGCACCCAGATCTGTTCCGCTTCGTGCTTGCGCAGGGTCAGATGATATCCGCGGACCTTGATCTCGACCGGGTCGCCCAGCGGCGCAAAGCGGACCAGTTCCACCGGCGTGCCGACCAGCAATCCCATTTCCAGCAGGCGCCCGCGTTGTTCGGGCGGAACTTTGATGTCACAAACCGTGGCGCTGCTGCCGACTTTGAGGTTGGCCAGCGATTGAAGATCGGCGGACATGGTCAGGCCCCCTGCAGCTCAGCGCCCAGTGGGACCGGCTCGACCAGGATGCTCTCCGCCAGTTTCTTGCTGATGCCCAGGCGCGCGTTGCAAACCAGGCAGATGAGGTTGACGTGGCGGCTGACGAGCTTGATTTGACGCTCCTCGCAAAATCCCAATTCCCGCAATCGATGGGTCACCTCGGGCGAGGCGGACAATTGCTTGATGCGAACGGCGGTGCCCGCCTTGACCCGGTTGAGCGGGCAGAGGTCCGGCTGCTTGCAGGCTTTCGCCACGCACCGTGCCAACGAATCGTTCACAAAGCGCAAAACTAGGAGAGTTGAGACTCAGTTGCAAGAAGGAAGTAAGGGCACCGATTGCGGATTGCGGGTTGCGGATTGCGGATTGCGGATTGTGCGGAGGGCGAGGGAACGTTCGACGCGCTATCCGCCAGCCAATCCGCAATCCGCAATCCGCAATCCGCAATCAATCGTTTTTTGCTGACCAGCCGTGATCCTGGTGGCAGCCTCTGGCTCACCATGATCCTGACGCACGCCGAACTGGAGAGCCTGGTGCAGGCCCAGCATCGTCATCCCCATCAACTGCTGGGAATGCACCCGTTGGGTGATCACAGCGGACTGGTCGTGCGCGCCTATCTGCAGAATGCCGCGCAAGTCGAGGTCGTTCCGGTGTTCGAAAAGGCCAAGCCCAGGTTCAAATTGGAGCGCCTGCACGAGAGCGGCCTTTTCGAAGGACTGACCAAAGGCGCCGACCAGGTTTACGCCTACGACCTTGTCATCACCGATTACCAGGGCCACCGCCGCCGTCACCGCGATGGCTATTCCTTTTGGCCCACGCTGGGCGACACCGACCTGCATCTGTTCAACGAAGGCAACGATCGTCGCGTTTACGAAAAGCTCGGAGCCCAATTGCGCTTGATCGACGGCGTCGCCGGCGTCAGCTTCGCCGTCTGGGCGCCGAATGCGCAGCGGGTGAGCGTCGTGGGTGAGTTCAACAACTGGGACGGGCACTATCACCCGATGCGATTACTCGGCTCGTCGGGAGTTTGGGAACTGTTCGTGCCGGGTCTTGGCGAAGGCACGCTTTACAAGTTCGAGGTCAAGAACACCCTGGGTGATCCGGTCTTGAAAACCGATCCTTACGGCTTCTTTTTCGAGTCGGCGCCCAAGACCGCTTCCATCGTCTGGAATAACCGGAAGTTTTCCTGGACCGACTCGCGGTGGATGGAGGAACGCCGCAAACGCCAGCCCCTCCGCTCACCCATGAGCATCCATGAAGTCCACCTGGGCTCGTGGCGAAAGAAGAATTCGTTTGAGTCCCTCAGCTACCGCGAGGTGGCCGGACCGCTCGTCGATTATTTGAAGCAGATGGGCTTCACCCATCTGGAACTGCTGCCCGTGGCCGAGCATGCGTTCTACCCTTCCTGGGGCTATCAAGTCACCGGCTTCTACGGCGTAACCTCGCGCTTCGGCACGCCCGATGATTTTCAATACCTGGTCAACGCCCTCCACGAAGCCGGCATCGGTGTCATCATCGACTGGGTGCCGGCGCATTTCCCGCGTGACGATTGGGCCCTGGCCCGCTTCGACGGCACCGCGTTGTATGAACACGAGGATCCCCGGAAAGGAGCTCATCAGGACTGGGGCACGCTCATCTTCAACTACGGCCGCCACGAGGTCCGCAATTTTCTGGCCGCCAATGCGCTTTACTGGTGCGAGCGTTTCCACCTCGACGGCTTGCGCGTCGATGCGGTGGCTTCGATGCTTTATCTCGATTATTCACGCAAGGAAGGCGAATGGCTCCCCAACCAATTCGGCGGCCGCGAGAACCTGGAAGCAGTCGACTTTCTCCGCCACTTCAACCACCTGGTCCACACCGAGCATCCGGGGGTGGTGACGATCGCCGAAGAGAGCACCGCCTGGGCCCTGGTCACACGGCCTCCCTACCTGGGCGGCCTGGGCTTCAGCCTCAAGTGGAACATGGGCTGGATGCACGATACCCTCGGTTACTTCAAACGGGATCCCGTCTACCGAAAGTATCATCAGAACGACCTGACCTTCGCCATGCTTTATCATCATCACGAAAACTTCATCCTCCCGCTCTCGCACGACGAAGTGGTCCACGGCAAGGGGTCGTTGCTGGGCCGCATGCCGGGTGACGACTGGCAACGGTTCGCCAATCTTCGATCCTTGCTCGGTTACCAATGGACGTTCCCGGGCAAGAAACTGCTTTTTATGGGGGGTGAGTTCGGGCAAAGCCACGAGTGGAACGCCAACGCGCAACTCGACTGGTGGCTGCTGGACCGCGGCCCCTATCACCGCGGAACCCAACGCTTCGTCGAAGACCTCAACAAACTTTACGCGTCGGAGCCGGCCCTTTGGGAGAATGACTACGAGATGGACGGCTTCTTCTGGATGGATTGCTCCGATCACGAAAATAGCGTGTTGAGCTACGTCCGCCAAAACCACGACCGAAAGAGCCTGCTTCTGATCATCCTGAACCTGACGCCGGTCTTACGTTTGGATTACCGGATCGGGTTGCCCAAACCCGGCCATTGGCGGGAAGCGTTGAACAGCGATTCCGAAATCTACGGCGGCAGCAACAAGGGCAATCTTGGCGGTGTCCAGGCCCAGGAATTCCGCATGCATAACCAGCCCTACTCCACCTCGTTGGCTTTGCCGCCTTTAAGCGTCCTTGTCTTCAAGCACGAAAGCGACTCCTGAGCGGTTAGCCGCCAACGCTTAATCCGCCGCCCACCGACGATGTTCTATCCGAGGCCCCTTGTATCTTCAGCCCCATAAGGTTGGGACTGCTTCAGAACGAGCGCCGAGGACCCTCGCCGGCACCGCGCCCAACCCACGGACGCGGGGGTTGTTGATGTGGAGGATTTTTGCATCTTGACTCCCTCCGCCAATCTCCCTATTCTGCTGGACAGAACGTAAAGTCTGCTGGGCTGTGCCAGCGCGAGCAAGTCGGAGATAAAATTCCGACTTTTTTGTTCCTCAGGCCAGGCGGACTTGTGTGCTTATGAACGCCGATTTTTTAGCTGTCTTGGAATTTTGGGAACGCGAAAAGGGCATCAGCAAAGATATCCTCGTCGCCGCTGTACAAGAAGCGCTGGTGGCGGCGGCCAAGAAAGCCATCGGGCCGGCTCGCGAATTGCGTTGCGCCATCGACCCGAAAACAGGCGACATCAGGGCCTTTGCCAAGTTGCTCGTTTCGGAAAGAGTCCTCTCCAAGCACGACCAGATTTCGGTCTTCGACGCCCGCCGCATCAAGCCCGACGCCAACGTGGGCGAGGAATTGGAAGTCGAAGTGACCCCGACCGGCTTCGGACGCATCGCCTCCCAATACGCCAAGCAGTCGCTCATGCAACACATCCGTCGGGCCGAGAAACAGCTTATCTTCACGGAATTCAAGGACCGGGTAGGCGACATCATCAGCGGCGTCGTCCGGCGCTTCGAGCGCTCGGATGTTCATGTCGACCTCGGCAAGTACGAGGCCCTCCTGCCCAACCGCGAGCGTGTCCCCACCGAAGAATACCAGATCGGCGAACGGATCCGTTGCTATGTGAAGGCCGTCGAAAATGGCCCTCATGGACCGGAGATTATTTTGTCCCGCGCCGATCCGCAATTCGTCATCAAGCTGTTTCAACTCGAGGTGTCCGAGATCAACGATGGCACCATCGAGATCAAAGGGATCGCCCGCGAACCCGGGTTCCGCACCAAGTTGGCCGTCTATACCCGCGACGAGAAGGTCGATCCCGTCGGAGCCTGCGTTGGCCTGCGGGGCCAGCGCGTCAAGAACATCGTCCGCGAGCTGAACAACGAGAAAGTCGACATCATCCGCTGGGATCCGATCGTCCGGAATTTCATCACCAATGCCCTCGCCCCGGCCAAGCTGAAGACCTTCGAGATCGACGAGGCCAGAAAGCGGGTGAAGATCCTGGTGAGCGAGGACCAACTCTCGCTGGCGATCGGCAAGCGTGGGCAGAATGCCCGGCTGACCTCCAAACTCACCGGATGGCAAGTCGACATCGAAGCCGAGCAGATCCGGGCGATGGGTTTTGAAGAGAAAATGGCGCGCACGGTCAAGGCGCTGGCCACGATTCCCGGCATCAGCGAGGAGCAGGCCAACGTCCTGGTCCATCACGGTTTGACCAGCCTGGAGGATTTGTTGCAGGCTGAAATGAGTGACCTGGCCGAGATCGCGGAAATTGGTGACAATGCGGCCCTCATTATGGAAGCGGCCAAAGCCGAAGCGGCTCGGCGCTCCTTCAAAGTGGGAGAGACCAATGCCGCCTGAGTCGATATGACCCCGGCGCAAAACCATCTCAGCGGCCTGCGCGCATGAAGACCTGGGGTTGCCGCCGGCGCGAATTAGATTTTTTATATGCCCGTTCGGATCTACGACATTGCAAAAAAGCTGGGAATCGAGAACAAGGAAGTGCTCTCGAAAGCCAAAGAACTGGGCATCACCGCGGCGCGCGTCCCTTCCAGCTCGCTGGACAAGATCACCGCTGAGTACCTGGAAAGCCATCTCAAGCCGGCCACGCCGGCAGTTCCCGAAACTCCCCCAGCCCCGCCCGCGGCCCCCGAACCGATCGTGATCGTCTCGGCGCCTCCCGAGGAGGCGCCGGTCGCGCAGCTCGCCGCCAACGCGCCTGCGGCCCTTCCAGAGGAAACCGTCACGCCACTCGACACGTCCCCTGCGCCACCGGCAGACCGCGCCGCCGCCGAGGCCGCACCCCCACCAACCGAGCCCGAAGCGCCGCCCCCGCCCCCGCCGGCCCCGCGCATCGGTGAATTGGTCGGACGCATCCAGCTTCCCGTCCGGCCGGCGGCCCGGCCGGCCGACAAAGGGGGACTGCCCAAGCCGCCCCCCCGAGGCGTCACTCCCACTCCTGGCGGCCGGCCAGACTTCGCGCGCGGCCGCACCGATCCACGCTCCATGCGCGGTCCGCCATCGCCTCCGGCCAGACAATCCCCTCCACCGGCTCGCCCCGCCGCGCCCGCCCCGCCGTCTCCGCGACCGGCATCACCGGCCGGGCCGGTTTACGTCGCGCCGGAGGGCGCTGAGATCATCACGCTCAAGCCGCCGATCATCGTCCGCGAGTTGGCCGAGCAACTGAAAAAGAAACCGTTCCAGCTCATCGCCGATCTGATCGAGCTGAAGGTGATGGCCAACGTGAACCAGGCGATCGACGAAGCCATCGCCCAGCGGCTCTGTGCCAAGTACGGTTATCGATTCGAAGTCGAAAAGCGCGAACGCGGCGGCGGCTTGGTCCATGCGCCCAAGAAGGCGACCGAGACCGACGTCGACGACCGGCCCGAAGACCTGAAACCGCGCGCGCCCGTCGTCACCATCATGGGTCATGTCGATCACGGCAAGACCACGCTGCTGGATGCCATTCGCCAAACCAACGTCGCCGCCGGCGAAGCCGGTGGCATCACCCAGCATATTGGCGCTTACACCATCTCGTTCCCCCACCCGGAACGTCAAGAGGAGGTCCAACAGATCACCTTCCTGGACACGCCGGGCCACGCCGCCTTCAGCGCCATGCGCGCCCGCGGGGCCAATGTCACCGACATCGTCGTGCTGGTCGTGGCCGCCAATGACGGGGTCATGCCGCAAACTCTGGAGGCGCTCAGCCACGCCCAAGCCGCCAAGGTCCCCATCATCGTGGCGGTCAACAAGTGCGATCATCCCAACGCCAACCCGATGAAAGTCCGCCAGCAACTCCAGGAAAAGGGGTTGGTCCCCGACGACTGGGGCGGTAACACCACCTTCGTCGAGGTCTCCGCCCTCACCAAGGACGGTGTGCCCAACCTGCTCGAAATCCTTTTGCTCCAGGCCGAGTTGATGGAACTCAAGGCCAACCCCAACCGCCGCGCCAAAGGCAATATCATCGAGTCCGGCCTCGACCCGGGCGGACCGACGGCCACCGTCCTGGTGCGCAAGGGCACCTTGCGCGTCGGAGATGTCATCATTTGCGGCCAGTATTGGGGCAAAGTGCGCGCGTTGATCAACGAAGAGGGCAAGCGCCTCAAGGAAGCCGGGCCGTCGGTCGCCGTGAAGGTGCTCGGCCTCAATGGTGTGCCCGAAGCCGGTCTCGAATTCAGCGTGATGGAGAGCGACAAGTCCGCCCGCGAACTGGCCGAGTCGCGCGCGGAGGAAGCCAAGCAACTGAGCAAGGAAGCCCGCGCCAAAGTCACGTTGGAAAACCTGTTCGACACCCTGGCGGAAACGACGGCCAAGGTCCTCAAACTCGTGGTCAAGGCCGACACCCAAGGCTCCGTCGAAGCCATCGTCGAAGCGCTCAAGAAAATCGATTCCGACAAAGTCTCGCTGGAAATCATCCATAGCGCCGTGGGCACGATCACCGAAACCGACGTGCTCCTGGCTTCCGCCTCGAAAGGCGTCATCCTCGGCTTCCACACGCGGATCGACAATGGTGTCAGTGAAGTGGCCAAACGCGAAGGAGTGCAGATCAAGCTCTACTCCATCATCTACGAACTGATCGATGAGGTGAAGGAGTCGATGGCCGGCCTGCTCGACCCGGTGATCAAGGAAGTCGTCGTCGGCGCCGCCGAAGTCAAAAAGATCTTCGAATTGTCAAAGGGCGGCAGCGTGGCCGGTTGCAGCGTCAGCCACGGACGCATTCTCAAAGGAAAAGTTCGCGTGATGCGGCGCAAGAGCCTGGTTTACGAGGGACACACCCTGTCCCTGCGCCGCTTTCAGGACGAGGTCAACGAAGTCCGCGCCGGCATGGAGTGCGGCATCCGCATCGATGGATTCAACGAATTTCAGGTCGGAGATGTGATCGAGGCGTACACGGTCGAAAAGCTGACCGCCAAACTGTAACCGCTCCCATGGAGAGTTCTTATGGCCTCTCATCGACTAGAACGCGTACGGGAGTTGTTGAAACGCGCCATCGGCGAAACCATCCGCCGCGAAATTCCGGTCGGCAAAGCCGGATTGATCACGGTCAATGATGTCGAGATCGCCGGCGACCTGCGCAACGCGCGCGTCTTCATCAGCGTGCTCGGCAACACCGAACAGCAGAGAAGTGGACTGGCGATCCTCCAGCAGAACCGGGGGCGCATCCAGGGACTCGTCGCCAAAGCCGTGATCCTGAAATATATTCCCCACATCCACTTCGTCGTCGACGACTCGGTCGAACGCGGAAACCGCGTGCTGAAATTAATCGAAGAGCTGGAGCGGTCTCCGTCGGAAGCATGAAGGCGCCCCGCGTCGTTCAGAAGATCATCCAGGCCATCCGCAAGAGTCAGACGGTTTGCGTCGTGGGCCACGTCCGGCCCGACGGCGACTGCATCGGATCGCAACTCGGCCTGGCTCTGGCCCTGAAAAACGAAGGCAAACGCGTGGTCTGCTGGAACGAACATCCCGTCCCGGCCAAGCTGGCCTTTCTCGACCCGCAGCAACTCTTCGAGTTGCCCCAGGTCGGGCGCCAGTTTGATTGTGTCGTCGCCACCGACTGCGCCAGCTTCGAGCGCCTGGGCAAAGTGCGCGAGGTCATCGGTGACCGGAAGGTCTTTATCAACATCGACCACCACGCCAGCAATACCCGCTACGCGGATCTCAATTGGGTCTCGTCCCGCGAACCCTCCACCGGCGAATTGATCTACCGCCTCCTCAAGGACGGCGGTTGGCCCATCACCCGGCCCATCGCCGACTGCCTGTTCACCGCCGTCTCCACCGATACGGGCTCTTTCCAGTACCCGAGCACGACACCGGCCACGTTTCATGTCGCCAGCCACCTGGTGGAACGCGGGGCGGACCTGGGCAAAATTTCGCAGGAAGTCTACGAGTCTTATCCGCTGGCCCGTGTCCAACTGCTCCGGCACGTCTATAACAAGTTTCGCCTGACCCACGACAACCGCACGGCTTACTTCTGGCTCAAGAAACGCGATTACGCCCGTACCGGCGCGCAACTCGACGACTCCGAAGGTCTGATTGACCACATTCGCGCCATTCAAGGCGTGATCGTCGCCTGCCTCTTTGAAGAGATGGAGGCGGGCCTGACCCGCATCAGCCTTCGATCAAAAAGCGAGAAAGTGGACGTGAACGACATCGCCCGCCAATTCGGCGGCGGCGGCCATCAGGCGGCGGCCGGCGCGCGCATCACCGGCAATCCCCTGGCCGCGCAACGCCGCGTCCTCAACGCCGTCAAAAAAGCGCTCAATTCCACCCATTGATCATGCACGCCTTCGACTCACTGGACGGAGCGGTGCTGATTGACAAGCCGGCCGGCCCCACTTCCCATGATGTCGTCGATGCCATCCGCGCCCACTTCGGCCTCAGAAAAGTCGGCCACTGCGGCACCCTCGATCCCGGCGCCACCGGCTTGTTGGTGATTCTGCTCGGACGCGGAACCAAACTGTCGGAAAAACTCATGGCCGACGACAAGGTCTATTCCGGCTGGATCAAGTTCGGCGAAACGACCAACAGCTACGACGCCGAAGGTGAAGTGCTGGAAACCAAGCCCGTGCCGCCGCTCAATGAGGAACTCCTCAACCAGGCCGCCGAATCCTTCCTGGGCGATCAATTGCAGACTCCTCCGATGGTCTCCGCCGTCAAAGTCGAAGGCGTCCCGCTCTACCGACTGGCGCGCCAAGGAGTGGAAGTGGAGCGCAAGGCCCGGCTGATTCATATCTACAACTTCCGCTTCACGCGATACGAACCGCCTTACGGCTGCTTCCGCGTGGCCTGCACCAAGGGCACCTATGTCCGCACCCTCGCCCACGAGCTGGGCGGGAAATTCGGCTGTGGCGCCCACCTGGCCACCTTGCGCCGCGTCGCCGCCGGTAAGTTCGACGTCTCCGATGCCCTCCCGTTCGAGGAAGCATTGAAGTTGACTTCGGCTGAATTGGAGAAACGCGTCATCCCGTGTTGGCAGCTGGGCGCTTGAGGCTGCGCCGGACCAGCGGATTGCTCATTGCTCATTGCTCATTGCTCATTGCTCATTGCTCATTGCTCATTGCTCATTTATGACGGATGAGAGCGGACGGAAGGGACAAAATGTGCAATGAGCAATGTGCAATGAGCAATGTGCAATTCTCAGCCGTGGTTTTTTAAGCGAAGAACGCCTGATCTGGCCAAGGACGCTAAACCGGCGCCGACCCGAGGTTCCCTTGCTCAAAGTTTGCGCAGCAAGGCGAACCAGTTTATCGACACATATTTCCTGAATCCCAGGGTTTCCATCAGCTGCAGACCGCACTGCGCGGCTTCGCGTTTCAGCCGCCACTGCGTTATTTCCGAACCGTGTCCTTTGCCGAGGAACGACCGTTGGATCAGTTTCCGCACGAAGGTGAAGCTGATGGGGTGATGGAACGAAACCAGGACCGTCCGGCGCGTCACCCGGCACGCCTCACGCAGAAGCGCCTGGCGAATCTCCGCGTCCCGGAGGTGATGGAATAGCCGCCAGATGATGATGCAATCGACGCAGTTGTCTCGCAGCGGCAGGTAGCCCAAGTCCACATGCAAGAACCCTTGCACCAGCGGCGACGCCGTCTGGCGCCGCGCCTGGTCAATCATCGCCACCGAGATGTCGCCGCCCACGTAGCGGAAATGCCGGTTAATCGTCGTCTTGACAAATCGGCCGGACCCGCACGGGACGTCGAGAATCAGCGCCCCTTCCGGGAGTTCATCCAACCAATGGTTGACGATCGCTTCTTCGTGGTAATAGCGCCGATCGTGCGACGGTTCCCGCGAGGCGCTATACTCCTCGGCGCTCCTGGGCGACTGCCAGTCTCGCGCGGCATGATTCTCATCATCGGGACGGCTTTCTTTCATGGAACTCAGTCACCCTCTGCGTAAACAGTCGGGACGACATCCCGCGGCGGCCACGCGGCGGGATTTTACCGCTCGATGTCATCGGATCGTCCATGACCGCCTCATGAACGGAAGGTGACACCTCAGTCATGCACGCGCCGCCCCGCCCTGCCCTGCCTCCCGTCGGCCTCCCGTTCCCGGCGCCGGCCAGGCCGCCTCGCGACCAGGAAATTCCATTTCTCCGCCCGCGCCCTTCGGGTTTAACCTCCAGCCATGAACACGCTTTGGATTGCCCTGCTCCTTTCCTCATTGCTGCCTTGCTTCGCCCTGGCGGGCAACCGCCCCGTCGGCCCAAGCTTCGTCACACGTTCGGAGGTCCTGGCCCAACATGGCATGGCTTGCACCAGCCAACCGCTGGCCACCCAGGCCGCGTTGGATATCCTCAAACAAGGAGGGTCCGCGGTGGACGCAGCGATTGCCGCCAACGCCGTCCTCGGAGTCGTCGAACCAGAGAACTGCGGGGTGGGCGGCGATTTGTTCGCCATCGTGTGGGACGCGTCGTCCGGGAAATTGCACGGGTTGAACGCCAGTGGCCGCTCTCCGTACGCGCTCACCCTGGCTGAGTTCAGTGCAAAGGAAATCGACGGCAAGAAACTCGAAACCGTCCCGGAGCGCGGCCCCTGGTCGGTCAGCGTGCCGGGGTGCGTCGATGGCTGGTTCGAGCTTCATCGAAAATTCGGCAAACTGCCGATCGATCGTCTGCTCGCGTCGGCGATTGGTTACGCCGGTGAAGGTTTTCCCGTTTCAGACGTCATCGCCAACGAGTGGGCCAACAGCGGCGCATTGGTGACCAATCAGCCTGGATTTAGCGCAGTCTACTGGCCCAACGGCCGCGCACCGCGCAAGGGCGAGCTGTTCCGCAATGCCGGCCTGGCCTCGACGCTCAAGACCATCGCCAGCGAAGGGCGCGACGGGTTTTACCACGGGAATATCGCGCGCGCCATCGACTCATTCATGAAGCGCCACCAGGGGTTCCTCGCCGCGCGGGATCTGGCGGAGCACAAGTCCGAGTGGGTGGAACCAGTCTCGACCAATTACCGCGGCTACGACGTCTGGGAACTGCCCCCAAACACCCAGGGCATCGCGGCGCTGCAAATGCTCAACCTCCTCGAAGGATTCGACCTCCGCCACGCCGGCTTCGGCAGCACGGCCCACGTCCACTGGTTCGTCGAAGCAAAGAAGCTCGCCTTCGAGGATCGCGCCAAATTCTATGCCGACCCGGACTTCACCCAGGTCCCCCTGGCGCAACTCATCTCGAAATCCTACGCGGCTCAGCGCCGCAAGCTCATCGACCCGACCCGTGCGGCCAAGCACTATGCAGCGGGCCAGCCACGACTCAGCCAGGGAGACACGGTCTACCTCACCACCGCGGACGGGCGGGGGAACATGGTGTCCTTGATCCAGAGTCTGTACCTCGGCTTTGGCTCAGGCGTGACCCCGGAAGGGCTCGGCTTCCCCCTGCAGAACCGCGGCGCGCTCTTCAACCTGAGAGAGGGCGAGGCCAACAGTTACGCGCCGCACAAACGCCCGTTCCACACCATCATTCCCGCGTTTATCACCAAGGAGGGCAAACCGTGGGTCAGCTTCGGGGTGATGGGCGGGCAAATGCAGCCGCAGGGACACGCGCAAATCGTGATCAACCTGATCGATTTCGGCATGGGCTTGCAGGAAGCCGGCGATGCGCCGCGCATCCAGCACGACGGCTCTTCCGAACCGACCGGGAGCGTCATGAGCGACGGTGGAAAAGTCTCGTTGGAGTTTGGGTTCGCATCCGAAGTCGAGCGTGACCTGCTCAAGTTGGGGCACGAAGTGGGCCGGGCCAGCCCGTCCACTTTCGGGGGATACCAGGCGATCCTTTTCGACGCAACAAACCAGGTCTATTGGGGTGCGTCGGAGTCGCGCAAGGATGGACAGGCCGCGGGCTATTGAGCGTGCAGAGGTCTGGCCGCGCGCCGGGCCGCGCGCCAGCGCGAAATATGCAGGAATCCTGCTTGCCTCCGATGGCTCAACTGTTTAAGCTGCTCGATCGGCGGAATAGATGTGAAAAAAATTCAATGCGGCCATCTCTTTCGACGTCAAGAATGTCTACAAGCAGCAACAACAAATGAAAGATCGTCGTCTGGAATGGTGCTTTGCTGTGGCGTCCGCCAGCGCTGCGCTGACGTTCCCCGCCCTCGTCGCCGCAGCGGCGAATACGCCGTCCGCGCCGGCCCCACCGCCGCTTCCGCCCATTCACGCCCTGAAACTTGAGCCCGCCTCGCTCCACCTCCAGGACGGCCGCGACGAGCGCCGCGTCCTGGTGCTGGGAGTTACCGACGGCGAGAAGTTGATCGACCTGACGGCGCAAGCCAGGTATGCCGCCAGCTCCACCAACCTCCAAATCGATCCGCAGGGTTACATCCGCGGGAAAGCCAAGGGCTCGGCCGAAGTGGTCGTGTCCGCCGCCGGCAAGGAAGCCAAGCTTCCTGTGACGATCGACGAAGCCATCTTGCCGCCGGTGCGATTCGTCCGCGATGTCGAGCCGATCCTGAGCAAGGCCGGCTGCAACCAGGGCACCTGCCACGGCTCGGCCAAAGGCAAGAATGGCTTCAAACTCTCCCTGCGCGGTTACGATCCCGAATACGATTATCAGGCGTTGATCAACGACCTTTCCGGTCGCCGCTTCAACCGGGTGAATGTGGATGACAGCTTGATGCTGCTCAAGCCGCTGGCCGAAGTGCCCCATGAAGGCCGGCAAGCCCTCAAGCCCGGTTCGCGGGAACATCAACTCGTCCGCCAATGGATTTTGGAAGGAACGAAGCTCGAAGACCCGGCCGCGGCGCGTGTGAAACAGATCGAAATTCTCCCGAACGAGGTGGAGATGGATTTACCCGGCCGCTCGCAGCAACTGTTGGTCATCGCTCACTATGGGGACGGCTCGACCCGGGACGTTACCCGGGAAGCGCACTTTTTGGTGAGCAACAGCGAAGTGGCCGATGTGACGCGCGATGGCCTGGTCAGAGGGTTGCGCCGCGGCGAGGCCGCCGTCCTGATCCGCTACGAGGGACTCTACAGCCCGGCCCAACTCACCGTGATGGGCGACCGCAGCGGTTACGAATGGGTGGACGTGCCGGAGCACAACTTCATCGACCAGCACGTCAATGCCAAGCTTCGCAAGATGAAGATTCTGCCCTCCCCGCTCTGCACCGACGCGGAATTCATGCGGCGGGTCTACCTGGACCTGACCGGTGTGCCGCCCAAGGCGGAAAGGGTGCGCGCCTTCATGGATGACCAGACCCCGGTCAGGCAGAAGCGGGAGAAGCTGATCGATGAGCTGATTGACAGCTCCGATTATGTCGAGTTCTGGGCCAACAAATGGGCCGACCTGCTCCAGTGCAACAGCGAAAAACTGGGCGAAAAGGCCGTGTGGCTGTTCCGCGACTGGATTCGCCAGCAAATCGCGAAGAATACACCTTACGACCGGTTTGTCCGCTCCATCCTGTTGGCCCGCGGCAGCTCTTACGAAAATCCGGCGGTCAATTACCTGCGCGTGCTGCGCGAGCCAGGCAAGATGGCCGAGGATATCAGCCAGACGTTTCTCGGAGTGCGCTTCAACTGCAACAAATGCCACGACCATCCCTTCGAGAAGTGGACCCAGAACCAGTATTACGAAGAGGCCGCCTACTTCGCGCAAGTGGCGTTCAAGCAAGGCCAGATCGGCCAGAATGTGATTTTCCAGGAAGCCGGCGGCTCCCTCAAGATCACCGCCGAGGAAATCCTCTACAACAATTACGCCGGCGGTGAAGTCAGACATCTCAAAACCGACAAAGTCGTGGCGCCGCGCGTGCCCGTGGGACGCTCCCACGAAATTCCGCCGGGAGAGGATCGCCGTGCCGCCTTCGTCGATTGGCTCGCCTCAAAGGACAACCCTTATTTCGCCAAATCCATGGCCAACCGCGCCTGGAGCTATTTCTCCGGAAAGGGTATCATCGATCCGGTGGACGACATCCGCGCCGGCAATCCTCCGAGCAATCCGGAGTTGCTCGACGCGCTGACCGCTTCCTTCGTCGAGAGCGGATTTGATCTGAAGAAACTCATGAAGCTCATCTGCCAGTCGCGCACTTACCAGTTGAGCATCGCCAGGAACAAATGGAATGAGGACGACACGGTAAACTTCAGCCACGCCATGCCGCGGCGCCTGAGCGCCGAGCAAATGGTGGACGCGTTGGCCCTGGCCACGGGTACGCGGGTCAAGCTCAACGGCGTGCCCACCGGGATGCGCGCCGCCCAGATCCCCGACGGCATGGTCGCGGGCAACGATTTCCTCACCCTCTTCGGCCGGCCCAAGCGTCAAAGCGCGTGCGAATGCGAACGTTCCAGCAACCTGACCCTCTCCCACGCCCTCAGCCTGATCAACGGCACCACCATCGGCGACGCCGTCGACTCCCCCACCAGCCGCATCGCCAAGCTGGTCGAGACGGAGAAGGACGACAAGAAGCTGATCGAAGAGATTTACCTGGACTGCTTGAGCCGTCCGCCGACGGAGAAGGAGCTGGAGGCGGTGAAATTCGTCAACGAAACGAACCGGCTCGAAGTCGCCCAGGATTTGGCCTGGGCGCTCTTGAATAGCCCCGCGTTCCTGTTTAACCGCTGAGTAGAAGGAGCCAATGATATGATCTCAATCCCCGGACAACCTGGCAGCACTTGCGACGGCTGGAGCCGCCGTGAATTCCTCCGCGTCGGCGGCGCCGGAATGCTCGGCATCAGCCTGGCGGATATTCTCCGCTTGCAAGCCAATGCCTCCTCCGTGCCCGATGCTGCCAGGACCAAGAGCGGCTGGGGCAGGGCCCGGAGTGTCATCTTCATTTTCCTCCAGGGTGGCCCCAGTCACATCGACATCTGGGATCCGAAGCCGGACGCGCCTTCCAACGTCCGAGGCGAGTTCAAGCAGATCAAAAGCAATGTCCCCGGCATCTGGCTCAGCGAGGTCATGCCCAAACTCGCCCGGCAAATCGACAAGGCCACGCTCATCCGCTCCGTCAGTTACACCCCGGCCGGCCTTTTCAACCACACCGCCGCCCACTACCAGATGATGACCGGCTACACCCCGGACCGCGTCTCGCCCTCCGGCCAGCTCGAACCGCCCGCGCCGAACGACTTCCCCCACGCCGGTTGCCAGATTGCCCGCCTCAAACCCCCGGAGGTGCCGATGTTGCCGTTCGTCATGCTCCCCCGCCCGACCCAGGAGAGCAATGTCATCGGCAAAGGCAGCACCGCAGGCTTCCTCGGCGCCGCTTACGATCCCTATTACTTCTACCAGGATCCAAACAAAGAAATTAAGCTCGACGACCTCACCCTGCGCAAGGAAGTCAGCAGGGAGCGCCTCCAACGCCGCGCCACGCTCCTGAAAACCGTCGAGCACCAGATGCCCGAAATGGAAAAGGCCGTCGAGAAATATGCCCTCGATGCTTATTACCAGAAGGCGTTTGACCTCGTCAGCTCCGGTCGCGCCCGCAATGCCTTCGACCTGGCCCAGGAGAAAGATTCGCTCCGCGACACCTATGGCCGGCACACCTTCGGCCAGGGCCTGCTCCTGGCGCGGCGCCTCATCGAAGCCGGCACCCGCTTCATCCAGGTGAACTGGCCCGCCGTGGCCAACGGGAACCCGACCGTGGACGCCTTCGATACCCACGCGGCCAACTTCGGCCCGCTCAAAAACCTGCACTGCCCCAAACTCGATAGCGGCTTGAGCGCGCTCCTCGAAGACATGGATCAGCGCGGCCTGCTCAAGGAAACCCTCGTGCTGGCCATCGGTGAATTCGGGCGCTCCCCGCGCCTGGGGGTCAGCACCTCCGGCAACGGCAACGCGCCGGACGGCCGCGACCACTGGCCCTATTGCTATACCGCCCTCATCGCCGGCGCCGGCATGCGACGCGGCGCTCTTTTTGGCAAATCCGACGCGACCGGCTCTTCGCCGGCGGAAGATCCGGTGCACCCGACGCAATTGCTGGCCACCATCTACCATGCGCTTGGCATCGACCCGCACACCATCGTTCTCAACCACCTCAACCAACCGCGCGAGCTTGTGCAGGCTGAGCCAGTGACGGGACTTTTCGGTTGAGCGGAAAAGTCATGCTGAAGCCGCTATTTCTTGCGCTCCTCGCGCCGCCGCTCCTGGCCTTGGCCCAGCCCACCCCCAAGCTGACCTCGATTTCTCCCGAGTGGATCCAGCGCGGCACAACCACGGAAATAACTCTCACCGGTGAGAACCTCGGCGGCGTCACCCAATTCATCTTCGACGGCGACGCCGGGCTCAGCGCCACCAATCTGCCGGCGCCCGCGACGCCAAAACCGGCGATCACCATCGAATCGACGGGCGGCGGCATCTCCCGCGCCGAGTCCAGGCCACCGCGCGATGACAAGCGGCTGGTGGTGAAGATCACCGCCAGCGCCGACGCTTCGCTCTCTCCGCGCGAGATGCGCGTCGCGGCTCCTGGCGGCGTCTCCAATCCACTCAACCTGAACGTGGGCCAGTGGCCGGAAGTGGAGGAACGCGCGCCGAACCACACCCTGCAGGAGGCCCAGCCGGTCGACTTGCCCGCGGTCATCTCCGGCGTCGTGGCCGCGGCCGCGCAAACCAACCGCTATCGCTTCAAGGCCGCCAAAGGCCAGGAGATCGTCCTGGAAGTGGACGCCGCCCGCCGCGGTTCGCCACTCGATTCGTCCCTCGTTGTGGCCGACGCCAAGGGTCGCGAACTCACCCGGAGCGAAGACGCCGCCGGCCTCGACAGTCTGCTGTTCTTCACCGCGCCCGAGGACGGCGAATATTTCGTGCAATTGCGCGACTACCGTTACCGCGGCGGCAAAGAATACGTTTATCGTCTCTATGCCGGCCCGATTCCCTATGTCGAGTCCATCTTCCCGTTCGGCGGCCAGCGCGGTCACGAAGTCGACATCGCGCTCTCCGGCCGCAACCTCGCCGGGACGGCGCGGATGACCTTGCAGATCGACCCCAAAGCCCCCCGCGGCCGCCAGCAAATCCGCGCCAAAACACCCGCCGGCTATTCGAACCTCGTGCCGTTCGACGTCTCCGACCTGACGGAGATCGTCGAAGTCGAACCAAATGACACGGTCACCAATGCCCAGGCCGTTACCGCTCCGATCGTCATCAACGGTCGCATCGCCGCACCGAAGGATGTGGATCATTTCAAATTCAAATCCGGCTCTGATCAAAAGCTGGTCTGCGACGTCGCCGCCAGCCGCTTCGGCTCCAAGCTCGATGCCCTGCTCACCCTCACCGACACCAACGGCACCGTCCTTCAGCAAAATGATGACATGAACGGCGCCGACGCGCGCCTCGAGTTCGATGCCAAAAAGGACACCGAGTATGTTATCGCCCTGCGCGACCTGACGGACCGCGGTGGCGACCGGTTCGGCTACCGGCTCTCGTTTCGCCCTCCGTCCCAGGCCGGCGGAGCGAGCTTCGTCGCGCGGTTTCTCCCCGACACCTTGCGCCTGCCGCGCGACGGCACCGCGAAAGTTCGCTGCGAGCTCACGCGCAATGGCGGGTTCGACGGCCCGGTGCGCTTCGCCTTGTCCGACGCGCCGGCTGGCGTCTTCGCCGAGCCGATCGTTGTCCCGAACGGGCCGGCCAGCGGCCTCATGGTCCTCTCGGCCAGCAAAGATGCCCCGCTCGGATCGTTCCCGATTCGGCTCAGCGCCAGCGGCGTGATCAACGGCAGAATCGTGACGACCACGGCTGAGCCGTTGCTGGGCGAGAAAGTCGTCAAGCAGGCCTATCTCAGCGTGCTCCAGGCCGCTCCGTTTCGCGTCGACCTGGCCACGTTGAACGCCTCGCTCGAGCAGGGACAATCCGCCACGCTCGACGTGTTGGCGGAGCGCCGCGAGGGGTTCAACGGGGAGATCAAGATCTTTGCCGAAGGCTTCACGGCTGGGCGCGACCCGCTCTCCAAAAGCTTTACCGGCGGCGAAGCGGTCATCAAAAGTGGCGGAACTCTTGGCCAGATCCCCCTCCAGCCGAAGATGGATTCCGAAGTCGGCACGCGCACCATCATCGTGCGCGGCGAAGCCCTCTCCGACGGCCAGTTGATCACCCAGTACACCCAACCGATGCCGATCAGCGTCAGCCAGTACCCGCTCGTTCTTTCCAGCACGTTGTCCCGTCTTTCGGTCACGGCGCTGCCGCCAGGCTCGACTTCCGCCGCCAGCGAGGCCGAGACCAAGATCAAGGTCGAACGTCGCGCCGGTTTCAACGGCGAGCTGGAACTCGCCCTCGAAGGCCTGCCGGCGGGTATCAAGCCCGAGTTTCCGAAAATTGCGGCTGGCGCTTCTGAAACGACGCTCAAGCTCGTGGCCACCGACAAGGCGCCCACCGGCACCAACGTGAATTTCACCGTGGTCGCCACCGGGGTTTTCAACGATCGCACTTACAAAGCCCGCACCGGTCCGATTGCGCTGACCGTCACCGCACCGGAGCCGGTGCAAATCGCCACCAACGCCCCGCCCGCCACGGCGACCCCGCCGGGCACGAAATAGCCCACTGCGCATGAAGCACCACCTGAGCCTCCTTGGTTGGCCCGTCCTGCTTGTTCTCTTGCTCGACTGGGTGGCCGCGGGTCCGGCCTGCGCCGGCGAGCCACCCGTCAGCTATTACAACGACCTCGTCCCGATCTTCAAACGAAGCTGCAACGGTTGCCATCATCCCGGCAAACTCAAAGGGCAGCTCGATCTCACCGGCTACGAGGGCTTCAAGAAAGGGGGCAAGCACGGATCCGGCTTCGTCCCGGGCCATCCCAAGGAGAGCATCATCATCGACGAGGTTTCCGGCGATGAACCGTCGATGCCCAAGGAAGGTGATCCGCTGAGCAAGGAAGAGATCGCCCGGATCGAACGCTGGATCCAGGAAGGCGCCAGGGACGACACGCCGGCCAACGCGGGTTCCTTCAAGCTCACCGCCGCCCCCACCTACACCGCGCCGCCGGTCATTTCCGCCCTGACTTTCTCGCCCGATGCGAAACTCCTCGCCGTCTCCGGCTACCACGAAGTCCTGTTGCTGGCCGGGGCCGAATCGAACATCCTGGCCCGCCTGGTCGGCGAATCGCCTCGCATCGAAGCGCTGGCGTTTTCGCCCGATGGCAGGAAACTGGCCGTGGCGGGGAGCGCCCCGGCTCGCTTCGGTGAAGTGGAGATTTGGGACGCGGCCACCCGGGGCGTCGCGCTCGCGCCGGCGAAAGCCTTCAAACTGGCCCCTGACTCCATCTACGGCATCTCCTGGTCGCCGGACGGCGAGCGGTTGGCCTTTGGCGGTGCCGACAAATCGGTGCGCATTATCACCGCCGCCGACGGCAAGGAAGTCCTCAAGTTCGACAACCACAGCGACTGGGTCTTTGCCACAACCTGGACCACGAACGGACAGCGCATTCTCAGCGGCAGCCGGGATCGGGCCATGAAACTGATCGATGCCCGGAGCAGCCAGTTCATCGACGACATCAACAAGCTGCTCGAAGGAGTGCTTTGCTTCGCCCGCCATCCGAAGGAGGATCTCATCGCCTACGGCGGCGACCAGGGTGTGACGCGCCTTTACAAGATCGCCGAAAACCAGGGGCGCACCGCCGCGAACAACGACGTGAACCTGGTCAAGGAATTCGAGCGCATGGCCGGTCCCGTCCAGGCCATCGCCTACAGCCCGGACGGAACTTCGGTTTGCGTCGGCAGTGTGGGCGGAGAGGCGCGTGTCTTCAGCACGAGCGACGGCAAACGCGTCGCCTCTCTCAAAGGCCACGCCGGCGCCATTTTTGCCATCGCTTATCAGCCGCTCACCAACCAGATCGTGACCGGCGGTTACGATGGTAAACTCAGGGTGTTTGAGACCGGCAAAGGGGAACTGCTCCGAACCTTTGTTCCTGTTCCGCTCGAAGCGGCGCCGGCTCAGCAACAGGCGGCGAAGTAGGGGCGACCCGATGGCGGAAAAGCAGGCGACCCGATGCCCTCAGAACCTGTTTAGCGCCGACCTTGGCTTCGCTTCGCGTAACTTGATTCAGAAACTGGCGAAGAGACAACCGGTGGCCCGCGAAATACGCGAAATAAACGCGAAAACAGTTCCTGAAAGCCACGGATGGAACACCGATGAAACACGGATTCATTCGCAATGGCCGAGCCATTTTTGCATTCGTCCGTGTTTCATCCGTGTTTCATCCGTGGCTAGTCTAAAAGCTCGCGTTCAAAAACGTCTGCCGGGCTCATTTCTCGTCCAGTTCAGTGATAATCACGAACCAGGCGCTCTCATTCTTGTCGTCGCCCGCGTAAGTGAACCACTCGCCTTTGCTCAGCGCCTTGGTCGTTTTATGCACTTCCTTGCCATCCCCGATGAGCTTGACTTCGACGCGCGGGCCTTCCAGTTCCCGAATCTCAACCGTGCACTGCTTGCTTAACTCGAAGCGATTGCTGCCGCGCGACGGGACCACTTTGACCAGTCGATTGACCACAAAATAGCTTTTCCATTTGAAGACCTTGCGCAGCTTCTCAGCCGTGGCGGCATCGACCGGTTTATGGTTGGGGTCGGGCGACTTGTCGTCGTTCGTTGCCCAAATCAGCTTGGCTTCGAGCTTAAGCTCCGCGGCATTGGTGGGTGGGGCCGTGGCGCTGAGGAGAAGAAAAGCCAGCAACCACCCCCCCGCTTGGCGGGAAAACAGGCGTTGGCTCATTGGATGACCGTCTCATCCATCGGTTCGAGCTCCGGGTCCTTCTCTGTCTCCTGCTCTTTATTGTAGAGGTAGACCACGAACATGTTCTCCGATTGAGACCTGTAGGAAATGGAACCGACATGTTCGGAGAGGTTCTCGACCTCGACCAGATGTTTGAGACTCTCGTCTCCCTCGTTGTCATGGACCAGATTGAGCGAGACAACCGAGAGAAAAGCGATCAGGGCCATGCCGGAAAGCGGGGCCAACAGTCGGCGCCAGGAGAAAATCCATGGCACCGGGCGCGACGGCGCCTCGGCCTTTTCCAGACGCTCGATCTCTCGCTTGATTTTGCTCCAGTAAAATTCGCCCGACTCCGGCAACTTCACTTCCGGTTCGTTCTGCGCGAGGATGGTCTTGGCCATCCGCAGTTCGCCGACCATCGCCTGGGCTTCCTGGTCGCCTTTGACGAAGTCTGCCACCTGACGAGCCTCTCCCTCCGGGAGCTCGCCGTCCACCCAGGCTTGCAGCTTCAACTGTCGTTCCGCGTTCATTTTAACTCAGTTCCTCTCGTTTATAACTCGCCATCAGATTGGCCATCTTGCGCCGCGCATAGAACAAGCGCGACATCACCGTTCCGATGGAGCATTCCATTCGTTTCGCAATCTCTTTATACTCCAAATCTTCAAATTCGTGCAAAATCAAAACCGTCCTGTGTTCGTAGGACAATTGGTTGAGCGCCCGGTCGATTCTCGCCCTCAACTCGCTTCGTTCCAATCCCTCGGTCGGGTTGACTGTCACCATCGGCATCTGCCGTTCCACGCCCCCGAGTTCCTCATCGAGCTGTTCGATTGATTCGGCCCGTTGCCGCTTCTGCTTTCGCAGTTGGTCCAGGCAGAGGTTTATTACTATTCTCGTCATCCAGGTGACAAAACTTGATTCGCCCTGAAACTGCTTGAGGCGTTGCCACCCTTTGACCCACGCTTCCTGTGAAAGATCGACCGCTTCGTCTTCATTGCGCATCATGCTAAAGGCCCGCGCGTAAATCTTATCCCGGTGCCGGGCCACCAGCCCTTCGAAGGCAACCATGTCGCCTCGCTGCGCGCGACGCACCAACTTCTCATCGGGAACATCGGGCTTTTCCGGGTGCGACGCCATTGTTGGACGGGGGTCGATCAGGGCTTATTCAGTAGAACTCATAATGTGCCCTTGGTCGAGGGCAGGTCCCGCGCAATTCTCGGATCTAATTGGCAAGCAAGATCTACGGCCTTGGCAAACGCCTTGAATAATCCCTCCACCACATGGTGCGGTTCCTCCCCGTAGAGCAACTCCAAATGCAGCGTGCAACGCGCCTCGTTGGCGAACCCCTGAAAGAATTCCCGCGCGAGTCCGAATCGAAATGCGCTCGACATGTCCTGCCCCTTTTCCGCCGGGCTGACCCGCCTGAACTGCAGCTTGTCCAGGCCGCGCCAAACCAAATGTGGTCGACCGCTGAAATCAACCACACAACGGGCCAGACATTCGTCCATCGGCACGTAGGCTTCACCGCACAGGGGATTGCGTGGGTCGAAACCGGTCCCGTAGCGGCGAATGCCTCGCTTCTCGCCCAGTGCGCTGCGAAACGCCTGGCCCAGCGCAATGCCACAATCCTCGACCGTGTGATGCGCGTCCACTTCCAGGTCGCCTTGGCAACGCAGCGTCAGGTTCACCACCGCGTGCTTGGCGAAGAGCGTCAGCATGTGGTCGAAAAAAGGAAGACCGGTCTTGATCAAGGATCGGCCTCGTCCGTCGATCTCCAGTTTGAGCCAGATCCGGGTCTCTTTGGTCATGCGTTGCACTTGCGCCCGACGTTTTTGCATTCCGCGCAATTAACCAAAGCCTCTCTCGAAAACAAAGCTCAAATACCCTGGCGGGACCAAATAGTTCGAACTAGTCTCGCCGGCCATGAAGCTGTGCCTGCTGCGCTTCCTCTCCGCGTCGGTTCCTGGATTGATGCTCGCTTTGCTGGCCGCCGGCTGCTCCAGCTTCGAGTCGGCCTGGCGGCAGGCCAGCCAGACAGTTTACCCCACGAACACGATGGCCGGCCCATGGGAAGGGAGCTGGCGCAGCGAGGTCACCGCTCACCATGACCAATTGCGCTGCCTGGTTGCCCAAGAGACAAATGGCGTTTTTTCCGCCCGGTTCCACGCGCAATACAAGAAGCTGTTCCGATTCAGTTTCAGTTACACTGTCCGGCTCGCCGCGCAATTGAGGGACAGGAAATGTCATTTCGAAGGCGAAGCCGATCTTGGCTGGTATGCCGGCGGCATTTACCGCTATCGAGGATTCGCCACGGCGACCAATTTCTTTTCCAGCTACGAGTCCAAGTACGACCACGGCACTTTCCAGATGACCCGTCCGCGGCCGGCCAATCCGCCCCATTGAGCGGAGAGCGTGGACGAATTGCAATCGGGCTACCTCAAGCTGGTGAAGCAACTTTACTCCGCAGAGGGACAGCCACTCAATTCCGAGAGCATCTGACTCGGCGGCCAGCGCGAGCCAATGTGATGCCTTGCGCCTTTGCGTCTTTGCGTCTTTGCGTTTTCACGGCGTCGGTGCCAACGCCGAGACGCAGTGGCGCAAAGACGCAGAGAGCACTTGGCCAGGACGCGGTTGATTGGATCGGTCGGCCGCCCGCGATCGCCGAGAACCGCAGCGCGAGATTGCTGACCGATGAACCGTGGACGGCCAATGGGTGGAGGGAACGGGGATGGGCCGTTCAGGCCAGTGTCAGTTGCCACGTCGCCGGCGGCTCATCCCCGTCGCCCGCCTCTGTCGTTATCCGTGAAATCCGCGTCATCCGTGGTCAACCTCTGCTGGCCCAACTGGACGACCTCCCTTAGCGCATCCTTGACGCAACGATGGCGATGTTCAATCTGCTCGTTCTGGGAAACCAACAGTCTGAGGCGACCACGGATGTCACGGATACCACGGATATCTACGCGGGCAACGCGTCAACCGGTTCTCGGGCCCACCGCACTGAGGACCTCGCTTCGCTCATCACTGTGAGCTGGGTTCTGACGGACCATTGGGCCGCAAGGATGGCAACCTTGATACCCACGGTGTCCAGCGGAAAAGTTATGGGTAAAGATGAGCCCCCGTGGAGAGCGAGATCGTGGCGACGCGTCTTGATAACTCTGGTGCTGCTCTTGCCATTGCCGCGCTCAAGACGCTCCAACCGCCGATTCGCTCGATGCTGTCCCACCGCGGAATATAGTTCTCCCTCTCCCCGGGGGAGAGGGCCGGGGTGGTCCTCCTTCACCACTAAATGGTTACTTTTCCGGGAAGAAGGTTTTCGTTCCGGGCACGAAGGCGGCGCCGATGCCGTCGCCGGGCCACCAATGCCCTTTCGGTTGATCCTGGAAGTAGAGGAAACTCTTTCCGAGGCGCTGGGCGAACTCGAACATCTTGGAGGTTTGCTGCGAATTGTCGCTCATCACGATCGAGCCGGGATGAAGTTTCGGTTCGATGGCGAGGAATTCGGCCCACTCATATTCCGGACGATGGTCGCTGTCGTGAAGAAAGATGTCCACCGGCTCCGGGAACTTTTTAAGCAACTCGACGGAGTCGCCCAGCAGGATCTTTCCGTAGGACTTGTAGGGTTCCGCGAAGAGATGACCGCAGGTGGGGACGATGTCGGTCGCATAGACCAGGCCGGGATAACCTTCGGTGGCATTGCGCCGTAACGCGGCGGCGATGACGACGGTGCCGAGGCCGCGGTCGACGCCGGTTTCGACGATGACGCGCGGTTTGGTCGCGCGCACCAGGGCATACCAGCCGAGGCGCCGTCCATAGCGCGGCTCGACATCCGAGTTGTGTCGATCCGGGCTGGCCAGCGTGCGCTCGCGCAGGAGCGTCCGCAGGGCGTCGTCCTGCTCGAGTTCGTGGATGTAATCCTGGATCAGGGAAGTCTCATGCCCGGAAATCACCGCGATGTAGCTGGCCAGGTATTGCCGGTTCAGATCCGTCAGGTGGTAGGTGTGATTGTAGTGCTCCTTCGAAGCGAATGACCAACGAACCATCGCGGCGAACTGGCGCAATCCGTAAGGGAGCGCGATGAGCGCAAAGCGAAAGGGGATCAGCGCCAGGCGCCCGGCGGCCGTGTGCTTGAGGAAGTGACGGAGAGACATGGTTGAGTTAGGCGCGGACCGGGTCCATTGAGTATCCTGTTCCACAAAGGCAGGCTTTGGGCCCTGGCCCGGCGTTCAGCTTGGGAGTGGGACTATTCTTGCGCATCAGCGATGGGTGGGGCCGGCGTTTGTCGGTTTTTCGTAAACAACCAGAACGCCCGAAGCGTGATCGAATGGAGCGAGCCAATCATCAAGCCTGGCCATCGGTTCTAGGAAGAAGTTCAGCGCCTCCTTCACCGCGAAGCTTTTCGCCAGGAGTCGGTCCACCGCAACGAAACTGCGCATCATTCGGCTTTTGGCCTTATATTCGTTGTCAAACAATGCCGCGATCGTACCCGGCTCCTGGATGCGGCTGGCCAGCTTCTTGAAAGTGATCTCCTTGAAGCCATGTTTGAGGAATCGCTCCCGCCATTTCGAGGGCAACTCCATGCCGATGTGCCCGGGCTTATCCACAAAATGAAGATGAAACAAATCAGGATATTGATGGGCAAACCGGTACCAAGGGCTGGTGGAATCTGCCTCGATGCAATGGATGGTGCGCCCCCCCGGCTTGAGCACGCGATGGATCTCGGCAAAGAGTTGATCCTTGTTCTCGGCGCCGATGTGCCCCAGCACGTCACTGGAAACAACGTAATCGAAACTCTCGTCCGCGAACGGCAGGTTGTAGCCGCTCGACTGATACACCTCATCGTAGATCTGCCGGGCCATCAGCAGCAGCGGCAAAACCGGATCGACCCCGATGACCTTGCCGTAGGCGCAGAAATAATGACGCCCACCGCCACAGCCGATGTCGAGAATCATCAAGTCCCGCCGCCTGCGTCCTTGCAGCTCCGTCCAGAAAATCCGGTCGCGCCGCCCCGAAAGGGAGAACCTGACGCGGATCCGGTTGAGCATTGTCAGCCACCGGCTCGCGCGGATCTTGTTGCGGAGCCGCGCGGAACCGGTCCAGGCGTCGACTTGCTTTTCCTCGTAGACGCTTTCGTTGAACCGTTCCGCCGGCGTGAGAAAGGAGAGAACGCCTTGATTATTCGTGAACGCGCGTTGGCAGGCCGGACACTTCCAATTCAAGCCGTCGGCGACGATTTTCTTCCGGCAAGAGGGACAGACTAGTGGCACGAGCATAAGCGCGCAAAACTCACCCGGCAAAGCCGGGCGACCGAGCTCCGCGCGCTGGTTCCTGAGCGGCCTGCATGCTTTGACTCTAGGAATTTCCGAAACCGCTGTCGAGCGATTCATCG
>WNGF01008922.1_pt1 | contig 29345 bp, 30 predicted proteins | sample 5400641 | NCBI WGS metagenome assembly WNGF01 (sample SAMN13153371, study PRJNA577476) | soil metagenome | isolation source: 80 cm soil or saprolite under grassland replicate 2 | place: USA:California | collected 2016-06-15 | reverse complement strand
CAGGTAGTGGATCTGCGGCTCAAACCGCACCGCCGAGCCCGGGCCCGCGGCCAGCGACGTCAGGGCCTGCTGCAGCGCCTGCACCACGGTGGCGCCGTTGCCTGGCTGCGAGCCTTCGAGGTGGACCTCGGGCGCGATCGTGCCCTGCCGGACGCGGGTCGTGAAATCAGGCGGAAAGACGATGTATGCGACCAGGGACCCGTCCTTCAGCTTGGCGTCGCCGTCGGCCGCGTTGATGTCTTTGGCCTTGATCTTGTCCGAGCTGTGCAGCGCGCTCGCGATGGCTCCGCCGAGCGGGCCCGCGTCCTCGTTGGCGACGCCGACGTCGGGGGTGTTCGATGCGCCGCGGATCATGTAGCCGAGGAGCGAAAGGATCACGATCGGGGCGACGAACAGCAGCGCCAGCGTGCGCCGGTCGCGGCGAAACTGCTGCAGCAAGCGCCTGGTGATGGCTCCGACGCGGTGTCCGCTCATTGCTGCGGCTTCCCCGCAAGACGGAGGAAGGCTTCTTCTAGATTTGTGCTCCCAGCTTGCTGGCGGATGTCACCAGGGCTGCCCTCGGCGAGCAGCTGCCCGTACTGGATGAGCCCCAAGCGCTGGCACCGCTCGGCCTCATCCATCACGTGGCTGGACACCAGGATCGTGGTCCCCGCAGCCGCCATCTGCCTGAAGTGCTCCCAGAACTGGACACGCAGCTGCGGGTCGATGCCCACCGTCGGCTCATCGAGCACGAGCAGGCGCGGGTGGTGCACGAGCGCGCAGGCGAGAGAGCAGCGCTGCCGCATGCCGCCGCTGAGCGTGGCGACGACCGACTTTCTGCGCTGGTCGAGATCGACGAGCTGTAGCGCCTCGCCCACATTGCTTTCCGCGCCGCTGATGGTGGCGAAGAAGTTCAGGTTCTCCTCGACGGAGAGGTCGGGGTAGAGCGCCGCCTGCTGGGTCATGTAACCGACCTGGCTCAGCACGGCCAGGTCTGGGATCTTGCGGCCGAGCACGGTCACGGTGCCCGCATCGGCGATGACCAGGCCGACGATCACTCGAATCAGGGTCGTCTTGCCGGAGCCATTGGGTCCGAGCAGCCCATAGATCTCGCCCTGCCGCACGCGAATGGTGACTCCGTCGAGCGCATGCAACGAACCGAACGACTTGCGAACGTTGTCGACGTCGACGGCGTACGCCTCACTCATATGCATTCCCCTCCTCCGAATCCGGTCGCATTGCGCGCAACCAATTGGCCGCCAGGACCGCCACCGCCTGCTCACCTTCGATGTCCATGCCCATCACCCGCTCTGCCAGCGGCCGCGTCAGCATGTGGAAGAAGATCGGACCGACAAAAGACTGGAGGGCCAGCACCGGGGGCATCCGGCGCAGCCGTCCAGCCGCCATCTGCGAGATGACGTAGGCGCCGACCGAGCCCAGGATGAGGGTGACCATCTCCCGAGCCGCTTCTTCTGCGTCGGGCGTCAAGGAGCTGACCTCGAAGAACACCACCTTCAGAAGGCCGAGGCGAGGCGCACCTGGGCCGCAGATGGCGCGGTAAACGGCGCGCGCGAGCTCGGGCATCACGACCTCAGGAGGCTGGTCCTGGAGGGCCGTCGCCAGCTCGCTCACAGCTTCGAGCGGTGAATACCTCCGCATGACGGCCGTGAACAGCACCGGCTTGCCGGGGAAGAGGCGATACAGGGTGGCGCGCGAGACGCCGGCGCTGGTCGCCAGGTCGTCCATCGAGAGCGCAGCCAGCCCCTGCCTCCCGATCATCTCCAGCGCGGCGTCCAGGATTCGGTCCCTGGCCCCAGGCTCGGGCTGGACCTCGAGCGCTTCCAGCAAAGCCCCCCGTGATTCAAACGCCCGGTAGAAGCTTGCCCGGGAAACGCCGGCCGCCTCCGCGATCTGTCCCACGGTCGGTTTTTCTCCCCTGGCGAGCAGCCCCCGCGCCCGGCCGAGGATGCGCTCCTGGGTCCGTTTCGCCATCTGAAACGATACTAGACAAGACGTCGCATCTCGTCAAGTTGCATTTCTTCACCACCTGGGCTGGCAAGCCGGCCCGCCCTGGCTAACGTGGCCCTCCGTGGGAAGCCCGATGCCGCCTGCCGCCCTGTTCGCGCCTGCCCTCGCCGCGCTGGTGGTCGCGCTGATCGTTGGCGGCTGCTCGGCCGCCCAGGCGCCGGCTGAGAAGCACCCGGCTGGGAGGGCGGCGACAATCGATCGCGCCGCAGCCGAGGCCCTCGTTGTCGAGGCGGACGCGGCCAGGCGCGCCGCTTTCTCGGGGCTGGAACGCGTCGCCTTGACGCGCGTCTTCCGCGGTCATGCCCTGCGCGTCCTGCAGGCGCAGGTCGATCGCATGCGTCAACGTGGGCTGAGGCTGGAGGAGCGGAACCCGGTCCTCGCCGTCGTTTTCTGGGACGGCGGCGCGGCAGAGGTCGTGCTCCAGGTCGAGGCGCAGCACCGGTTGGTGACCATCGATCAAGCCGACCCACCATGGGCAGCGACCGTGCGGCAGTGGTGGTCGCGCCTCGCCCGCGAGGACGGCGAGTGGTGGGTGGTGGATCAGGCCGACCTGGCGCCCGATCACTGGCGCTCGCCATAGCCGCGATGCGCAGCACGCTTGCCGCTGCCATCGGCCTGGCCCTCGCGCTGCTGCCGGTGCGCAGCGGCGCAGTTTCGGTGTGGGGCGCCGCCGGCTACGGCGATCCGCCGGGTTGGTGCACCAACCACTCGGACATGTGGACGGCGACGGTCGTCACGAACGATCCCTACGTCCGCACCAACCCCGAGCAGGACACGTTCTACGGCTTTCACGCCAATCCGGGCTACGACGAGTGGTACGGCTATTTCTACGGCGACTTCAGAGGTTCGCCGGGCGACGCTTCAGGTTGGGTGTGGCTTCTGCATGAGGACTACCCGCGCCACTACCACTGGAACTTCGCGAGCAACGGATGGGCGGTGCACGGCCACGCCAAGGAGTACATCGCCTATTACAACTGGACATTCGGCGGCGAATGCGGCATCGGCCGCTACGGAAGCCTGTCGCCTCCGCCTTTCATGGCGGACCAGTACGGATATCCGGTGGTCGACATCTACGTCGACTCGAGACCGCCGCCTCCTCCCAAGCCGCGCGTGGCCGACATGACGAGCGGATCGGTCACGTTCACCTGGGATCCGGTGCTCGACCAGGGTGATGGCGCCGGCGCCGATTACTTCGCGTCGGGGATGGACCACTACACGTCGTGGCTGACCATCAACGGCAATCTGCAGGTGCGTCAGTTTGCCCCGACCGTGCAACCGCGGTCGCTCACGCAGCCGGCCATGTCGTCCGGCGATGTGGCGTGTGTTCACGTGCAGGCCTTCGACAGGCTGCGGAACGCAAGCCCCGTGCAGGTGGCGTGCGCACGCGCTCTATCTCCGCCGCCTATGCCCTCCTGGCCGGACGTTGAAATAGCAGTCGCCGCCAACCCGGCCCCACCTGGATTGGTCGGACTCGATTCTTGGTTCTGGCTCAGCCCTACGCCGGAACCAACCGCGGTCGTCGTGGATGAAGGGATCAGATACGTCTTGACCGCGACACCGTCCGGAGCGGAATGGGACTTCGGCGACGGAACCAGCGTCACCTTCCACGATGCCACCGGCTTCGGCACGCCGTATCCTGCCGCGTCGCCTGTGACGCACGTCTTCGAGGCGCACAGCCGGCTCGGCTACCAGGTGCGGTCGTCGATCCGCTATGACGTGACCTGGACCGCGTACGTGTCCGGGCGGCAGGTCGGCCCCTATGCGATGGGGTCGATCATCCAGGCGGCGAGGCCGCTTCGCTATACGGTGCAGCAGGCGCAGCCGGAGCTGATCAGCGTTTGATCAGGGGCCAGACGCTGTCCAGCCGGACATGCGATCGATGGTGATGGCGACCACCGGTCCCGGAGGACGAGCATCCGCGTACTGCGAGTAGCGGCCGATCAAGAGCTCGATGGCTCGATGGAACTCGAGTCCGTCACTGATGATGCGGGCGGAGCCATCGATGCGCACCCACCACAGCCGGGACCAGTCCTCGACATAGTGATCGACGAGCACCGACACCGATGGATTGCCCGCGATGTTGCGAAGGCGCTTGAGGTCGCGACTGTGCTTCGGCTTGGAGTCGACGGCGAAATACAGAGCGTCGCCATCGAGCGCAAAACAGATCGCCACGACGTGAGGCTTGCCCTCCGATCCGGCGGTCGCGAGGTGCGCGACGCGCGCGGTCTCCACCCGACGTCTCATCTCGGATTCGTCCATGCGTGAAGTCTGGCGCTGCGCGCGGCCGGCGGGCTATGGTTGAACGGTGCAGAGGCTCCGCACCTATACCGTGGAAGAGGCGAACAACGAGCTGCCTCGCGTGCGCAGGATCGTCGGCCAGATTGCGGAGCTGTCGGCGCTGCTCCCCGAGCTCGAGGACCAGGCACGCATAGCGGAGTACGAGTCCAAGCGACCGGCGGCCGGCGCCGAGGATCGGGATCGGCACCAGCAGGCGCGCGACGCTGCGAGCGGCGCTGAGCTCGAGCTGCTGAAGGCCGTGGCCAGCCTCAACGGCATGGGCATCCAGCTGAAGGGCCCGCTGGAAGGGCTCATCGACTTCCCCTCGTACCGTGACGGCGAGCTCGTGGAGCTCTGCTGGAAGCTGGGTGAAGAGCGCGTCGAGCACTGGCACCGCGTCGGCGAGGGTTACGCGGGACGAAAGAAGCTCTAGCCTTCGCCCCTGGCCTCGCTGCGCACGATGCCTTTGATGGCGTCATAGACCGCCTGCGCGACCCCGGCGGCATCCAGGCCGTTGTCCTTGAGGATGTCGAAGGCTTTGCCCTGGGGTAAGAATCGGTCCGGCAGGGCAAGCGTGCGCACGCGCCCCGCCAGCCCGTGCGGGGCCAGCGACTCGAGGACCGCGCCGCCGAAGCCTCCGCTGCCGACGTTGTCCTCGACTGTGACCACAACGGGATAGGCGCGCGCCCAGTCGACCACGCGCGGGTCCACGGGCTTGATCCACCTTGCGTTGACCACGCCGCAGGAGATGCCCCGCACCTCCAGGCGCTCCGCCGCCTCTTTGGCCACCTCGACCATGCGGCCGACCGCAAAGATCACGGCATCCGACCCCTTGCGGAGCTCCTCCCAACGGCCCACCGGTATCGGCTCAACTGGCAGGTCGGGGGTCGCGGGCACCGGGCCCTTCGGGAAGCGAATGGCCACGGGGCCGTCGGCGGTGAAGGCGGTCTCGAGCAGCGCGCACAGCTCGGTTGCATCCGCGGGGGCGGCGACCTTCAGGTTCGGGATCAGCCTCAGGTAGGAGATGTCGAACACGCCGTGATGTGAGGAGCCATCCGGGCCGGTGACGCCCGCGCGGTCGATCACAAATATGACCGGGAGCTTGTGCAGCGCCACGTCCATGATCGTCTGGTCGAAGGCGCGCGCCAGGAAGGTCGAGTAGATGCAGACCACCGGGCGCATGCCAGACATGGCCAGGCCGGCGGCGAAGGTGACCGCATGCTGCTCGCAGATGCCGACGTCGAAAAAGCGATCGGGGAACTCCTTGGCAAAGTTCAGCAGCCCGGTCGATGAGGCCATCGCCGCGGTGATGGCGCATACCTCTGGGCGCCGCATCGCGGCGGTCATCAAGGCCTCACCGAACACGTCGGTGTAGGTGAGCTCGGTCGATCGCGGGCGGCCTGTGAGCGGGTCGAACGCGGGCACGCCGTGCAGCTTGTCGATCTCGTCGTCGACCGCCGGACCGTAACCGTGGCCCTTCTCAGTCACGACGTGCACGACCACCGGCGCATGCAGCTTTTTCGCGCGCGAGAAGACCTCTTCCAGCTCAGCCTCGTCGTGGCCGTCGACCAGGCCCGCGTACTTGATGCCGAGGCTGTCGAAGACTGTCGATGGCTGAAGGAGCTGCTTCAAGCCTTCCTTGACACGATAGGCAGCCTGGTCGGCGGTCGAGCCCACAAGGGGAAGGTCGCGCAGCAGTCGCGAGATCTCGACCTTGATCCGCTCGTAGCGGGGGTCGACGCGAAGCTGGGACAGATGGCGGGCGAGGCCACCGACCGTCGGTGCATACGAGCGGCCGTTGTCGTTGAGCACGATGATGAGGTTTGAGGGCTGCAGGACCGCGATCTGGTTCAGCGCCTCGTATGCCATGCCGCCAGTGAGCGCGCCGTCGCCGATTACCGCGACCACGTAGCCGTCCGCGCGCTTGCGCAGCCTGGCCTCCGCGATGCCGAGTGCATAGCTCAGCGACGTCGATGCATGGCTGTTCTCGACGAGATCGTGCTCGGACTCCCTTCGGGATGGGTAACCGGAAAGTCCGCCCGCCTGTCGCAGCTTTGAAAAGTCGCGCGCGCGGCCGGTGACGATCTTGTGCACGTAAGACTGGTGCCCGGTATCCCACACGATCGCGTCTTTGGGACTGTCGAACACCCGGTGCAGCGCGAACGTGAGCTCGACGACACCGAGGTTGGGCGAAAGGTGGCCGCCCGTCTTCGAGGTGTGCTCGACCAGGAAATCGCGCACCTCTTGCGCGAGCTGCAGCAGCTGGGCCCCATCAAGGCGCCGGAGGTCGGCGGGCGAGTTGATCGTCTCGAGGATTGCCACTTCGATCTCTAACGCGCGGCCCCGGCCATGAGTTCTGCCAGCTCGATGCAGATCCGGGTCCCGGCGCCGCTGGGGCCGCCGTGGATGGTGGTGAGGTCGGAGTTGGTGTTCCAGCTCGAGGCGGCGATGTCGAGATGGGCCCAGGGCTTGCCGTCGACGAACTCGCCGATGAACATCCCACCCAGTATGGATCCCGCCTCCCCGTACTCGGAGTTCCTCAGATCGGCGACCTTGCTGCGGAGGAGGACGCGGTAGTCGGCGAGCATGGGCAGCCGCCACACGCGGTCCCCGGCCTGCCGCGACGCCTCCTCGACGAGCTGCCAGAACGAGTCATCGTTGCTCACCGCCGCGGTGGCCGCGTGGCCGATCGCGATCGTCGCGGCGCCGGTGAGGGTGGCCAGGTCGAGGATGTGCGTGGCGCCGCCGCGCAGCGCGTAGGTGATGGCGTCGGCAAGCACGAGCCGTCCCTCGGCGTCCGGGTTCAGGACTTCGACTGTCTTGCCGGCCGCGCTGACGACGACATCGCCGGGGCGCATCGCTGTCGGGCCGGGCATGTTTTCGGCGGCCGCGACCACCGCCATCACGTCCAGCGGCAGCTTCCTCGCCGCGATCGCGTCCATGGCCGAAAGGACCGCGGCGGCGCCGGCCATGTCCGCCTTCATCTTGCTCATCCCGACCTGTTCCTTGAGAGCGATGCCGCCGGTGTCGAACGTGATCCCCTTGCCGACCAGGCTCAGCGTGGCGCCCCCATCCGGCTGAGCGCCGTGATGGCGGAGCCTGATCAGGCGAGGCGCCTGCGCCGAACCGGAGCCGACCCCGAGCAAGAGGTTGTAGCCGCCTGCGCGGAGCTCACTCGGTCCGAGGACCTCCAGCTCGAGCCCGTGGCGCTGTGCGATCCGCGCCGCCTCGTCGGCAAGCCCGGCTGGAGTGAGCTCGTTGGCAGGCATGTTGGAAAGCTCGCGTGCGCGATTGGTGGCCTCGCCCGACTGCCTGGCCGCATCGGCCTCACGCTCACGACCTTCGCCGAATCCGATCAGCAGCAGCTCGTCGACGTCACCTCGTTCCGGCTCAGAGGTCTGGCGCGAGCGCGGCTCGAACGTGCCCATGACGCTGCCTTCGACCACCGCCTGCATCGACTCGAGCCCGAGCGGATCGGCGCGCAGGATGGCGACGCGCCGGTATCCGTGCTTGCGCGCGGAACGAACGAGCTGATGATGCGCGGACCGCAGTCGCTGACCGTCGAGGTCTGCGCTTGGGCCCAACCCGTAGAGGATCACGCGACGAGCAGCGATCCGGCCCTGGGTGGGAAGAGGGAGGACCTCGTGGAGCTCGCCCTTGAACTCCGCCGTCGCCAGCACCTCCCGGAGCAGCCCGCCCAGCGCGCGGTCGACCTCGAGGGCGCTCCCATTGAGAACCTCGACCCCGGAGACTGGAACCGCAAGCGCATCGACGGCGATGCCGGCAGGCGACTCGGCGACCGGTACCACCCTCATCGCGGTCATAGCGTAAGCCAGCGCGCGACCGGGCCCGGGGGCGTCAGGCCAGGTGCTCGGCCACCAGCTCCAGCACGTGGGCGACGCGCAGGTTCATGCGCCGATGCTTCGCTGCCGCGGCGATGTGCAGCAGGCAGCCGGGGTTGTCAGACGCAACCAGGGCGCAACCGGTCTTGGCGATCGCGTCGAGCTTCCACTGCGCCAGGCGGCCGGCAACCTCAGGCCACTCCAGGCTGAACGTACCGCCGAATCCGCAGCAGTTGGCGATGTCGGGGATGTCGACCACCTCGTAGCCGGCCAGCTCGAGCAGGCGCCGCGGCTCGCTCTTCAGCCCGAGCTGGCGCAGGGACTGGCAGGAGTCGTGGTAGGCGACCTTCAGGCTCATGTCGTCGTTCCGCACGAGCCACGGCTTTTTGCCGAGGACTTCGAGCACGAAGCGGGTGGAGTCGCGAAACCTCGAGCGCAGGGGCTCGTCGGCGGGAGCGCCCCAGTCCGGCGCGTCGATGGTGAAGGCTCCGAAACATGACGCCGACGGCGTCACGATCGGACCCTTGGAATCTCGAAGGCTTTTGGACAGCCTTGTCTGCAGTTTGTCTGCGCCTTCAAAGTCGCCGGCGTTCGCTGCGATCAAGCCACAGCACCACTGCCCCTTGGGAAAACCAACCTGGTACCCGGCTGCCTCGGCGATTCGCTGCAGCGCGACCGCGGAAGCCGGAAGCACGCGGTCGACCATGCAGGAGGCAAAAAGGGTCAGCGGCTCGCCCCCGCCGTCGCCGGCGGGGGCCCGGTCGCGATATGGCACCCGGGCCAGCGCCGGCGCGCCCGGCACCAGCCCGCTGAACGGTGCGCCGGCGCGGAGCAGCCTGTCGGCGAGCTCGGGGCGCTGCCACATCCCCAGGACTGCCTTCTTCCGCAGTGATTTACGGCCCTTGCGCCGGTGCTCGAGGATCTGCCGCGGCAGCGGGATGTCGACCGGGCAGATCTCCTGGCAGGCGTTGCACTGCGTGCAGAGCGCGTTGGGCAGGTCTGCTCTGTCCAGCCCGTGGTGAAACGGGGTCAGCACGAGGCCGATCGGTCCGTTGTAGATGTGACCGAACTGATGGCCGCTCACAGCCATGAAAGGTGGGCAGGCGTTGGAGCACGCACCACATCGGATGCACGTGAGGGCATCCCGGAAGACAGGATCGACGAGCATCTCCTCGCGGCCGTTGTCGAGGATCACGCAGTGCATCTCACGCGGACCGTGGACTCCGATCGTCAGCGATTGCTCGATGTCGGCTGAACGCGACGGCCCCGTGATCCAGTTGACGTAGCTGGTCATGACCTGGCCGGTGCCGCTGCGTGGAAGCATGCGCAGCACGGCCACCGCGTCGTCGAGCGTCGCCACCAGCTTGTCGATGCCGAACAGCGCGATGTGCACAGGGGGCAGCGTCGTGGTGAGGTCGGCGTTGCCCTCGTTGGTGACGAGCACGATCGTTCCCGTTTCCGCGATCGCCATGTTGGCCCCGCTGATGCCGGCGACGGCCGCGATGAACTTCTCGCGCAGGGAATGCCGGGCGTGGGCCTGGATCGCGGCCACCTCGGGCTCGGTGCCGAAGACACGAGCCGCGTCTTCCCTGGTCAGGTGGATGGCAGGCGCGATCAGGTGCGAGGGGTGCGTGTGCGTCAGCTGCACCATGCGCTCGCCGAGGTCGGTCTCCACCACCTCCATGCCCAGCGACTCGAGATAGGGGTTGAGCTCGATCTCCTCGGCCGCCATCGACTTGACCTTGGTCACCACCGGGCGTCGCCGTCCGCCGCCGGCGTTCCAGCAGAGCTGGCCGATGATGTCTCGCGCCTCGGCCGCGTCCTTGGCGAAGTGGACCTTGCCGCCGACCGCTTCCAGCCGCTCGGCGAAAAGCTCCACCAGCTCGGGCAGCCGCTCGAGGTTCGCACGCCGCCGGGCTTTGAGGTCGGCCCTGCCCTTGGCGAAGTCGAAGCTCTCGAACGCTGCGTCACGACGGCCGCGCAAGCCGGTCATGGCGTGTATGAGCGCGCCCTGCAGCTTGGTGTCGTCTAGAGCTTTGTTGACGCGCCGCGCGAAATGGCGGCGGGACTCAGGCACGCGCCCGGCGTGCTTCTGCTATGGCCTCGGCGACCTGCTCGGGAGTCGACACGGGCGCCAAGCATATGGTCCCGACGCAGACCACGGCCCGGTCGTCACCGTGAAGATCGATGATCGGGTCTCCCAGCCGGCCGAGGCGATCCTTGCCGGCATGGTCGAAATAGCCGCCGAGCTCAGTGTCGGCGTAGCGGTCATCCAGGTGCTGGGCGATTTCCCTGGCGGTCTGCAGCCAGGGCTCGCCCAGGCCGGCCGAGTGGGCGCGCACGGCCGCCCACAATCCCCAGACCTGGTCGCCAAGCTGCCCGCCAACGCCTTCTGCGTGATGCATGCCCTGACCCGAGCGATATCGATCTTTGAAGAGTTTCTCCAGGAGCGTTGCGCCGTGCTCGCGGAGGGCAGGTCGCGTGCAGCGGAGCGATGCATCGAGATAGGCGATGCCCAGGGCGGCGTTCCACGCCGTGTATATGCGACGGTCGACGTACGGCGCCTTCTCTCTCCCGCGCCCGTCTTTGTCGAGCGAGTAGTAATGCTCATCCGCATCCTGGCTGCCGCCGTACAGGCCGCTATCCGGATCGCGAAGCACCGTGTCCAGGTAGCCGGTTGTGAAGTCGAGCACTGCGGTCATGCCCGCGAGCGCGAGCGCCCCGACCAGGCCGGCGTGGTCCTCGAGCATCTTTTCGAAGTGCGGGACACTCCAGTCCTGCGTGGTCGAGTAGCGGAAGAAACCTCCCTCGACGTGGTCGTAGGTGCCACTGGATGCCATCTGCTGGAGGGTGTGGACCGCCATCTCTCGCAGGCTTGGTTCTCCACGCAGCTGTGCCTGCTCGAGAAGGAGATGGATGGCGTCGGTCTGCGGGAACTTGGGCGCCGAGCCGAAGCCTCCGTACTCGGCGTCATAAGCATTCTTGACCGCGTCGAGGATGAGGTCGACCTGGCCGTAGTCGAGCTCGCCCGCGCTGCGCGCTGCGCCGGAGCCGGCGCGTTTGCGTCCCTCGAGCACGCGGTTGGCGATCTCCGGCCGGTGCGTGCGGTAGTAGCCGGCGACGCGTGCCAGGGTGTCCGCCATCTGCTCAGGCGGCAGGTATGTGGCGCCGGTCAGGATCTCGCCCGAGGACGTGAGGAACGCGGTGCTCGGCCAGCCGCCCATGTTGTAGCGCTGATTGATGTCCGGGCGCAGATCGTTGTCGACGCGGATCGGGACGTACTCGCTGTTGATCAGGTCGATCACGCCCTGGTTCGAGTAGGTGGTCTCATCCATGACGTGGCACCAGTGGCACCACACCGCGGAGATGGAAAGGAGGATCGGGCGGTCGAGGTTGGCCGCCTCGTCGAATGCCTGCTCGGACCAGCCGCGCCACCTGATCTGGGCGGCCCGGTTCGGCCGTGGCGAGAAGTGGAAGTCTGGCCTCCCCACCTCGTGGGGAGGTCCGGCCGAAGGCCGGGGAGGGGGCGCGCTCATGACGTTAGCGTAGTGAAAGAATGAGATCGTGATTTCCACCAGCGCAGTCGACACGTACATCGAGAAGAACTCGCGGCGTTTCGTCGAAGACCTGAAGGAGCTCTGCTCGTTTCCGAGCATCTCCAACCACGGGCTGGATGCCGTCGCGCCCGCGCGCGATTGGATCGCTTCGCGGCTCAGCCGGTTCACCGACCGCGTGGAGACGCTGGAAGCGGGTGGCATGCCGGCCCTTTACGCCGAGGTTCCCGGTCATGGCCGCCGCCGGCTCCTTCTGTACCAGCACTACGACGTGCAGCCGGTCGATCCCATCGAGCTCTGGGATTCGAAGCCGTTCGAGCCTGTCGAAAAGGACGGCCGGATCATCGCCCGCGGCGTCGCGGACGACAAGGCCGACGTGATGGCGCGCATCCATGCGCTCGAAACCCTCAAGGAGCTGGGGGAGATACCGGTCACGCTCCGATTCCTCGTCGAGGGCGAGGAGGAGATCGGCTCGAAGTCGTTCGAGAAGATCGCGCGCGAACACGCTGACATGCTCTCCGCAGATGGGTGCCTGTGGGAATCCGGATCCTCTTACGACAGCGCCGGCCGGCCCACGCTGCAGTTCGGCTGCCGCGGCCTTCTGTACGTGCAGCTGCGCGTGAAGCTTCTCGACTTCGACCAGCATTCCGGTTACGCGTCCATCTTTCCGTCGGCGGCGATGTACCTGATCGAGGCGCTGGCGAGCCTTCGCGACCGGGACATGAACATCCGCATCGACGGTTTCTACGACGGCTTGATCAAGCCCACCGCCGCAGACCGGCAGATGATGGCGAGGATCGATCCGGAGGTCGACCAGAAGAGGGCGCTCGTCGGCTTCGACCGCCTGATTCGAGATCCAAAGCCGGAGCAGGTGATCGAGCAGCTGCTGTTCACGCCCACCTGCAACGTCGCCGGCGTCACGACGGGCTACCAGGGACCGGGCTCGAAGACCGTGCTTCCCGCCGAGGCGGCGGCCAAGCTCGACTTCCGACTCATCGCCGACCAGGATCCCGAGCACATCCTCGCCCGCCTGCGCAAGCACCTCGATGGCCACGGATACGAGAAGGTCGAGATCGTCTGGCACGACGCCGAGAAGCCGGCGCGCTCAGACCCTGACTCGGACGTGGCGAAAAGCGTCATCGAGTGCGTTCGCGAGCTCCACGGCGACCCGGTTTTGTGGCCCTTCATGCCCGCCACCGGCCCGATGCACCCCGTCGTGTCCGACCTCGGCATCCCGACGGTGCTTCCGGTTGGTGTCGGCCGGCCGGACAACCGTATCCACGCTCCCAACGAGAACATCCGCGCTGACGACTACCTCAACACCGTGCGCCTGATGTGCCGGGTCTGGGAGCGTTTCGGCGCGGGATAGCGGAATCGGGCCGCTTAGACTGGGGGGTAGATGCGGAAGCTCACAGAAAAGCTCTTCACGGTCAAGTACAAGGAGGACTCGGGACGTCCTCATATCGAGATCGTCGACCAGGCCGTCTGCGCCAATGACTGCAAGGGCAAGTACTGCACGCATTTCTGCCCGGCCGGGGTATACGAGTGGAATGAGGAGCAGAAGAAGACCCTGGTCAGCTTCGGCAACTGCATCGAGTGCGGCGCCTGCTCCATCGGCTGCCCATTCGACAACATCGCCTGCCACAGCCCCCGGGGCGGCTACGGCGCCCAGTACAAGTTCGGCTAGTCACCAGGAATAGGGACCGTCCCTGGCCCAATTCCAATTGAGGCAGTGAGCAAATACGACGTCGTCATCGTCGGTGGCGGGCCCGCCGGCCTGGCCGCCGGCCTGTATACCGCGAGGATGAACCTGAAGACGGTGCTGGTCGAGCGGGGGCCGCTCGGCGGCCAGCTGCTCAACACCGAGCTGGTCGAGGACTACCCGGGCTTCGAGTCGATTCTCGGCCCGGAGCTGGCGACCAAGATGGGTGATCACTCGCGCCGTTTCGGGCTCGAGATTCGCGACTTCGAGCCCGTCAAGGAGATCGATCAGGAAGGCGGGATGAAGGTCGTGCGCCTGGAGGCAGGCGATGAGCTGCGAGCGCCGGCGCTGATCATGGCCGCCGGCGGCCTGCCTCGCTACCTCGGGGTTCCGGGTGAGAAGGAGTACTGGGGTCGAGGGGTCAGCTACTGCGCGGTTTGTGACGGCGCTTTCTTCAAAGGCGAGGAGCTGGCGGTGGTTGGCGGAGGAGACGCCGCCGTTGAGGAGGGCGATTTTCTCACCCGGTACGCGTCAAAGGTGCACATCATCCACCGCCGCAACGAGCTGCGCGCGCAGCCGATCCTGATCGACCGCGCCCGCGCCAACCCGAAGATCGAGTTCATCCTCGAGGCCGGCGTGAAGGAGATCGTCGGCAACGGGAAGGTGCGGTCGGTCAAGTACGAGCAGCGTGGAGATCCAAAAGAGCTCGCGGTCGGTGGCGTGTTCATCTTCGTCGGATTCGTGCCCAACTCAGGCCTCTTCAAGTTTCACGTCGATCACGACGAGGGCGGCTACATCCTCACCGACCGCAACATGCAGACATCGGTCGAGGGAATCTGGGCTGTCGGTGACGTCAGGGCGCAGCTGACCAAACAGATCGCAACCGCTGTGGGCGACGGCACGACCGCGGCGGTCGCAGCTGCCGCTTACGTCACTGCATTGAGGGACGCCGCGCGGGTCTGAGCGGGTTCTGACCGCGCTCAGGCGGTGACGTCGATCCAGACCAGGCCGGGCGGCAGCGTCACGGGCTGTCCTCCCACCGTGAAGGTGAGCGGGCCGCGCCGGTCGGGTCCCTTCCACGCGCCGCGGTAGCGCATGCCCTTGTAGTAGATCTCCACGACGCCTGCCGAATCGAGGTCGTAGTCGTGAATGTGCGCTCCGTGCCCGTCGCCGACGTTCACCAGCCACTCAGCTGTGTGGAGCTCGATCACCATCTCGATCCGCAGCGGCTGCCTAAGGCTCTTGTCGGAGTACGCGTGTCCTTCCTCCGACTTCTGATAGGTGCCCATCACCGGGTCATACGAGTAGATGGAGTAGTGCTCGTCGACCGCGAGCCGTGGCCACGGCGTCCCGCCGATCAGGGTAGGTCGTGCCTTGGGCAGCGTATACGCGGCGATGCTCGGAAACCTCGCCTCGGCTTTGGCCACCGCGGCGCCGGTGATCATCAGGTTGTCGGGCGCGTAGCGTGCACTGGTGCGGAACGTGTAGCCAAACGTGTCGAAGAACTGCGGCACCGGATCCGCTGCAGCACGTGCCCGCGTTGCCTGCGATTCGCCGGACTGGAACAGCAAACCCTTGTAGTGGCGCGCGATCTTGAGCGAGATGAATCGGCTCGAGCGCATCGGCCCGACGAGGTCCGGCGCATTCTGGAAAATGGCGGTGCAGCGTGTGATGCCGCCCTCGGCGAGGTACTCGAAAACGATGTCCGCCGCCTGAAGCCCGTTCTGGTCGCGCGCGAAGCTGTCGTTCGGAATCTGGATCAGTGCCGGATACTTCAATGTGGTCGCGTGCTCGCGGTCGCGGTAGTAAAGGCCGGTGCGAAGAGAGAAAGTCCCCTGGAGGCGGTGGCCGCTCTGGTCGCGCCCTCCGGGCGTGATCCGCAGCGCCAGCGGGCCAGAGGGCATGCCCGCCGTGGATATCGTTGCGCTCCGGTAATCGGGCGCCCACTTCAGGTTGATGGCCTCGGTCCCATTCAAGACCTTGATGGTTTCCGCGTCGATCGCGTCGTTGAAGTTGATGGTCAGCGTGGTGCCGGGCTGGATCTCCGAGTCGTCGGCAATCTGCTCGCCGCCGGCGCCGGTCACCGATAGGACTCGAGGGACGATGGTGGTGGTGAAGGTCCATTGACCGCCGGCCACACGATGTTTGCTGACATCGGTCAGCGGCCGGATGGTCACGGTATAGGTGGTGAGGTCGGCGAGCTGCTTGGTCGGCGTCCAGGTATACCGCATCAGGCCGGCCACTCCTGCCAGCACGCCTTCGGCGTTGGGGGCAATCGAAAACGCGGGCCCAATGGCGTCCAGCGCGACCGGCCGGCTGAAGTTGAAGATGAGCCGCTCGTCGGCGGCAACGTCCTTCTGGCCGTTCTTGACGTTGAGGGATACGGACGTCGGCAGAGTGTTCGCGTAGGCGAGCAGCCCGCCGCCGGCGGTGAGAAGAAGGGCGATCAACCCGGCGACAACAGTCCAGCCACGGCGATGTCTGCGCCGGCGACGGGAGCGCCTGTGGGTTGGGTCGGGCATTGGACCGGCCTCGATCTGGTACAACGACGTCGGTAGCGACAACGGGGGCCGCCGGGATTATGCCATGCGGGCGCGGCTTAGGTTTCGGCCCGTCGGGCCCTGCATTCGGCGCAGTCGCACATCGCGCGAAGAAGCGAGAAGGTGTAGAGACCGGTCGAGTGCCCGCTCTGGAACGCGATCTGGAGGGCGTACTGACCGACAAGCGCAACGTTCTCGACGCGCAGCTCATCGGGCGCGAGGCTCGAGACGCGGGCGAGACGCCCTGCGGCGCCGGCCTCGCCTCGACATTCGGCGCATGGGCATGCCCAACGCAGGCGCTCGCCAGAGTAGGCGCTGCGGTGGCCGCCTTCCCAGACGATCTCCATGACCTGGCGGTCGCGGTCGACGTCGACCGTCAGCGGGAACGGATCTGGGTCTTTCAGCTGCCTATCTGACGCTGATCACGGGCAGCTGGCGAAACGACTGAATCGACGTCCGCGCCGCGACCTGGGACGCGATGTCGATGAATGCCTTGGCGCCGGCCGACTCCGGCCGCGAGATGACCACAGGGATCCCCCCGTCGGCATCCTTGCGAATCTCCTCCTCGAGGGGGATGGCGCCGAGAAAAGGAACGCCGAGCCTCTGCGCGGCGGCCTCGGCGCCGCCGTGGCTGAAGATCTCGTGTCGATGCCCGCAGCTGGGGCAGACGTACCAGCTCATGTTCTCGATCAGGCCCAGCGGCGTGACGTTGAGCTTTCTGAACATCTGGAGGGCCTTGATCGCAATGTCGGTGGCAACGTCTTGCGGCGTGCAGACGATCGCGACCCCGGTCAGCGGCACCGCCTGGGCGAGGGTGAGCGAGGCGTCCCCGGTGCCTGGCGGAAGGTCGATGACGAGGTAGTCGAGGCGGCCCCAATCGACCTGCACCATCATGGCCTCGATCGCCTTCCCGACCATCGGACCCCTGTAGATCGTGGGTTGGTCGCCCGGGTAGATATGGCCGAAGGACATGAGCTTCAAGCCGTGCGCTTCGATCGGTCGGAGGCGCCCGTTGACCTGCTCGGGCACGGTCCTCGATCCCGTCATAGCCGGCACTGACGGCCCGTAGATGTCGGCGTCAAGCAGGCCGACGTCGGCGCCGGCCTTGCGGAGGGCTGCCGCCAGGTTGACAGCGACGGTCGACTTGCCGACGCCGCCTTTGCCGGAAGCGACGGCGATCGTCTGCTTGACACCCGGGAGGACCTCGGAGGGCTTCGGTCGCATGAAGGCCGGACGCACGTTGGCGGTCATGCGAACCTCGACCTCGGAGACTCCGGGCAGCTCAGCGACCAGGTCCTGGGCCTGGGTCTTGAAACGGTCGCGAACCGGGCACGCCGGGGTCGTGAGCTCGAACGTGAAGCTGACCTTGCCCTGCGGGCTGACCTCCAGCTCCTTGATCATGCCCAGGCTCACCACGTCGCGACCGAGGTCGGGATCCTGGATTCCCGCGAGCGCGTCGAGGACCTGCTGTGGGGTCGGGGCCATCGCATGGGATGTTACCGGCCTCCACGAATCGAGCATGGTGTCGGGACGGGTGTAGCGTCGCTACATGGCCGCTTCTCGCCTCGCGTTGCTCCGCCACCAGACCGCCTGCAGAGCGTGCCGCGTCTGTGCCGACGCCGGCATCATCAAGGACGCAAACCCGACGTTCTCCGGCGAGTGGGGAGCGCCGTTCTTCGTGGTGGGCCAGGCCCCGGGCCTTGCGGAGCGTGAGTCTCGAAGGCCGTTCTCCGGCCGGGCCGGCAAAGAGCTGGACCGGTGGATGGTGAGCGCCGGCTTCGAAAGCGCCGAAGAGTTTCGCCGCCTGACCTACATCGCCGCCCTCATGCGCTGCTTTCCCGGGCGCCACCCGAGCGGCAGCGGCGACGTCCGGCCGCCGACCGCCGCAGTCGCCAACTGCGCGCACTGGCTCGACGCCGAGCTGCGGATGTTGAAGCCGCACATCCTGATCCCTGTCGGCCAGATGGCAATCGCCCGTTTTCTCGGGCCCGGTCCGCTCGAGGATCGCGTCGGCCGCGCGTTTGGCAAAAGGCCGGTGACGATCCCGCTTCCCCATCCATCCGGACAGAGCCGGTGGCTGAACGATCGCGCGAACCGCGACCGGCTGGCGCATGCGCTCGCATTGCTGGCGCGACATCGCGCTCGCGTCCTCAGCAAGGTGGGCACGTCAGGCGATAAGAGATAGGCTGGATGTCGGCGACGTCAATGAGCAAAGGCGAGGAGGACGAGTGGTGAAGTACCTGCTGGTCTTTTATGGAGGAGGCATGCCCGAGACACCCGCGGCGCAGGCACGCATCCTGAAGCAGTGGGGGACCTGGTACGGAAAGCTCGGCACCGCCGTCGTCGATGCGGGGAACCCTTTCTCCGGCGCTGTGAACAAGATCAAGCCTGACGGGGCTGTCTCCAGGGGACCAGTCGGCCAGCGCGCGTCTGGCTACAGCATCATCGAAGCAGGCTCGCTCGACAAGGCGACGAAGATGGCGAAGGGCTGCCCCATCCTGAAGAGCGGCGGGCAGATCGCGGTCTACGAAACCTTCAGCATGATGTGACCCCGTCTCGATAAGCGGGATGCCCTGGTTCTTCGCCCGTCGAGAGGGCGGCGGGCGCGCAGTCATCGAGGGCGCCGACGCCGGTCACCTGGTTCGCTCCCTGCGGGCCAGGGCCGGCGAGCAGATCGAGGTCGTCGACCCGGCGGGCGCGATTCTCACCGTTCGCCTGGACGTGGTCTCAAAAGAGCGGGTGGAAGGCACCATCGTCGGCGAGCGCGAGCATCGCGCCGAGCCGCAGTCCCGCATCACGATCGCAGTCGCCAACCTCCCCGCGCCGGCCCTGGAGCTCGTCTTCTCCAGGTGCACGGAGCTGGGCGCCTTCTCCTTTCACGTCATTCAGGCCGACCGCAGCGTCGCGAGGGGAGCGAGGCCGGAGCGCTGGGCGACCATCTGCCGCGAGGCGGCCATGCTTGCCGGACGGCTCAGGGTGCCGCCTGTCGCCGGGCCTGCCACCCTCGAGGACGTCCTTTCATCGTCCGAGCAGCCGCTGTTCCTCGCGCGCGATGCGGGGCGGCGCCTGGCCGACATTCGTGAGCCCCGCGACCTGACCCTTCTCATCGGTCCGGAAGGGGGGTGGTCCGAGCGCGAGATCGCCCGCGCCCCGCTCCAGGCGAGCCTTGGCCGCCTCAACCTCCGCGCCGACACCGCCGCCCTGGTCGCCCTCGCGGTCGCCCTGGCGGGCAGGGAATAGATTGCTTCCACTGTCGCTTCGAAATGAGATAAGATGGTGCATGGGATGGTGGAGCGAACCCCCAGGGTGGTCGGCGACGGCCTGACCGAATCCAGCTGCCCGGTCTCGGTCGACCTCGCCGTCTTCACTCTCGTCGGCCGCGAGCTGAGCGTCCTCCTCCAGCAGCGCACCGAAAACCCTTACCCGAGCTTCTGGGCCCTCCCCGGCGGCCTGCGGACACCGGGCGCTTCGCTCGACGCTCAGGCGAGGGGCCTCCAGACGGGCATCACGGGGGCCGACGGAGGATGGATCGAGCAGCTCAAGACCTTCCATCGCCCCGAGCAGCTCGACGCCGCCGGGCGTGTTGTCGTCCCCGGCCGCGACCCACGGGGCGACGTCCTTTCCGTCGCCTACATCGCGATCGTGCCCACCGCGCTTGCCGAATCCTGCGCCGGACGCAACGACGAGGGCGAGCTTGAATGGCACCCGGTCCGCCGGCTTCCGGTAGAGATGGCGTTCGATCACCGGGAGATCGTCGATTACGCGGTGCGGCGCCTGCGGAGCAAGGTCGGTTACTCCTCGGTGGGCTTTCAGCTCCTGCCGTCGGAGTTCACCATCTCCGAGCTTCAGCACGTGTACGAAGCGGTCCTCGGCCTGTCGATCAACCGCGGCAACTTCTGGCGCAAGGTCGTGGATCGGGGGGTGATCGAGCCGACCGGCAAAGACCGCGCCATTCGCGGCAAGCGCGCGTACCTGTTCCGGTTCACGCAGCAAGCCTTCGGCCTTCGCGAGGAGCCTGATGGTTTCATCGAAGCCTGACCTCAAGCGCGTTGTCGCCGCCGCCCTCGAGGAGGACCTCGGAGACGGAATCGACGTCACGACCGCGGCCGTGGTCGATGGGAATCTGTCGGGCGAAGCGCGGATCGTGGCTCGGGCCGCGGGCGTGCTCGCCGGAACCGAGGCCGCCGCCCTGGTGTTCGAGCTGGTCGACCCGTCGTGTGGCTACGTCACGGTTAGCAAAGACGGCGCGCGCCTTGGGCCCGGTGACGAGGTGGCTCGAATCACGGGACCGTTGAGCGCCATCCTCACCGGCGAACGGACGTCCCTCAACTTCCTCCAACGGCTTTCCGGAATCGCGACCTTGACGCGCCGATACACCGATGCGCTGGCGCCATTCCCGAAGGTGACTCTGCTCGACACCCGCAAGACCACGCCAGGGCTGCGCTTGCTGGAACGCGCTGCGGTGCGCGCGGGTGGTGGTCGCAACCATCGCGATGGTCTGTGGGACGCGATCCTCATCAAGGACAACCACGTCGCAGCGGCTGGCGGTGTGGCTGCGGCCGTGCAGCGCGCGCGACGCGCAAGCATGCCCATCGAGGTGGAGGTCGATTCCCTCGAGCAGCTCAGCGAGGCGCTGCAAGCAGGAGCGGAGACGATCCTGCTGGACAACATGTCCGCGGCCGAGATGCGCCGCGCGGTTGAAATCACCGCCGGCCGCGCGAAGTTGGAAGCATCCGGCGGCATGACGCTCGAGCGGGCGGTGGCTGCGGCGCAGGCAGGCGTGGATCGGATCTCGGTGGGTGCGCTCACGCATTCGGCGCCGGCGCTGGACCTGAGCCTGGAGGTGGTGAGGACATGGCGGTAGAGGTGATCTCCCTCGAGGCTGACGCCGCGGATTACGAGCGGAGGGACGTGCCGCGGGACATCGCGGGCATGAGCGCCGAGATTCGTGAGCTCGCGGGCAGGCGCAACGCTGTGATACTCGCGCACAACTATCAGGTGCCTGAGGTCCAGGACGTCGCTGACTACGTTGGTGACTCGCTTGGGCTTTCGCGCCAGGCGGCGGCGACAGGCTCCGACGTCATCGTCTTCTGCGGGGTCCACTTCATGGCCGAGACCGCGGCCATCCTGAGCCCGCGCAAGCGTGTCCTCATTCCAGACCTGGAGGCCGGCTGCTCGCTGGCCGCGACCATCAACGCCGAGCAGCTCGCTGCCTGGAAGGCGGAGCACCCGGGCGCGATCGTCGTCTCGTACGTCAACACGACTGCGGAGGTGAAGGCGCTCAGCGACTACTGCTGCACGTCTGGCAACGCGGAGCGCGTGATCCGCGCGATCCCGGAAGACAGGGAGATCCTGTTCCTGCCCGACATGTTCCTCGGCACTTATCTCGAGAAGGTGACCGGCAGGAAGATGCACGTGTGGCCGGGCGAGTGCCACGTCCACGCAGGCATCAGGCCGCAGGACATCGACCGCGCGCGCCGCGAGCACGGCGACGCCGATCTTCTTGTCCACCCCGAATGCGGCTGCGCGAGCCAGTGCATGTACTTCAAGGCGTCGGGCGACATCGACGCGGACCGCACTCACATCCTCAGCACAGAAGGGATGGTCAGGCACGCGCAGCAGCATCCGAACCGCAGCTTTGTGGTGGCGACGGAGCTGGGCATCATGCACCGCCTGGCAAAGGAGGCGCCGCAGGGTCGCTTCTACGCTGCGAGCGAGCGCGCGATCTGCCGCTACATGAAGAAGATCACGCTCGAGAAGCTGCTCACCTCGCTGCGCGACGACGTGTTCGAGGTCATCGTGCCGCAGCACGTGGCCGACCGGGCCCGCGGCGCCATTCAACGCATGGTCGAACTTGACACCATCGCCGCGGGCGCGGGCCTTTGCGACCCGAACGCTGTCGCCATGCTGACTTCGGCCGGCCCCGAGACCGTGCGTTGGCTCGAGTCCCTCGGAGTTCGCTTCGACGGCGGCGCGGCGCGCGAGGCGGCGCACTCCCGGCCCCGCGTGCTGCACCTGGGGGGCGATCAGAGCGGCAGCACGTTGATGGCCTTCATGCGCACGGCCATCGAGGACGAGCCTCGCGTCACGCGCGTGCGTGGGCGCCTCGAATCGCTCGCGATGGGCGGGGCGATCTTCTCTGGTGGGCTGATCGTGAAGGCCGGCGCAACGGTGCTTGCGACCGGCGGCTACGCGGGCCTCTACGAAAGAACGACCAACAGCAGGCTGAGCAGCGGCAAGGGAACCCTCGAGGCCGCCCGGCTGGGGGCCAGGGTGGCCGACCTCGAGTTCGTCCAGTTCCACCCCACGGTCTTTGCCGGATCACATCCGTTCCTCGTCACAGAAGCCCTCCGCGGCGCAGGCGCATACCTCGTGGATGAGCGCGGAGAGCGCTTCGTGGACGAGCTGCTTCCGCGCGACCAGGTGGCGCGCGAGCTCGCAATGCATCGCGGCCGTACCTACATCGCCGCCATGCACATGGATCCCGACCTGCTTCGCACCAGCTTCCCGAACTTCATGCGCAACTGCCGAAGGGTCGGCATCGACCCGCTCCGCCAGCCGGTGCCGGTGACCCCTGCCGCCCACTACACGATGGGCGGGGTGGTCACCGACCTCGAAGGCCGATCGTCGATCGATGGTCTTTTCGCCGCCGGCGAGTGTGCGCGGACGGGCGTCCACGGCGCCAACCGGCTGGCCAGCAACTCCTTGCTCGAGGCGGCGGCCTTCGGCCGCCGTGCTGCGGTCGCGGCGGCCAGCTCGGCGCCGGTGGCCGAGACGCCAGTGGCCCGCACCCAGGTGTGGCGGCGAGGCGATCTCACCGTGGGATCGGTGCGCCGCCTCCTCGATTCAGCGGCGGGGGTGCTCAGAGACGGCGTGTTGCTGGAACGCGCCCTGGTCCGCCTGCGTTCCGGCGCGACGTCGGGGGCGGCGGCGGACGCCGCCGAGCTGGCGTCGATGATCTGTACCGCCGCCCTTGCCCGGCGGCACAGCCTGGGCGCCCACCAGCGCCTCGACGAACCGGCTCCGATCGCGGTCTAGAGCGGCACACCACTAGGCACAGGCGCCGGCCGGATACGCCGGCTGATCGAGCACCCGCAGCAGCAGACCTTCCGGGGTCACGAGGTAAAGGGTCGAGGCGCTGCCGATCCAGACGCCATGCGCGTCGGCGACAGCGCTCGGGAACCCGTCTTCGAGATCCCGATACGGCGAGGGGTCCCCGCCGGAGTACGCGGCCAGGGTGGTGGATCGATTTGCGGCCGAGACGAGTCGGTATTCGACCTGTTCAGCCCGCTGCGTTTCGTCTCGAGAACGCGCCATGACCAGCAGCGCGGGACCAGGCATCGTCACCCACGCCAGCCCGTGGCCGGGTTGATAGAGCCAGGTCACCACTCTTCCGCTGGCGTCGCGGCGATCGATGCGATCAGGTTGCTCCTGCCCGCTGATTGCGCTCTTGTAGGGACTCGGGTCGCGACGATCAACGACGCCGAAAAATCCAGGACCAGCCGGCTGGTAGAGGCTGCTGGAGACCTTCGTCAGCGATCCCCTGGCGGGGTCGATCTTCCAGACGCCTGGCGCCGTCCCCCCGGCGCCGATCACCAGGTACACGCCAGATGCCGCGTAGTCGACGACCGTGTACGGCTGCGCGTCCGGCATCGCAACGACCCGCAAGTCGGTGCCAGTGGAGGCGTCGACGATGTGGACCCGGGGCGCCGCCGGTGAGTCGGAAGACCAGCCTTCTGCGTATGCGTACTGGCGCCCATCCGGTGAGACCGCCTGGCGCGGGACTGGGACCCACCGGCCAACAGGTTGGTCGTAGTAGTAGCCACCCTGGCCGGCCGGCGTAGTCGCGAGCTCGGGGAAGGCCACGAACGCGTCGCTGATCTGGACACCATCGCGACTGTAGACCGGCAAGCGGCAGCTGAAGTCAACGCGGGTGCGCGGCAGCGCAGGAGGGGAGCTGGTCGCGGTGGGCACGGCTGTGATCTCGGGCGATGCCAGCGGGGTTGACGACGGCACTGGTGAGCGAAGCGCACTCGCCGGCGCACCGCCGCATGCCGACGTAACGACCAGCAGCGCCGCGGCGACGAGTGCTCTCAGCGTTTCAGTGCCCGGAAGGTCCGGATCTCGCCGGCGATGGCGATCGCCGATGCGGCGACGAACACAAGCACCCCCAGTGCCAGCACGAAAAGGATCTCGAGCGCCAGAGCGGTGACTGCAATTCCCAGCGCCAGGACCAGCACGGCGTAGACACGGAAGCCTGTGCGCGAGGCCGCGAACCCTGGCGCCAGCTCGCCCAACGATCGCGAAGTCACCCTGGCGATGACCGCATCTGAAGCGCCGAACAAATTGATAAGCAGCACTAGTCCGGCGACACAAAGAAGGATGCCGATTGTCAGCACAACTAGCATTTGAGCGTGTCAACCAGCCAGCAGAGGGTGCGCAACTTCTGCATCATCGCCCACATCGACCACGGGAAATCTACGCTGGCCGACCGCCTGCTCGAGTTCACGGGATCGATAAGCGCGCGTGACATGCAGGACCAGGTCCTCGACACCATGGACCTCGAACGCGAGCGAGGGATCACCATCAAGCTGCAGGCCGTCGCGTGCGAGGGCGCGATCCTTGTCGTCGACGCCGCCCAGGGCATCGAAGCGCAGACCCTCGCCAACCTCTACCAGGCCGTCGAGGCGGGCTTGACGATCGTGCCCGTCGTCAACAAGATCGACCTGGCCGCCGCGCAGCCCGAGCTCGTCGCCGAGGAGATCTCCGACGTGACCGGGATTCCGCGCGATGACGTCATCTTCGCGTCGGCCAAGCAGGGCATCGGCACGCAGGAGATTCTCGAGGCCGTCATCGCGAGGGTGCCGCCGCCCCGCGGAAATCCCGACGCCCCGCTGCGCGCGCTGATCTTCGACTCGCACTACGACCCATATCGCGGCGTCATCACATATGTCCGAGTGGTGGACGGGGAGATCAAGCCCCGCACCAGGGTCCGCATGATGAACACGGGCAAGGTCCACGAGGTCGACGAGGTCGGGTGGTTTGCTCCGCGTCCGCATCCCGTAGACAAGTTGACCGCGGGCGAGGTCGGCTACGTCATCGCCGCGATCAAGAATGTGATCGACGCGCGCGTCGGCGACACCATCACCACCGCCGAGGGTGGGGCCACGACCCCGCTGCCCGGCTACCGCCAGGTCAAGCCGATGGTGTTCGCTGCCTGAAGGAGGCGCTGGAGAAGCTTCAGCTCAACGACGCGGCGCTGTCCTTCGAGCCCGAAAACTCGGCCGCTCTCGGGTTTGGCTTTCGCTGCGGCTTCCTCGGCCTGCTCCACCTCGAGATCGTCCAGGAGCGGCTGGAGCGGGAGTTCGAGCTCGACCTCATCACGACCGCGCCGACCGTCGCGTACCAGGTGAGGCTCAAGCGAGGCGCCGTGATCGAGGTCGACAACCCCGCCTTGCTGCCGGATCCGACGACGATCGAGGCCATTGCCGAGCCTTTCGTGAAGCTCTCGATCATCGAGCCCTCGACTTATGTGGGTCCGATGATGGAGCTGTGCCAGGACCGGCGCGGCGTATTCAAGAAGCTGGAGCACCGCCCGGGCGACCGTGTCGTGCTGGAGTATGAGATTCCGTTGGGCGAGATCATTCACGACTTCTACGACCAGCTGAAGTCGCGCTCGAAGGGCTACGCCTCGATGGACTACGAGATGATCGGCTTTCGAGAGGGTGACCTGGTCAAGCTCGACGTGCTCGTGGCGGGCGAGCCGGTGGACGCACTGTCGTTGATCACCCATCGGAGCAAGGCGCAGGCTCAGGGCCGCAAACTTGTCGAGAAGTTGAAGTCGATCATCCCCCGCCAGCTCTACGAGGTGCCCATCCAGGCCGCCATCGGCGGCAAGGTGATCGCGCGCGAGACCGTCTCCGCGATGCGCAAGGACGTGCTCGCCAAGTGCTACGGGGGCGACGTCACCCGCAAGCGCAAGCTCCTCGAGAAGCAGAAGGAAGGGAAGCGGCGGATGAAGCGGGTGGGCTCGGTCGAGATTCCCCAAGAGGCGTTCATGGCGGTGCTCAAGCTTGACTAGAAGCCTCTCGCTGCGCGTGCTGGCGATGGTCGCGATGGCGGCGATCGCCGTGCCTGCCTGCACCAGGTCGTCCGGCTCCTCGAACGCAAAGCCGTCCGACTTCTATGCTGCAGCGCCGAAGCTCGAGGACGTTCGCAAGCTCATGGGCGACGACAACTGGTGGCCCGCGCCGCCGTCTTTCGGGGTCCGCCCGCTAAATGCCGACTCGACCCCGCCGGACGAAAGGTTCTCCTTCACCCTTCGCTACCTCCATATCGGCACGGTGGAGACGGTGATCGTCGATTACATCATGTGGAACACGAGCTCCGCGGCCACAACCCGCATGAACAACATCCAGTCGGCTCTGGGGACTTCTGCCACCGGTCCCAAGGTCGGCGACCAGGTTCTGTATTACGGCTCGCAGATCTCGGGTGCGGCGCCCTACGAGACGACGAGCTACGTCCGGGTAGGACAGGCCATGGCCGTCGTCCTCTGGGCTCGGAAGGACGGCTACCCGACCGTGAATCAGCTTGGCAAGTTGGCGGCCAAATTTACGTCGAGGCTCAAGGACCTGCTCGCCGGAAAGATCCGCAGCACCCCGGCGCCGACCTCCGATGTCGCGCTCCTGCCACCGGCCGGGATGGACATCACGCTGCTCGGCACAGCTCGCATACCCATCGAAGCCGCGGTGCTGATGCTGGGCTTCGCCTCTCCGGAGGCGGTCGCCAAGATCTTTCACGACTCCGGAGTCGATGACTTCGTGTACGGCGACTACGCCCTCGACACGGACACGCACATGGAGGTCCGGGCCTTGCTTTTCGAGTTCTCCTCGCAGGCGGCGGCCACCAGCTGGATCGATGCGATTCGCGGCAGCAGCCAGCTCGACGCGGAAGGGATCTTCAGCACCTACTACGACGTCTCCGGCCAGTACTACTTCGCCTTCAGCTCAGGCACAAAGGCGGCCCTCCTGAACTGCCTTTCGACCTCCCCCAGCGAAGCCGCGTCGCGAGCATGCGAAGCGCCGCTGGCCAGACAGGCCGTGACCTGGAAGCTGAGCCTGGAGAGCTAACCCTCGGCTGCGGGCGCGGCGCCCTTGCCGCGAGTTTCCTGGAACCACTCCCACTGCTTGGTCAGCCCATCGCGGAGCGAAACCCGCGGCTCCCACGCGAGCCGCTCTCTGGCGAGGTTGATCGACGCGCCGGTGTGGCGAGGATCGCCGGGAGCGGCCGGCAGGTTCTGCCGGCGCACCTTGAGGTGGCTGATGTCCTCGAGCGTGGCGAGCACCTTGTTGACTGTGACGCGGCTTCCGCCGCCGAGATTGAAGACCTCGCCGACCACGTCCGCGGTCGCAGCCTTGACGGTGCCTTCGACGGCGTCCGACACGTAGGTGAACTCGCGAGTCTGCTCGCCGTCTCCGAACACCTCGATCGGCTCACTGTCCGCAAGCGCCGACATGAAACGCGCAAACGCCATGTCGGGTCGCTGTCGCGGCCCATATACGGTGAAGTAGCGAACCGAGACCGCTGGGATCCCGAAATTGCGTGTGTACAGGTGAGCTAGATGCTCGGCCGCGAGCTTGGTCACGCCATAAGGGGAGACCGGGTGGGGAAGGGCCGACTCGCGGGTCGGGAACGCCTCCGCGTCTCCGTACACCGACGAGCTGCCGGCGAACACCAGGCGCTTGAGCCGGCTCCCCTTCAGGTGCTCGAGCAGCCGCTGCGTGGCGATGACGTTGTCCCGCGCGTAGCGATCGAACTGATGGCCCCAGCTCGGCCGCACGCCGGGCTGGCCGGCCAGGTGGTACACGACGTCCGCGCCCTCGAGCACCGCCGTCAGGTCGGCCACCACCAGGTCGAGCTCTTCGAATGAGAAGTTTCGGTGACTCTTTGCGGCCTCGAGGTTCTGCTCCTTGCGCGCGCGCCGGTAGTAGTCGGTGAAGCAGTCGACGCCCACCACCTCGTGGCCGTCGGCAAGGAGCCGTTCGCTCAGGTGCGACCCGATGAAGCCGGCCGCACCGGTGACGACGACTCTTCCCATAGGCGGTCATCATTCGCGCCGCCGCATGAGATTTGCAAGCGCTCCCTATCCTTTTTCAATGTGGACAGGTTTGAGATCTGGCTCGCCGGCGCCGGAGTCGGTGTTGCCGTGAAGCACTTCCCGGCTGGCACGAGGACCGCCGTTGACGCCGCCAAAGCTGTCGGGTGCGAGGTCGGCCAGATCGTCAAATCGCTCGTGTTCGTCGCGGCGGGTCGCCCGGTCGTGGCGTTGGTCAGCGGCGCCAACAGGGTCGACGAGGGACTGCTGGCGGACGTGGCGGGCGGACCGGTTTCGAAAGCCGACGCCGAGGTCGCCCGCTCCTCGACCGGTTACTCGATTGGCGGTGTGCCGCCCTTCGGTCACGTCACCGAGGTGCCGGTTTACATGGATCGGGATCTGCTCGCGCACGCCGTTGTGTGGGCCGCTGCCGGGCGGCCAGACGCGGTATTCGAGATTGCCTCAGCGCGGCTCCGCGAGCTCAGCGGGGCGATCGTCGCGGACATCAGGGCATGAGCGCCATCCTCATCTTCTGCCGCGACTGCGGCAAGCAGGTCCCGAGCTCGCAGGCGCGCGACGGGCTGTGCCTGGACTGCCAGGTACGCCGGTCCGTGGCGGATCTGCGAGGCGAGCATGCACGGCTGTGGCGGAAGCGCGAGCGATATCGCAGCCAGAATGCCAACGTCGAGCAGATAGGTCGCCAGATCGCAAGGGTCGAAGATCGCATGGGGCAGCGGATCAAGGAGCTGGTCTCCAACGAGCGGCAGGCCACCGAGTACCTGCGCAAGGAGCTCGAGGCGGCGCGCGGCCAGCGCTACACCATCAAGGGCGTATGACCCCCCGCCTGCCGTTCACGCATCTCTACGTCCACATTCCGTTCTGCAAGCACAAGTGCGGTTACTGCGACTTCAACGCGTATGCCGGGATGGACAGGCTCATGCCCGACTACGTCGAAGCGCTGGAGCGCGAGCTCGATGAAGCCCGCGCGCGCCACGACTTCACGCGGCTCGAAACGGTCTACCTCGGGGGCGGCACGCCAAGCCTGCTCCCGCCGGAGCTGATGTCGCGTCTGCTCGGATTCATACGCACCGCATTCGACGTCGCGTCCGATGCGGAGGTGACCCTGGAGGCAAATCCCGGCAGCACCGATGAGGCGCGCGTGGCCGCCTGGCTCGAGGCGGGGGTGAACCGCTTGAGCCTGGGGGTGCAGGGATTCGATCCGCGCGCTCTGGCGGTGCTGGAGCGAAAGACAGACGCCGCCCAGGCCACGCGAGCGTTCCAGCTGGCGCGTGAGATGGGGGTAGCCAACATCAGCATCGATCTGATCTA
>WNGF01002330.1_pt1 | contig 29348 bp, 28 predicted proteins | sample 5400641 | NCBI WGS metagenome assembly WNGF01 (sample SAMN13153371, study PRJNA577476) | soil metagenome | isolation source: 80 cm soil or saprolite under grassland replicate 2 | place: USA:California | collected 2016-06-15 | reverse complement strand
GAACATCCATTGAATGAGAAAGATCAGCACCACGCCGAACAGCATGTTGTTAAGGACCGTCCGCACGGTGATCGCAACAAGGTCGCCGCGGTCGTAGAAAGGCTCGATACGCACACCGGGCGGCAACGTGCCGTCGGTATTCATTCGCGCCACCGCCTCTCGCACACGCTTCACCACGTCCATCGTGCGCTCGAACTTCTGCATCAGGACGATGCCGGTCACGATGTCGGTCGTGTCGTCGCGCCCGGCGATGCCCAGCCGCGGCGTAAAGCCGATCTGCATTTTGGCAACATCGGAGACCAGCACCGGAACGCCGCTCTGCTGGGTCAGCACGATATTGCCGATATCTTCCAGCGATCTCACAATGCCGACGCCGCGGACATTGACCGCCTGTTCGCCCATCGCGATCGTACGGCCGCCGACATTGGCGTTGTTGGTGGCGATCGCGTTGATGATCTGCGGTATAGAAACTCCGAAGGCCCGCATGCGAGTGAGGTCGATCTCGGCCTGAAACTCCTTGGTCTTGCCACCGAGCACGAGCACGTCGGCCACTCCCGGCACCATGCGCAGCCTTCGCTCCACCACCCAGTCCTGCAACGTTTTGAGCTCCATCACGTCCATGCCGGGCGGCCCTTTGAGCTCGTAGCGGAAGATCTCGCTGATGGTGCCGGCTGGCGAGATCACCGGCTGCACGCCCTGCGGCAGGTCGGCCTCCCGCAAGCGATTTATTGTCTGCTGGCGTACGAAGTGGTAGTCGCGGCCGTATTCGAACTGCAGCCGAATGAAACTGAGCGCATAGACCGTGTTGGAGCGGATGTATCTGAGCCCAGGCGTACTGGCGATCGCGATCTCGATCGGGATCGTGACGTAACGTTCCATCTCCTCGGGCGACTGCCCTGGCCGCTGCGCGATGATCTCGATGATCGGGGGCGCGGGATCGGGATAGGCCTCGATGTTGAGCGCGGTGAAGGCTACAAAGCCCAGCCCGAGAAACGCCCCGAACGCGATCAGCACGAGCGGGCGACGCAACAGGCAGAAGGCAATAAGGCCGCGCAGCATGGTGCTTCGACCGGCTCACCGATGGATGGGCCGCAACTTGGCCAGCCCCATCGGATAGAACGCAATCAGACCGTTCGTCGCACGCAAGTAATCCGAGGGGAACTTTTGCGGGAAGCCGCGAAAATCCATGTGTTCTCTGGAAATATTTCTGAGCCGGTCGGAGCCGACATTGAGCCTATGTCCGACCAGAGACTCTCCTGAGCCGCGCAATCACGCCGCGGTCCAGTCCGGCCGAATCGGTCCAGATACGCCGTCGAATGCGCCGCCAACCAGCTCGCAGACGAGGAGCCGCGCCGGATCGACGGGGCCGGGCATGATGGCGCGGCCCTTGGGTATCGGCTTGAAGCCGGATTTGCCGTAGTAAGGTTCGTCGCCCACCAGCATGACCAGGCGGTGACCCTTGGCTTTCGCTTGGGCGAGCGCACGCTCGATCAAGGCATAGCCGACCCGGCGTTCGCGAAACGCCGGCTCCACGGCGAGCGGGCCAAGCAGGAGCGCCTTGGTCTCGCCGATGCGAATCGGGGAGAGCTGTACCGATCCGATCAGCAGGGTGCCGATTCGCGCGGTGAACGACAATTCCGGCCGATGACCGATGCGTTCGCGCAGCCGATACGCCGACTTGGCATAACGGCCCGGACCGAAGGCGCGCTCGTGCAGGCGCTCGATCGGCACCGCGTCGTCGGCCGTTTCCGGCAGGATGGTGAGCGACAGATCGGTCATTTGCTCAAGCTGGGCGCTTAGCATTTGCCAGGCTTGAGGTCCATTGCCGGCACGGGAGCTGTTTGCCGTCGCGGAAAGAGGTGCAACCGGCCGCGCCAATGATTAGATGACCTACAGGCGCAAATAGGAAAAGCCCATGGGCCTTCTGGTCGACGGCGTCTGGCGGGACGAGCAACACAGCGAGCGCACGCCGGATGGGCGCTTCGTTCGCCCGACTACGCGGTTTCGCAACTGGATCACGCAGGATGGCACCGCTGGGCCGACGGGCGAAGGCGGCTTTGCCGCCGCGCGCGACCGCTATCATCTCTATGTGGCGCTTGCCTGCCCATGGGCGCACCGTACCGCGATCATGCGCACGCTCAAGGGGCTCGAGGAAGTGGTCTCGATGTCGATCGTCGAGCCGCTCTACGGCCCGCACGGCTGGCGCTTCGGGACGAGCCCGGGCACCACTCCTGACACCGTGAACGGCGCAAGCGAGCTCGCCGAGATCTATCTGCGCGCCGATTCGCGCTACAGCGGCCGTGTCAGCGTGCCGGTGCTGTGGGACAAGGAACGCCGTACCATCGTCAACAACGAATCGGCCGAGATCATCCGCATGTTCAACGATGCGTTCGGCCGTTTCACCAATGTGCGCACGGACTATTATCCGCCAGCGCTGCGGGAGGAGATCGACCGCGTCAACGCGCTCGTCTACCAGAACGTCAACAACGGCGTCTATCGGGCGGGTTTCGCCACCTCGCAGGCGGCTTATGAGGAGGCCTTCCGCGCGCTGTTCGTCGCGCTCGACGAGGTCGAGCAGCGGCTCTCGCGCCAGCGCTATCTCGTCGGCAAGGACATCACTGAAGCCGACTGGCGGCTATTCACGACGCTCGTTCGCTTCGATGCGGTCTATTACAGTCACTTCAAATGCAACCTGCGCCGCATCATCGACTATCCTAATCTCTCCAGTTACCTGCGCGACCTTTATCAGCAGGAAGGCGTCGCCGCGACCGTGAACATGGACCACATCAAGCGGCACTATTACGGCAGCCAGCGGCACGTGAACCCGACCGGCATCGTGCCGCTGGGGCCGCAGCTCGATTTCTCCGCGCCGCATGACCGCAGCAGATTCGGCGAGTAGCGCTTATCAACCGATACTCTCAAAGCTCAAAGATGGATCGCAAAGCGTCACGGGCGACGACCTTAATTGCAGCGGTCCTCGTGATTCTGGCGGCGATGCCGGGCACAGCGAGTGCACGATCGAGCGGAAAGCAGGGCCTTGCCAAAACGACGACCAACTCCGGAAAAGCGATAAGCGCGCCAAGGCCTCCGGCCGGCCCCCTGCCAATCCCATATCCGAACGTCAGTCGTGATTCTGCGGCCGGCCAAGCGTCGGGGAAGCGGATCCATAAGCCGGTAAAATTGCACTGAACGAGGGGATTGGAGTTCCGGCAATGCCTCGGCAAGCGCCCTACGAGATCGGCTCGTTGCGCAGGAAGGCGGCGATCTTTGCGTCCCGCTCGAGCTTGGCCAGGTCCTCCGCCGACGGCAACTCCGGCTTGTCGCGCGTGGCGTTCACCATGCAGAGAAAGCCAAGCGGCTCGCCCCGGGTGGCGCGGAACTGATGCCAGGTCATCGCCGGCACGGTGATGAGATCGCGCGTCTCGACCGGCCTGACCTCCGCGCCCACGAGGCAATGACCGCGCCCGCGCAGGATCATCACCGCATGCATGTGCTGGTGCCGCTCGAGCGTGGAGAATCCGCCGGCCGCCACCTCGAAGTAGCGCAACTCGCCATGCAGCTGCGGATCCGCGAACAGCACCTGGCGAGTGATCGCCTTGAACAAGGCGCGATCATCTTCCTTGTACGGAAGTTCCTCCACGCCTTCCCAGCGGTAATCCCTGGCCTTGCGGTGGATCGTCTTGTCACGGTTGGCCATGACCTACCCATAGGCATAGCGATGAACTTCGGCCACGAAGGCTGAAGTTGCATCGCGCAGACGCTCGCGCGCCTCGAGCAGCGCGCCGCCGATCAGCAACATCACGTCGGCCCCGTAGAAATCAAGCATTTCGCGCACCCGGTCGGTGGTCATGCCGCCGGCCGGCACCGGGACCGCGGGGCGTAGCCCCGCGCGCCGATCTAACGCGGCGTGCGCAAGCGCACGGCACGTATCTGGGGAGTAGCCGAAGCGTCCGCCATAGTTCGGGAAGATGACCGCATCGGCCCCGAAGATGCGGAACAGCTTGCCTAAGAGCAGGGGCGGAGAAATCCGCGCGGCCCCGGCCATGGTCGGATGGGCGAAAAAAGCGACGCTGGGGTTCTCGCGCACGAGCCGATGGAAATTGGAGAGGCCCGCGATCATCGGCGCGACCATGACGGTATCAACGCCCGCGTCCTTGGCCATGGCGATCTGGGCGCGCATGGTGTCGAGATCGCCGGATAGGCTCGGCACGTAGCGTGTCGCACCTCTTTGCTGCTCGACGCTCAAGGCGTCGGCGACCGCTTGGAGCCGCGCCGCGAACGGGGAATAAGCCTGGTCGGCAAGCCCGTGGTCGTCCTTGATGTAGTCGATGCCGGCTTGCGCAAGATCCTTGGCAAGTTCAGCGAGCTGCATCGGAGGCAGCCCTTGCGGCTTGAGCGGCGAGCAGGTCAACGCCCGGGCCGGCGCTCCAACTCGTTGCCGTAATTTTTCGAGCCCGTGGCGAGGACCGCCGAAATTTTCGATCAGCCCTTTTGGAAATGCGACGTCCGACAGCACCACGTCCTCATGCAACGACGTATTGCCGAACAGCATGTTGATGAGCTGCCCCGGATCGTCTCCGATGGTCTCGGCCGAAAGCGAGATGCGGACCTCGAAGAGTTGATCTTGTTTCTCGCTGATGGCCTCGACGCGCCCGACGATCTCGGACCGCACGAAGTCATCGGCAATGGCCGAGACCGGCATCTCGACGCTTTGCTCGACCGCGATGGCGCGCGCGCGTTCCTCGATCGAGCGTGCATCGCAGCGCACGAGATAGGTGGCCTGGAGACGCGGCTGCACCGCGGCTCACCATCGCTCACTGACCGGCGCGCCGCCGAGCACCTCGATGATGCGCGTGCGCGTCGCCGCGGTGGTGTCGTTGGGGAGCGCATCGAGAGCAAAGAAGCCGTGCTCGACGATCTCGCGATCGGGGACCGGCGCCGCCGATTGGCGGAATGCGCGTACGACGAAGAGCGCGACGTGATCGCGCCGAGAGGCGCGATTATTGAAGAATACCCCGTGCAGCTGCGGCGGCGCCGTCATCTCGATATTGCCCTCCTCGCGCAGCTCCCGCGCCAGCGCCTGCGTGAGCGTCTCGCCGGCCTCGACCCCGCCGCCCGGCAGGTGCCAGCCGCTGACGTAGCTGTGCTTCACCAGGAATACCCGCCCTTCCTCGTCGATCACCAGCGCGCGCACGCCAAGCGTCATGGCGCGCGCGAAGCGCCAATAGGCGTGCAGCGCGCGCCGCAGCGCGGGCTCGAGCGCGCGTCGTGTCGCACTGAGGCTCAGGCGTTTCATGCCGGTCTCGCCGCCTTCACGTCACAATTGAGACGGCTCGTCCCAAGCCGTCATTCCGGGTGCCGAGCGTAGCGAGGCAGCCCGGAATCCATAACCACCAGCTGTGATTATGGATTCCAAGCTCGCGCCTTCGGCGCGCCCCGGAATGACATAAAAGAGAAAGCGTCTGCGGAAATCGCAACACCGGGGCCTCGTACCAAGTGAGGCAATCGCCTGTGGCTTGTCAAAAGCCGGGCTTTGCTGTCTAGAAGTGTTCTAAATAGAGCCATTCTGTGGAGTGCAGGCCCCCGTGAAACGCTTTTCCGAACTCACCGAACAGGAAATCCTCGCGCTCGCCATCACCAACGAGGAAGAGGATAGCCGCATTTACCGCGGTTTCGCCGAGGGCCTACGCCAAGCATATCCGGCTTCGGCCAAGGTGTTCGACGAGATGGCGGACGAGGAGGTGCGCCACCGCACCATGCTGTTCGACCTCTACCGGACGAAGTTCGGCGAATACTTGCCGCTGATCCGCCGCCAAGACGTCAAGGGATTCATCCAGAAGAAGCCGCTGTGGCTCATGCAACCCCTCAACCTCGACGAGGTGCGCAAGTTCGCCGAGAACATGGAATACGAGGCGGCACGGTTCTACCGGCGCGGCGCCGAAACGACGCGCGACGCCTCCGTGCGACAGCTGCTGGTCGAGCTCGCCGAGGCCGAGGTAGAGCACGAGAGCCTCGCCCACAAGCTCGGCCAACAAATCCTCACACCGAGCGCGCGCGCCAACGAGGACGAAGCCGCGCGGCGCATGTTCGTGCTGCAATACGTGCAGCCGGGCCTTGCCGGGCTGATGGACGGCTCGGTCTCGACCTTGGCGCCGCTGTTTGCGGCGGCGTTCGCCACGCACAGCACCTGGGAGACATTTTTGGTCGGGCTTGCCGCGTCGGTCGGCGCGGGCATTTCCATGGGGTTTGCCGAGGCGCTGTCCGACGATGGTTCGCTCACGGGGCGCGGGGCGCCGGTGGTGCGCGGCGTGGTCTGTGGCGTGATGACCGCGATCGGCGGACTCGGCCACACGCTGCCCTACCTCATTCCCAATTTCTGGACTGCGACTGCGTTTGCCATCGCCGTAGTCGCGGTCGAGCTCGTGGCCATCTCCTATATCCGCCACCGCTTCATGGACACGCCATTCCTCGCGGCGACGTTTCAGGTCGTCGTCGGCGGCACGCTGGTGTTCGTCGCGGGAATTTTGATCGGGAGCTCGTAGCTCCGCCCCGACGCGTTCATGTTCGTCCTCGCGCATCTCTCGGACCCCCACCTCGGGCCGCTGCCGACGCCCCGGTTGACCGAGCTCGCCGGCAAACGTGCGGCCGGGTTTTTCAACTGGCGGCGCAAGCGCCATCGCATCCATCGCGCCGAGGTGCTCGCGCGCGTTACCGCGGATCTCAAGACGCAGGCGGTGGATCACATCGCGGTGACCGGCGACCTCGTCAATATCTCGCTTGCCGGCGAATACGCGCCGGCGCGCGCTTGGCTCGCTTCGCTCGGATCGCCGCGCGACGTCACCTTGGTGCCGGGCAATCACGACGCGTATGTGCGTGCCGCCGCACATTATCCGCAGCTGCACTGGGGCGAGTATATGCGCGGCGACGATACGCCCGAGACGGCGTTTCCGTTTGTGCGCCGGCGCGGGCCGCTGGCGCTAATCGGATTGTCGACGGCGGTCCCGACAGCCGCCTTCCTGGCGACCGGGCGCCTCGGTCGCGAGCAGATCGAAAAATTTGCCGAGACGCTGGAGCGCTGCGGCCGCGAAGCGCTCTTTCGCGTGGTGATGATCCATCATCCGCCGATCAGCACGCCGGTGCGGCATTTGAAGCGCCTCGTCGACGGTGCCGAATTTCGGGCGGTGCTGGCGCGGCACGGGGCGGAGCTCGTCATTCACGGCCATGACCACGTGCACTCGCTGATCGAGCTCGAGGGGCCGCAGCGCCGCATCCCGGTGATCGGCGCGCCGTCGGCGTCGGCAGCTGCGCCAGTGCCGCCAGGCGAGCGCGATTGCGCCGGCTACAACCTCTACCGGATTGAAGGCGTCAGCGGCGGCTGGCGCTGCGAAGCCATCTGGCGCAGCCTTGCGCGGGATGGGATCGTCGAGATGAAGCGCATGGCGCTTATGGGCTAAAGAGCATCGCACTTGCCGCAGTCGGCCCAATAAATTCACCGGCAATGCACTAAACGCAGCGCCCGCCGTCGACCTCCAGGACGTTGCCGGTGAGGAACGAGGCCTCGTCGGAGACGAGAAACAGCGTTGCGTTGGCGACATCCTCGATCGTCGCGAAGCGGCCGAGCGGCACCGTTGCCTTGAACTGCGCGCGCAGCTCCGGCGAATCGCCGCCCATGAAGGTCGGCAACAGCGGCGTCTCCGCCATCACCGGCGCGATCGCGCAGACGCGGATGCCGTCTGCCGCAAGCTCCGCCGCCATCGACTTCGACAGGAGGTTCACCGCGCCCTTGGAGGCGTTGTACCAGGTCAGCCCCGGCCGCGGCCTGATCCCGGCGGTCGAGCCGATATTGATGATCACTCCGGACTTCTGCTTGCGCATGAACGGCACGACCGCGTGCGCGAACAGGAAGATCGATTTGACGTTCACGGCCATGAGCCGGTCGAACTCCGCCTCCTCCACCTCCAGCATGGGCCGCCGCACGTGGCTCATGCCTGCATTGTTGACGAGGATGTCTACTCGTCCGAACGCATCGACGGTGGCTTTGACTGCCGCGTCCACATCTGCGCGCTGCGAGACATCGCAGCGCACCGCAATCGCCTGGTTGCTGATCGAAGCGGCAGCTTCGCCTGCCGCCTTCTCGTTAATGTCGACGACGGCGACGCGCGCGCCCTCGCGCGCAAAGGTCTCGGCGATGCCCTTGCCGAAGCCCGATGCTGCGCCGGTGACCAGCGCAACTTTGTTGTCGAGACGCATGCTGACGTCCTCTTTTGGTCTGCAGTTCCACCGATCAATGGCGAATCTATTGCTCCTGAGCAAGCGCTCATCGTTAACTTGAGGACGTGTCCTGAATGCGGTGCAGCGCGTAGCGGTGCACCGCTGATCCGGGACCGCCACGGACTGGAGCGATCCACGCAAGTCGGGCTTGCCCGACTTGCTCACATTTAAGCGCCGATCTCGGATAAACCCGAGATCGGTGTCTGCAGCGCACCACTTCGTGCTGCGCTGCGCCCGGGACACGCGGGCTTAAGCTACACTGACCCGCTTTCGCGGGAACGACCCGAACTTGTCAACCTGGTTTAACCCCGTAAGCGCGCGCCCAACCCAAGCCGTCTTCGGTTCTCGCCCGCGGCCGGTACTCGCAACCCACCCAGTTGCCGTAACCGAGCCGATCGAGCGCCGCGAAGATTTCCGGATAGTTCACCTCGCCCTCATCGGGCTCATGCCGCGACGGCACGGCCGCGATCTGCACATGGCCGACGCAGGGAAGATGCTTTTCGAAGCGCCTGATGAGATCGCCGCCGACGATTTGCGCGTGGTAGAAGTCGAACTGGATGCGTACATTCGATCGCTCCACCTTGGCGATGATGTCGGCCGCCTGCTCGGCGCGGGTGAGGAAATAATCCGGCCGGTCGCGCGGATTGATCGGCTCGATCAACAGCGTGATGTTCCTCTCCTGCGCCGCGTCGGCGGCGCGCATCAGATTCCTGATGAAGGTCATCTCCGCGGCCGGCCGCTGCTCCGGCGGCACCTTGCCGGCGAGGCAGTGGATTTGGCAGCCGCCGATGGCGGTGACGTAATCGAGCGCCTGCTTGAACAGCGTGGCGAATTCCTGCTCGCGGCCGGGGACGGCGGCGACGCCGAACTCCCCTGCTGCGGCCTGACCGGGCGCGGTGTTGATGCCGAGCATGGTCAAGCTGTGGCGGTCGAGCTCGGCCTTCACCGCAGACGGCGCGTGGTCATAGGGAAATTGCAGCTCGACGGCGCGAAAGCCGGCCGCGGCCGCCGCCGCGAACCGCTCGATCAGCGGCCGCTCGGTGAACAGATAGGCCAGATTGGCGGCGAAGCGGGGCATGCAGGACGAACCGTGCGCGCTGATGTTATAGCAGGCTGTGGGCTAATCGGCACTCGTCGACCTCCACTGACGCCCACGGGGTCGTAGGACTGCAGATGCTCGCCAACGACAGCTTCCACATCGCGGTGTTGCCCGGCGACGGCATCGGGCCGGAAGTCATGGCGCCTGCGCTCGCGGTGCTGGAGAAGGTCGCGGCATCGACGCCGGGCCTCAAATTCCGTTTCACCGAGGCGCCGGCGGGCGCGGGCCATTATCGCGACACCGGCAAATCGATGCCGGCGACCACCATCAAGCTGTGCGAAGAAGCCGACGCGATCCTGCTCGGCGCCTGCGGGCTACCGCACGTCCGCTATCCCGACAACACCGAGATCATGCCGCAGGTCGAGCTGCGCTTCATCTTCGACCTCTATGCCGGGGTGCGGCCGTGCCGTCTCATCCCGAACGTGCCGAGCCCGATCGTAGACGCGGCCGAGCGCGGCATCGATCTCATCGTGATCCGCGAATCGACCGAGGGCCTGTTCGCCTCCATGGGCAAGGGCGTGGTGACCGAGACCGAAGCCCGCGAGACGCTGGTCATCACGCGCAAGACGTCGCAGCGCCTGTTCGACTTCGCGTTTCGGCTGGCGCGTCGGCGCAGGACGCGCGGCGGTCGCGGCCTTCTTACCTGCGTCGATAAGGCGAACGCGTTCAAGGCCTACGCCTTCTTCCGCGGCATGTTCGACGAATGCGCCGCACGCTATCCCGATGTCGCGACCGATCGCCTCTACGTGGACGCCTGCTCCGCCATGCTGGTGCGCCGCCCCTGGGACTTCGACGTGATGGTGATGGAGAACATGTTCGGCGACATTATCTCCGATCTGACCGCCGGCCTGATCGGCGGCATGGGCATGGCGCCCTCGGCCGATATCGGCGACACCCATGCGGTGTTCCAGCCATGTCATGGCACCGCGCCCGATATCATGGGCAAGGGGCTCGCCAATCCGACCGCTATGATTCTGTCCGCCGCCCTCATGCTCGATTGGCTCGCCGAACGTCATGGCCATGCCGGGGCCGCCGCGGCTGCCCGCGCCATCGAACATGCGGTCGATCGCGCCTTTGCCGCAGGGCTCGAGCCCTGCGAATTTGGCGGTCGCGACGGTACACCGGAGATCGCCGGCGCAGTGCTGCGCGCCCTCGACGCCTCCGGTAAGACCTAGAACAAGGTCTGCCCACCCGTTGGTGGGATACTTCCCGCCTCCCCGCATTTCTGGCGCAAGACAGCTCACACATCGCATCGGCGGACCGGAAAAACCTGCATTTTGTGAGGTTGGGAAGCTTCCCATAGCGTTGCCCATCTATGGAGTGGGACGTTTTATGGTTGACGCAGGGCGCGACCCTTGGTTCGCTACGGAAACGGTTCCTGCGCACGGAAGTCGTCAGTCTCTACAAGCGCGGCGCGCGCAGGTTTGGAGGAGAACGGCCGAGGCTTGGCGCCATGAACGCGCAGGAACTGCTGCAGGAAATCGCCGACTATTGCCGGCACAGCGGACTTGCGGAATCGACCTTCGGCCGCCGCGCCGTCAACGACGGCAAGCTCGCCCAACGGCTGCGCAATGGCGGCCGCATCACCACCGAGACGCTCGACCGCATCCGCGAGTTCATGGAAAACAACCGGACGGTGGCGCCGCGTGCCGCCGTCATCGAGCGCGCACGCGAGCCGCGTCCCGCTCCCGTTCCGGCTGCGCCGGCGCCGGCGCAACCCGGGCCGCGCGATCCCCAGCGCAATTTCCGCTTCTTCGACAATCGGCAGAAGTACCTCCTCTTCGTCAGTACCTGCAGCGAAAAATGGGTGGTCGCGAGCCGCGTCGCGCTCGAACTCGCCAATGTCCATCCGCGCCCGCCGGCGCTGCGCGTGTTCGACGCCGGCGTCGGCGACGGCACCGTGCTGCTGCGGGTGCTGCGCGCCATGCACGACCGCTTTCCGACCATACCGTTCTACGTGGTGGGCAAGGAGATCAGCCTCGAGGACGTGCGGCTTGCCTTGCAGAAGATGTCGGACCGCTTCTTCGAGCATCCGGCAACGGTTCTGGTGCTGACCAATCTCGCTTATGCCGACGCGCCGTGCCTCGCGGTCAAATCGCTGTCCGCGGCCTCGAGCATGGTCTGGCACGAGGTGCCGCTCGTCGGCGATTCGGCCTATCGCTTCGAGCAACAAATCACCGATCTCGTGCCCTTCCTGTCGCAGAACTGGAAAGCCGGGGTGAGCCCGAAGACCGGCAACCCGGTCTACGAGCGGCCGGTGGTGCTGGTGCTCTACCGCGCCGACCACAAGTTCCTGCTCGACCCGATCATCCCGCGGCCCGGGGGCACAATGGCGAACTACGACCTCGTCATCGCCTCGCAGCCTTATCGCGCGCGCGCCCCGCTCGAGTTCAAGGCCAGGCGCGTGATCGCGCCGCTCGCCAAGGCGCTCGGACCGGGCGGTCGGCTGATTGCCATCCATTCCCACGGCAACGATCCCGGCATGGACATCATCCAGCGCGTGTGGCCGGGCGACAATCCATTCATTCACGACCGCCATCAGATCATGAAAGTGGTGAAGCACGAGCTCGGTCCCGCTGGCCGCGATCTCAACTTCAATGCCTATGCCGACAACCGCTCGCTGTTCCGCTACGAGATGCACACCTTGCCGAGCGAGATCTCGGATCAGTCGATCGGCACCTCCACGCTGTTTGCGGCGTGGAACGCGGCGATCTACGTGGCGCAAGTCGAAGACGACCGGCTCGCCGAGGTCGTTGCCGACGGCCGCTATCTCGATGCCACCCGCGAGGTTCTGCGCGAACATGGCGGTCTCTGGTTCTACGACGAATCCTACGTGATCTCGCGCCGGCGCGAGTGAACGATATGGCCGCAGTCATGACCACAACCGAAGACCGCGCCGATCCGATCGACGCGATCGCTGAATTCATGGCGGGCTTCTCGCTCGAAGCGACGCGGCCGTCGGCGGAGGAGGTCGCCGCGCTCGCCGCCGTCGCTCCCGCGAGCACGAGCGTCTATATCAGCGCCGTGCCGAAGCGACCCGCGCAGGAGGCGATCGAAGCCGCGGCGCGGCTGCGCAAGGCGGGCTTCGAGCCGGTGCCGCACCTCGCCGCGCGCGGCTTTGCGAGCACCCGCGCGCTCGATGATTTTCTTGCCCGCATGAGCGGCGAGGCGGGCGTAGTGCGCCTCCTGGTCATCGCCGGCGACCGCGAGGAGCCCACCGGCGAATTCCGCAGCGCGATCGAGGTGATCGACGGCGGCGCGCTCCAGCGTCACGGGATTTGCGAGATCGGCGTCGCCGGCTATCCCGACGGCCATCCACGCCTTTTGCAGCAGGATCTCGATCGTGCGCTCGCCGATAAGATCCGTGCCGCCGAGAGCACCGGCCTGGCGGTCCACATCGTCACCCAGTTCTGCTTCGATGCGCAGGCAATCCTGCAATGGATCGCCCGCCTGCGCGATTTCGGCCTCGAACATCCGGTGCGGATCGGGCTTGCGGGTCCCACCAATCTCGCGACGCTGTTGCGCTACGCCAAGCGCTGCGGCGTGCGGGCGTCCGCCCACAGCCTGGCGCGGCAGGCCGGGTTGGTGCGGCAGCTGTTCGCGATGTCGGCGCCGGACGCGTTGGTGCGCGCGCTGGCGCAGGCGCGCGCGGAGCGGCATCTCGGAGAGATCGCGCCGCATTTCTTTTCCTTCGGCGGCCTGGCCCGTACTGCGCGTTGGGCCGAGGCGGTGGCGCAGCGGCACATTGCGTTCGACGCCGGCGAGGGCTTCCGGGTCGAGCCGCCGCGCTAGAAGTAAGAAGTAAGCGACGCACCTCGTCCCCGCCCCCGCGAAAGCGGCGCGGGAATAGACCGAGTTAACGTGGCCTTGTCGTTGCAAGAGCCGATGGTTAGAACTGCGCCGACGCTCTGCGCGCATCGGTCTCGTAAACGCCCCTTGTCACGGGCTATTCCCACGCCCAAAGAATGCCGGAATTTCTGCTCAGTCGAGACGCGCATAGGCTTTGAATGATGAAGCAACCCATGCGCAAAATTGCTCCGGCCCGCGCGAGAGGCCGATTAACCCGCGCCATCCTGCGCCCGCCGTTTCGCGACGAGCTTGGCCGCAAGGGATGGCTGGCGGAGATCAGCCGCGCGCAGCGGCACGTCGTTCGCCGTCTTCGTCTGGAGATCGACGGCTGGCCGCGCTGGCGGCATCCGATGCGCGTCGCCTTTCTCTCCGATCTTCATACCGGATCGCATTCGGACGATGTTGCCCGCCTCAACGCGATCGTCGACGAGGCTGCGGCGCTCTTACCCGACCTCGTGTTGTTCGGCGGCGACTACGTCAACATGCAGCCGTTCGGCGGCGGGCGCGTGCCGCCGCGCACGATCGCGGCCGCCTTGTCGCGACTGGAAGCGCCGCTCGGTCGCTTTGCCATCCTGGGCAACCACGACTACGTCTATGGCGAGCGCGCCGTGGCCGACGCGCTCGAGCATCATGGCATCCACGTGCTCGACCACGCGCGCCGCAGCATGCGCTTTCAAGACCAGGCCATCGATCTCGTCGGACTGCCCGATGCCCATGTGACAAGGGCCGAGGCTTATGCATTGCTCGCTGCGCTCTCGGCGGAGCGGCCGACGATCGTGCTTGCGCACGATCCCGTATGGTTCGCGCATTTGCCGGCAGGCCCGCACCTCATGCTGGCCGGCCACACGCACGGCGGCCAGATCAGGCTTCCCGGCATCGGCGTAGTGCGCACCGCCACCAAGGCGCCGCGGCGCTGGAGCCATGGACTCATCGAGGAGCGCGGACAATACCTCTATGTGACGAGCGGCATCGGAACGAGCGGGCTGCCACTGCGATGGGGCGTTCCTCCGGAGATTGCGGTGCTGGACATGTCGGGCACGGCGTAGGCACTCGCGCCCCGCTTCCTCGCGATCGGGTCATGGGATAGCTGAGAGCCCACCGGACTGCGGCGCCGCCTTGTTCTGGTATTTGGCAGCGAGCGCGTTGTCGTCCATGTCCTTCGCGCAATCGATGGCCATGTTTTGCGATTCATTGTGCAGGCCGTGGAAACTCTCGGTCCCTGCATCAGCGCTGACGTGAAGGATCGGAAGGCCTTTGGCCCGCACGCGGTCGGCAAACTCCCGCTGCGACCGGAAAGAGACGATTTGGTCGTCAGGATCCGACATGACGATCATCCTTCGGCCTTGCTGAGGTTGCATGGCGGCGACGTGATCGAGCGGGTCGTATAAAGCTTTCGTTCCCGAATCGATTTTCTTGCCTTGATCATGCGCCCGCGTTTTGACCGAGACCACGCCCGATGCCATGACCGCACAGCCGACGTCGGTGCGCATTTGTGCAAGGCCGACGTCGGTGTGTGCCCCACCCGACTGCCCGGCCAGATGAAAACGTCGCAAACCGTGCCGCACCTTCAGTTCATCGAGGGCGGCGATGACGACACGGATTTCAAGCAGCGAGCGTCGTTTGCGGTGATCACCCGAGGAGCCAAATGCCCCGAGACGTCCAATGGCGATGTAGGGGCCGCCATAAACGCGCGACCAGCGCTGCAGCTCCCGCTGCATGCGGCCCGCTGTCATAAAGGCGGAATATTTATTGAGTTGGGCCGGCGTTTTGGCGTCGCCCAAATCACCGTGGATATACACCACCGCTTCGTCCTTCGAGCCGCCTGCCGTGGACATCCAGTAACGCACGCAATAGCCCGTTCCATCAACTCGCACCCAGACCGCGTTCGGCAAATCCTTGCATTGAGATTCACTGACGACAACGCCGTGACTGAGGACAGTTGGTGTATTCAACGGTGGATCATCAGCATCTGGGGGTATCTCCGGTACCTTATTTTGATACTTCGCAACGATTGCATTTTCTCTGACGCCGCGGGCGCAGTCCGCCGCCGCCGATAGGCCGGTGCGCAAAAGATTGTGCGCGTTGACGTCGGACGCAGCGGCGAAGATTTGCTGCACCGGCAAACCGGCCGCACTGGCACGCCTGACATAAGCGGTCTGCGAGCGCGCCGAGATGACGACATCGTCCGGGTCGGTTACGACGATGATGCGAAGATCGGCGCGCTTCACCACCTGATCAACGAGCGCGACCGGATCGACGGGATGTTTGTTTCCGGTGACGTCCTCGTCGCGGCCCGACTCGGCAAGCCTGCTTCGCACCGAAAGAAGGGACGATACAAGCGCGACGCACCTCACATCCGTGCGCCGCGCCAACAGCGCGGCGGCGGCGTGACCGCCCTCGCTGTATCCGGCAAGATGGAGCCGGCTGTATCCATGACGGGTTTTGATCGCGTCGAGCGCCGCAGAGACAAGATCGATTTCGCGAGCGGTGCGGCGTTTGGCGTACTCGCCCGATGAGCCGTAGGTGCCGGGCCGGCCTAGGTAAATATAGGGCATTCGTAGACTGCGAGACCACCGCACGCTTTGATCCTGCATCGCGGCCTGGCTCAGCTTGACGTAGAAGTCGTAAGGCTTGAGCTCCCCGCGAGCATTCGTCGAGGCGACTTCGCTGGAAACCAAGACCACAGCCTCAGGCCCGGGGCCACCGACCGTCGCGTGATAATAGCGGATGCACTCGCCTTGCTGGTCGACGGTCACCCATACGGCCCCCGGCAGGGCAGCACACTCGGGTTGCGCGATCCGTTTACCGCGAAGAAGTTCGCTGCCCGAGAAAGGGTCGGTCTCAGAGTTGGGCGCCGTTGCGGGCGTCGTGGATTGTGCGTGCGCTGCTTCCCCCGCCATCCCGAGCACGGCAAGCGCGCACACAAGCACCGCCACCAAATGGCGCATGGACCCTGAGCTCCCGAAAGCGATCGGAACTTTAGCAAGGAATCAGGGCGGCGGCACCGGCCTATGGGACCCGCCCAGAGCGATCTCAACCCGCCGCCGTCAGCAGCGCTCGCACGTCATCGGCCGAGACCTTGCGCGGCACGGTGATCGCCATCGCCGCGATTTCTTGCGCGACAAAATCCGTCTTGGCGCGGTCGAAGCCGACCTCAACGAGCCGTTGCGGGATTGGAAAGCCGCGCAGCATCTCTGCGAGGCGATCCGCACCATCGCCGCCGAGCGCGGCCGCGAGCCGCGCCCGCGCCTCCTCCGCGGCCACCAAGTTGAAGCGCATGACGTGCGGCAGGATGATCGCGTGGGTTTCGGCGTGGGGCAGGCCCAGCCCGCCGAGCACGTGAGCGAGCTTGTGCTGCAGGCCGGCGCCCGAAGCGAGCACGACGCCGGCAAGCCACGCGGCGATGAGACACTCCGCCCGCGCCTCGCGGTCGGTGCCGTTGGCGACCGCGCGCGGCAAATGCGCGGCGAAGCAGCGCACCGCGTCGGTCGCGAGCGCCATCAGGAACGGCGTGCGATCGGCAACCCACAGCGCCTCGACGCAATGGGCGATGGCGTTCATGCCGCTCGCCGCGCTCACCGACGCCGGTAGCGCCAGCGTAAGCTCGGGATCGTACACGATGGTGCGCGGCAGCACGCGCGTATCCTTGCCGGTGAACTTGCGCTCCCCATCGCTCAGCCCCCAGATCGCGGTCGCTTCCAATCCGGAATAGGTGGTAGGCACTGCGATGATCGGCAGGCCGAGATCGCGCGCGATGATCTTGGCGAGCCCGATGGCGGCGCCACCGCCGGCGGCGACGAGGCCATCCGCACCGTGCGCGGCCGCGACGCCGGCCTCGGCGGTCGGCTTCGGCACGTGCAGCGCCGCCTGCGCATGGAGCCCCGCCGCCCGCGCTCCCAACATTTCGACCAGCCTCCCGCCGAGGCGCGCACCGCTGCCGGGCGTTGCGATCACCAGCGTGCGGTTCAAGCCGAGCCGCGCCGCTTCGTCGGCAACACGCGCGACCGCGCCCGGCGCGAACACGACCCGCCGGCCTTGGATATCATGAACGAATGATGCGACCATCCGACGCGTCGGCCCGCACGCCTGCCCACTACTGCTCGGCAATCATTGTAACTCGCCTTGCGCGGCGCGTCGTGCAAATATCCGGGCCGTGCAAGCGGGCGGCAGATCCTGCGCTGAACCAACCAGGAGGGACTCCCATGCAATCCGTGTTCGCACGCCGCGGCTTTTCCGCAGCCTTTTTCGGCGCATCGTTCGGCGCGGCGCTCGCGGGAAGCGCCATAACAGCGGAGGCGCAGACCTACGGCTTCGCCACGCTGCAACCCGGCACCCTCAATCACACGACGGCGTCAGCTGTAGCCAAGGTGCTCAAAGAAAAAGCCGGTCTGAACGTGCTCGTGCAGCCGACCGCCGGAGACCAGGTCATCGTCCCCATGGTCGCCCGCGGCGAGGCCGAGATCGGCATCTCCAACGCGATGGAGGTGCATGACGGTGTGTCCAAGGGCTTCAAAGACTTGCGCATCATCGGCGCAGCGCATGCGTTGCGCGTCGGCTTCTTCGTGCGCAAGGACGGCGACATCCGCACGGTTGCGGATCTCAAGGGCAAGCGCGTCCCGTATGGATTTTCCGCGATGCGTGCGCTGGAGCCGACCGTGCGCGCGATGCTGGCGACGGCCAATCTCGGCGAGAAGGACATCAAGCCGGTTCTCGTGCCCAACGTGATCCGCAGCGCCGACGACTTTGCCGCGGGCGCCGCCGACGCGTTCTACTTCGCCTTCGGCGCGCCGAAGGTGCGGGAGGTCGACGTCACCGTGGGCGGCATACGCATGACCGAAATCAGCGAGCAAGGGATGCCCGCGGCTCGCAAGATCGAGCGCTGGGGCTACCTGACCGACGTCAATCCGGGCCCGGTCTTTGTCGGCGTCGAAAAACCGATGAAGGTGTACAGCTTCGACAACCTGCTCTTCACCAGCGCCAAGACGAGCGACGAGTTCGTGTTCAAGATGCTCGACACCCTGTTGAACAACAAGGACGAGCTGGTCGCGGTGCAGCCGGTGCTGCGCGAGTTCTCGGCGCCGTTTGCCTACAAGCAGTACGAGGTCGCCTACCACCCGGGCGCCGTGAAGTACTTCAAGGAGCACAACGTCGCGCCCAAGGCGGTCGATTGAGCACGCACCGCCAGCGCGCCGGAGCGAAGCCCGCAGAAAAGCACACCGAAGAGGGAACGACCATGTCGACACTACGGAATCTGATCGCCGCCTGCGCCGGCGCGACCGCGCTCGCATTCGCGGGCGGAGCCAACGCCCAAACCTTCGGCTTCGCCGCGATGCAACCGGGCACCATCAATCACACGACCAGCTCGGCGATCTCCAAGGTGCTGAAGGAGAAGGGAGGCATCAACACGCTGGTGCAGGCCACGGCCGGCGAATCCGTGATGATCGCGATCGTCGGCCGCGGCGAGGCCGATTTCGCCATGGCCAATGCGCCGGAACTCGGCATCGCGCTCGCCAACAACGGTCAGCCCGAGATCCGGATCATTGGTCCGATCTATACGCTCAAGACCGGCTTCTGGGTGCGCAAGGACAGCAACATGCGCACCGTCGCCGACCTGCGCGGCAAGCGCGTGACTATGGGCTATTCCGCCATGCGCGCGCTCGACCCGATGTCGCGCGCCATTCTCGCGACGGGTGCTCTCACCGAGGCAGATATCAAGCCGGTGCTGGTTCCGAACGTGGTGCGCTCGGCGGACGATTTCGCCGCCGGAGCGGCCGACATGTTCATGTTCGCCTTCGGTGCGCCCAAGGTTCGTGAAGTCGACGTCACGGTCGGCGGCACACGCTTTCTGGAAATTCCCGAATCCCCGGGAATAGCCGCGGCGCGCAAGATTCAACCCTACGGCTACCTGAGCGACGTCGAACCCGGACCGATCTTCATCGGCGTCGAAAAACCGATGAAGGTCTATACTATCGACAACATCCTGTTCACCCACGCCAAGGTGCCCGATGATGTGGTGTACAAGGCCATCGAGACAATGGAGGCGAACAAGGCCGAGATGATCGGCGTCGCTCCGAACCTGCGAGAGTTCTCGGCGGGCGGGCTCAACAAGAAGTACGATTTTCCATTCCATCCCGGCGCGTTGAAATACTTCAAGGACAAGAACATCGAAGCCAAGGCGTTTCCGTGAACGAAGGGCGACAGCCTGCGGATGTGACAAAGCCTGCATCCGCCGCGTCCGAGGAACGGTTGCTATCGAGCGCGGAGGAGTTCGCCGCCTCCGCATCGAAAACAACAGTCTTCTTCAGCAATCTTCTGCAGGGCCTGCTCGTCGCGTGCGTCGTGCTCTGGGTACTGGACGTACCCAGGCAGGTTTTCAACGTTTCGTTCTATACCGAGCAGTTGTTGACCGTCTGTCTCGGTCTGACGCTCGCGCTCGCCTTCGTCGTGGAAACGCAGCGCGAGTACCGCGCGATCGATCCCGCTGGCGCGATCGCCGTCGTCGCCATCCTGGCATATATCGCCTATCGCTTCCGCAATCCGCTCGATATCCCGCTGCTCTTATGGGCCGGGCTGGCCCTCGCGCTGCTCTGGACGTTTCTGGCGAGCCGACGCGCATTCGCACGCGGGTTCGACTACGCGAGCGCCGTCGTGTCGCTCCTGCTGTGCGGCTACATCTTCGTGCGCTACGAGCCGCTGACCTACGAGCTCGCGATGCTGCCGGTGGAAGGCATCGTCGGCAGCGCGATCCTCTTGTTCCTCGTGCTGGAAGCGAGCCGCCGTACCTCCGGCTTCGGCTTCGTCAGCATCATCCTGGCGATGGCGATCTACATCTACATCAGTCCGAGCCTGCCCGGAGATTTCCAGACGCGCTGGGTCTCGCCCGAGCGGCTCGTCGCTTACCTTGGCCTCGACGTCAACAGCATGATCGGCGCCATCCTGCAGGTCGCCGTCCTCGTGGTGATCCCGTTCACCATCCTCGGCCAAGTGCTGGCCCGCACCGGCGGCGCCGATTTCTTCGCGGACATCTCGATGGCGGCCATGGGCCGCTTCCGCGGCGGCGCGGCAAAGATCGCAGTAGTGGGGTCCGCCCTGTTCGGCATGATTTCGGGCAGCGCGGTATCGAACGTGCTCGCCGTCGGGATCGTGACCATCCCGACCATGATCCGATCCGGCTTCAGCCGTTATCGGGCAGCGGCGATCGAATCGGTCGGATCGACGGGCGGCCAGCTCATGCCGCCGGTGATGGGCGCCGCCGCCTTCATCATGGCGGAGTTCCTGCAGGTGTCCTACGGCGCGGTCTGCGTCGCCGCCGCGATTCCGGCCATTCTCTACTACGCGTGCCTGTTCATCCACGTCGATCTCGAGGCCGCCAAGCAGGGGATCGGCTCGGTCCAGGACCCGAATGCTCCGACGCTCGGCGAGGTAATGAAATCGGGCTGGCATTTCCTGGTGCCGATCGCCTTTCTGGTGGTCGCGCTGATCTACCCCGAAATCTTCCGGCTGACGCCGGAGAAGGCCGCCATCGTCTCGACCGCCATTCTGATGGTGCTTACGGCGATCTTCGGTTACCGCGGCAGGCGCCCGCATCTGCTCAGTCTCGGCAAGGCCGTCATCGAAACGGGACGGATTTCCCTCGACATCCTGCTGATCGGCGCCGCGGCCGGCGTGATGGTCGGCATCCTGGCTATTTCCGGTCTCGCGTTCAGCATGACCTTGCAGCTGCTCGCGCTGTCCGGGGAAAACGTGTTCCTGCTTCTTTTGCTGATTGCCGTGCTCGCCTTCGTGCTCGGCATAGGCCTGCCGACAGTGAGCGTTTACATCCTGACCGCGACGCTGTTGGCACCGGCCTTGGTCAAGCTCGGCGTCACGCCGATGGCCGCGCACATGTTCGTCATGTACAACGGCATGCTGTCGATGATCACGCCGCCGGTCGCGTTCGCCGCCTATGCCGCCGCCAATATCGCGCGCACCGACGGCTGGACCACGGGCTGGATCGCCTGCCTCGTGGGCTGGAGCACGTTCATCCTGCCATTCCTGTTCGTGCTCACGCCGAGCCTGCTCATGGATGGGCCGAGCTATCTCATCGCGTGGAATTTCTGCCGGATCTTGTTCGGCCTGTTCATGGGCACCGCGGCAATCCTGGGCTTCGGCCTCACCCACCTCGGCAAACCGGTGCGCTTGCTCTATGGCGCGCTATCGGTATTGATCGTGCTGCCGCCGGAATCGTTTGCAGGCGGATACTACGTCAATTTCGCCGGGATCGCGGCCGGGATCGTTCTTCTCGTGCTCGATCACCTGCGCCGCAGCGCCGCCGCCAAACCGGAGATCGCGTCGTAGCGAGTGCCTCGGTGAAAGCTCGCGGCTGATATCTGGAACGACGGCAAGTAGCTGGCGACGCTCAGTGTCGCGCGCGACCCTCGCCCCGCAAGCGCGGGGCGAGTGAGCAGACCGAGTTCGCCACTGGAGCTGATTCCATTCCGCACAAATGAACAACGCTAGTGCGCCCCGGTATCCTCGCGCCAGATTCCGAGCGCTTCCTGCGCCGGGCGGTCGGAGATGGAGAACAGCACCGATTCCTTGCTCGTGCGGTGCGAATAGTGCTTCCACGGCGGCACCACGAACACGTCATTCGGGCCCCATTCCAGCACCTTGCCATCGACCGTGGTGGAGCCCTGCCCTTCGGCGCAGACGAATACGGTGCCATCGGTCGCGCGGTATGGTTCGCCCTTGAAGCCCTTGGGGAACAGCGCGAGATATGCGCCCATGGTCGGCAGCACCGGCCCGCCGTTGATCGGGTTGGCATAGCGCACGCGCGCGCCGTGCCGCTTGTCGACGTCACCTGCCTTGAGCATGCGCTCGATGATCGGCCGCGTGCGCGCGTAGGTGTAGTTGATGACGGGGCTACGATTGAGCATGGCCGGCGCGCCGTCCGGCAGCACACCCGAGGCGTAGAAGCTCAGCGAATCTCCATCCGCCCGGCTGGTCGGCTGGGTCGCGCTGGCAAACTGCTCGGCGAACGAGGTCTCGAAGAAATTGACCTGCGGAAAGTCGAGCACGTCGAGCCACAACATGGGCTTGTCGGAGTTGTTGCCGTGGTCGTGCGGGGCCCAATTCGCGGTGATGACGAAATCGCCGGGCGACATATAGGCCTTCTCGCCCTCGACCGCGGTGTAGGCGCCTTCGCCGTCGAGCACGAAGCGGATGGCAGAGGACACGTGCCGGTGGGCGGGGGCGATCTCGCCCGGCAAGATCATCTGCACGCCGGCGAAGAGCGTGTTGGTGGCCTTGGACTCGCCGCGCATGCCCGGATTCTCCAGGATCAGCACGCGCCGCTCGGCCTCCTCGGCGCTGATCAGCGGGCCCGATTCCATCACCAGACGCTTGATGTCATCGTAGTGCCAGATCACGGACTGGCACCGCGTCACCGGCTCCTTGGTGACGACGTTCTTCATCACCTTCCACAACGGCGTCATGTCGTGTTTGGCGATGCGCTGGTAGTAGGCCTCCCGCATCGCCTCGATATTGTGCTTGGGACCCGGGGCTTTGCTCTCGGCTCGCTTGCTGGCGGTCGCGCTTACCATGGCGCTCTCCCTTGGTCGGATTGGGGGCTCGGAATAGAGGATAATCCAAACCGGCAAATTAGTATATAATGAAACTATCTCCGCCTTGAAGGCGGGGAGTATCAGGTATTCACGTTGCCGCCATCGACCGCCAGCGTCTGGCCGGTGACGAAATCGCTCTCCGCCGACGCGAGGAAAACAAGCGCTCCCAGAAGGTCCTGAGGATGTTCGTCGCGGCGCAGCGAGCGCGACTGCACCGCGCGGTCGCGGGCGGTGTTCACGTGACCGGGATTTTCGCTCAGCACCGTGTCGCTCAAGGTGAAACCCGGGGCCAGCGTGTTGACGCGGATGCCGTGCTCCCCGAGCTCGCGTGCAAGCGCGCGCGTGAACGCCATGATGCCGCCCTTGCTGGTGGCGTAGTGCAGCATCCAAGGGATGCCGCGAAAGGCGGTGCCGGAGCCGATATTGATGATCTTGCCGTAGCCCTGGGCGATCATATGCGGGGCAACGTGCTTGACCATCAGGAACGGTCCGCGCAGGTTGACCGCCATCACCTTGTCCCACAACTGCGCGTCGATCTCGGTGCACTTGGTCTCCTGCAGCGGCGCGTAAAGCGCGGCGTTGTTCACCAGCACGTCGATCTTGCCGAAGCGCTCAATAGTCGCCGCGACCAGCGCCTTGACCGACGCCTCTTCACTGACGTCGGCGACGACGCTGATGACCGAATTCGCCCCGTGCTCGGCGGGCGATCTCCTCGGCCAGGTCCCTGCCGTCGGCGATGTCGGCGATCATCACGCGCGCACCTTCCGCCGCGAGCGCCCGCGAATAGTGCCGGCCGATACCTTTCGCCCCGCCGGTGACGATCGCCGTGCGGCCGGACAGTCGCGCCATGCCTTTATTCCTTCGCACTCACGCGGCGGATGAATTGCTCGAACCCGGCGAGCTGCAGCTTGATCATGTCGATGGCGGTCTTATCCTTGAGCTCGAGCGTCTTCTCGTCGAATTTCTGCGCGGCGAAGGTGACGGTCACCTCGGGCCGGCCGAAGAGAATTGCATCGACCGACGTCAACGATTGCCGCAGGTGATATTGCATGCGCGAGCCGCCGAGGATGCCGCCGGCGGCGGATTGCAGCGCCACCGGCTTATCCTTGAACGGCTGCTCCTTCATACGCGAGACCCAGTCGATCGCGTTCTTCAATCCGCCCGGGATCGACCAGTTGTACTCCGGCGAAACGATGATCAAGGCGTCGGCGCTGCGGATGGCATCCGCCCAGGCGTTGACCTCGCCGGGAAAGCCGGTCGTGTTCTGGATATCGAAATTGTAGATTGGAAATCGCTCGAACGGCGGCGCATCGCGCAGCTTCATTCCGGCGGGTGCCAGCGCCGGCAACGTGCGCGCGAGCGCGGCGTTGTAGGAGCCCTTGCGCAACGAGCCGCAGATCACGAGCACGTCGAGTTGCTGGTCGGTCATAATCCCCCCGGTGCGGCGTTTAGCTCTTCGGCGCCACACGTGCGATAAAGGTGGCAAACGCTGCGAGCTGCTGCTTCAGAAGGCCCCGCGTAGCCTCGTCCTTGAGTTCGCCGGTCTTCTCGTCGAATTTGGACGCACAGCCGCCAATGAATATTTCCGGCTTGTTCAGCGTGAATGCGTCGAGAAACATCATCGCCTTGCGCAGATCGTACTGCACGCGCGCGCCGCCGACCGGTCCGGGGGACGCCGATTGCAACGCCACCGGCTTGCCGGCGAACGGCTGGTTCTGCAGGCGCGATACCCAGTCGATCGCGTTCTTGAGGGCGCCTGGAATGCCGAAATTGTATTCGGGCGTGCAAAAGATCACGCCGTCGGCGGCGCGGATCGCATCGGCAAGCGTGTTGACCGGCGCGGGAAACCCGGTCGAGTTCTGGATGTCCGCGTTATAGAGCGGAAATTCGGCAAAGGATGGCGCCGGCTTAATGCTGATGCCCTCGGGTGCGAGCGACGGCAGCAGCCGCTGCACCACGGCGTTGAAGGAGCCTTTGCGCAGCGAGCCGCAGATCGAGACGATATTCAAGTTGGCCATTATGGTCTCCCGATGATGGATGTGAAATGTTGTTGGTTATTGGCCGACCTCTCCCGGCTCATGCTGAGGAGCGCACGAGTGCGCGTCTGGAAGCATGAGGCCGCCCTCATCCTTCGAGACGGCCGCTTCGCGGCCTCCTCAAGATGAGGTGAGCAGTGCGTTACTTTTCGTTGTCGATCGGGTTGACGAGCACGCCGACGCCCTCGATGTCGATCTCGCAGGTATCGCCCGCCTTCATCCACACCGGGTTCGGCTTGCGCGCGTGGCCGACACCGGAGGGCGTCCCGGTAAAGACGATATCGCCAGGCTCGAGCGTCATGCCCTGGGTGACATAGGCGATGGTCTCGGCGACAGGGAACATCATATTGTCGGTGTTGTCGGACTGCATGACCTGTCCGTTGAGTCGGCTCTCGATCTTCAAACCCTTGCCGCCGGGGGGCACCTCGTCGGCCGTGACCATCCACGGGCCGAAGCCGCCGGTGTGGTCGAAATTCTTGCCCATGGCCCATTGCGTGGTCTTGCGTTGAAATTCGCGCACCGAGCCTTCGTTGCCGCACGAATATCCGGCAATGCATGAATAGGCATTTGCAGCCGTGAGGTGCTTGGCCCGCTTGCCGACGACGAAGATGAGCTCTGCTTCGTAGTCGAGCGTTTCCGATGCCTTTGGCCGGATGATCGCCTGCCCGTGCGGCACGAGCGAGGTGCGGCCGCGCATGAAGATGGTGGGAAATTTCGGAATGTTGTCGCGCTGCGAGCCTTCCTTGACGTGTTCGAGATAGTTGAGGCCGAGACAGATCACCTTGCCCGGCGCCGCCACGGGCAAGCCATAGGTCAGCCCTTTGAGCGGGCGGCGAGCGGCCGCGGGCGCGCGTTTCGCCGCATCCTTGAGTAGTGAGAGATCGCCATCGTTTCGACGCAGGCATTCACCGAGATCACCGGGAATGCTGCTGTCCACCGCCTGCAGGTCGATCACTTGCTCGCCCTCGACCACGCCGAGGCGCAATGTGCCATTGGCTTCGAAACCCACAATTTTCATGGTCACTCCCTGGCTTGGCTTCGCCGTCCTTTTAGCAACAAGCGGTAGGGTGGGCAAAGGCGCAGAGCGCAATTCGACATGGCAACGCGTTGAGCGCCTTTGCCCACCCTACAACTATGACGATGACAGTCACGCCGCGCGGGCGAGAAAATGCGTGCGCAGCATCTCTCGCGCGGCTCGGCCAGCCTCCAGATCAAAGGCGTTTACCACGGCGAGACGAAAGCCGCCGGGCGGCATGGCGTGGCGCTCGGGCTCCTTATCCTCATGAAAAGTGATTTGCAGGCTCGAGACGCCAGGCATTCCCCGCACCTGCGCCACGAGCGCAGGAGGCGGATGGCGATAGCGCCGCCCATGCGGACCGAACAGCACCACGCTGTATCCGTCACGCCGGTCCGCATCGGCGAAGTCCCATCGCCGCTCGTGATAGAGGCGCACGAGTGCCTCGACCCAGCCGGCGCCGTAGAGGTCCGGCCACTGATCGCTCATGCGCAGGTGCACTTCGATGATACGGCCGCCGATGGTCTCGGTGTTGATGATGCCGGTATAGCCCTTGAGATGCCGGCGGATCCACGCGCCGCAATAGTCCTCGATGGCACCATCGCGTGCGGCGTGCACCGTCCAATGGTCGGGCTTGCTTCGTACTCGCCCTGCGAGAAGAGAACGCGGCTCGCGATCCCCATGCCCTTGAGATTGACGATCGGCTTGGAAAAGACGGGGAAGGACGGCGGCGGCACACCATGCGGCCCGGCATCGAGGCCCTGGCTCAATGCGATTGCGATCTTGTCATAGACCCAGCGATGGTCGGGATACCAAAGCCAGGCGTCGCTGTCTTCGGTTGGAATATTCACGTCCGGCGGGCAGGCGACGCCCTCGAAATATTGCAGGCGCCAGGGGTCGGCTTCGCAGATCGGCATGCGCGCTCATTCGATTGGAAAATCGTGCTCACAATTTGGCATCGGTAGGGTGGGCAAAGGCGCGCAGTTGCGCGCCGTGCCCACGCGAGGCTCATCAAGATGGAGACGCATGGGGCACGCTTCGCTTCGCTTTGGCCACCCTACGAAGCTGGCCTCAGCGGTTCTCGAAGGCCAGCGCGTGAATTGAAAAATTTGCCCCGGCGTCGGTCCACAGGGCGCGGGGAGTCCATCCCGCCTCGCGCGCCAACGCGGTGAAGTATTCGAGCGTGTATTTGTAGCTGTTTTCGGTGTGAATCGTCTCGCCAGGGCGAAATTCGATTGCCCGTCCAGACACGCTGACCTTCTGGCGCCGCTTGCTGACGAGGTGCATCTCGATGCGGTGGCGCTCGGAATTATAGAAGGCGCGGTGCTCGAACCCCTCAAGATCGAAATCGGCACCGAGCTCGCGATTGATGCGCGCGAGCAAGTTGAGATTGAACTTTGCCGTGAGGCCGGCTTCGTCATTGTAGGCGGCATGAAGGATGCTCGGCTCCTTCACCAGATCGACGCCGATGATCAAAGCTGCGCCGCGTCCCAGCATGCGCCCGGCATGGCGCAGGAATTCGCAGGCTTCCTGCGGCTCGAAATTGCCGATGGTCGATCCCGGGAAGAACCCGGTATGTGCCATCCCGGCGGCCGCGGCGGGCAAGGCGAAAGGCTTGGTGAAATCCGCCTCCACTGGAAGCACGGCAAGCCGGGGATAGTCGCGCCGAAGCTCGTGCGCCTCCTGAATGAGCATCTCGGAGGAAATGTCGACCGGCACATAGGCCGCGATGGTCGGCGCCGATGCCAGCAGCATTCGCACTTTCTTGCTCGAGCCGCTGCCGAACTCGATCAAGGCCGAGCCCGGGGGAAGGAAGCGCGCCATGTCACGCGCCCGCTCGCGCAGGATCTCGAGCTCGCAGCGGGTCAAATAATATTCCGGCAAGGCCGTGATCTGCTCGAACAGTTGCGCGCCGATCTCGTCGTAGAAGTATTTGGGCGGGAGCCGCTTGGGCCGTGCCGTCAAGCCGGCGATGACGTCGCGCGAGAACGAGGACGCCGCCTCGGCGACATCGTAGCGAACAGCAGCCTCAATCGGCGCAGCCATGACTCACTCCGGTCATCACCTGAGGGCGTTATGCGAGATAATCCAGGAGTCTGAGCCCGCTGAACTGCCAGCGCGCCGACGGATAGAAGAAATTCCGGTAGCTCGCACGCGCATGTCCGGCGGGCGTGGCATGCGAGCTTCCCCGCAACACCATTTGGTTGATCATGAACTTGCCGTTGTATTCGCCGAGCGCGCCCGCCGCCGCGCGATAGCCCGGATAGGGCAAGTAGGCGCTACGCGTCCACTGCCAGACGATCCCGAACGCGTCATTGAGGAGGTTTGCGCGCGCTGCCACTTCCCATTCCACTTCGGTCGGCAAGTGCTTGCCGGCCCAGCGCGCGAAAGCATCCGCCTCGTAATAGCTCACATGCACGACCGCGGCATCCGGATCGACTGGCCGCAGCCCGCCCAGCGTGAACGCCTGCCACACGCCATCGACGTTTTTCCAATAGCCGGGCGCTTTCCAGCCTTCCGACTCGGCCAGCGCCCAGCCGTCGGAGAGCCACAGCGAGGGTGTCGCGTAGCCGCCGTCCGCCATGAAATCCAGCCATTGCGCATTGGTCACCAGGCCGCGGGCAATGCAGGCCGGCTGGAGCAACACCGGATGGGTCGGCCCCTCGTTATCGAAACTGTATCCTTCGCCCTCGAAACCGATGCGGTGGATGCCCGCGGGCAACTCAGCAAATTCGCTCGACGCGGACGGCGCGCTCGGCGAGCGCCAATCGGCCGCATAAGCCGGCGCCAGCGGGTTCTGCGCAAAGGCGTGCAGGATGTCGGTAAGGAGCAGCTCCTGATGCTGCTGCTCATGGTGCAGGCCGATCTCGACGATACGCACCACCTCGGCCAGTTGCGAATCCTCCGCGCTCGCCAGCAGTCGCTCGACGCCCGCATCGACGTGGGCGCGGAACGCCGCAACGCGTTCGCAGTCCGGCCGTGTGATGAGCCCGCGCCTGGGCCGCGCGTGACGCGGTCCAGCCGCGACGTAGTAGGAATTGAAAAGATAGGCGAACTGCGCGTCGAAAACGCGATAGCCGGCGAGATGCGGGACCAGGAGGAACTGCTCGAAGAACCACGTGGTGTGCGCCCGATGCCACTTGGTCGGGCTCGCATCCGGCATCGACTGCACCACCTGGTCCTCGGCGCTCAAGGGATCGGCGCGGCGCTCGGTCTCCGCGCGCACGGTGCGGAAGGCTTCGCGCCAGATGGCGCGAGGATCATTCGGCGCGGCGGGTGGGAGCGTTGCGGTATCACCTTCGTCACGGCGGCGACGAAGGACGGAGGACGAAGTCACGGGCGGCCCAATCCTGGGTTGGAGAAATCGAGACGTTTTAGATGACGAGAAACTGCTTGGGGGTATCGATTGTTCCTTCATTATACGTGACAGGGTGGGCTGCGGCTGCGGCTCGCGCATAATTTATGGAGACGTGAGC
>WNGF01001975.1_pt1 | contig 29349 bp, 26 predicted proteins | sample 5400641 | NCBI WGS metagenome assembly WNGF01 (sample SAMN13153371, study PRJNA577476) | soil metagenome | isolation source: 80 cm soil or saprolite under grassland replicate 2 | place: USA:California | collected 2016-06-15 | reverse complement strand
AGCGCTGTATCGACGGCCTGCACCGGCAGGACGCCGATAATCGGCTCGGCATAGGTGGCGAGGGTGGCTTCCCATTGCGCCGCGTGCTTGCTGTTCCGCCAACCCACCCGGTGCGCCTTGATGTAGGCCTCGGCGCATTGGCCGAACGTCACCGCCTTTGCGGCTTCGAGGCGCTTGCGCACGCGCTCGGCGCGTCGTGTCGCGATAGGGTCGATGCCCTCATGCCGCAGCCGGCGGGCTTCGAGTGCCTTCCCGCGGGCCTCGGCAAGACTATAGAGCGCGAGCGGCCCCAGACCCATCCAGTGCGGCTTGCCATCCAGCATGTAGCGGTAGACCCAGTTTTTCGCGCCATCTTCGGTGACGCGCAGATACAGGCCCCCGCCATCGCCGTACATGCCTGGCTGTTTCGCCCTCTCCACCTTGAGCGCGGTGAGCTTTCCGATTGTCCGTGCCATTCCACATGTCCACAGGGGTGTCCACAATCGCCATGCGGATTATGGCGAAGGACGGCGAACGTGTCCAGAGCGAAAGCGCCTCAGTTATTGGCTAAATCAGGGTGAATTTCTGAATGTCGGCGGAGCGTTGCGAACGTCGGCGAATGAGGCTTCTGGCGGAGAGGGAGGGATTCGAACCCCCGATACGGTTGCCCGTATGCCGCATTTCGAGTGCGGTGCATTCAACCGCTCTGCCACCTCTCCAAGCCTCTGAAAACAGGATGATCCAAGCCGGCGGCTCAAGCCTGAAATAGTCGTTTGCTACCCGGTTTGCTACCCGCTCCTCTCGCGACGCTTGTCTAGAGCGGCCCGCAGCGCGGCGTCAACCCGAACCGCGGCGTCCGCCTGCATGTCCGGCACGACGTGGCGGTAAGGATCCGGGGCGATCCGGCGCTGCATCAAACCGCTTCTGCACCCAGATAGGCGCGCACGACCTCGGGATTGGACTGCACTTCCCGCGGCGTGCCGTCGGCGATGCATTTTCCGTGGTCGAGAACGATCACACGCTGCGAGACCGCCATCACGAGCTTCATGTCGTGCTCGACCAGAAGCACGGTAATGTCCCGGGCGCTGATGTGCCGGATGACTTCGTCGATCTGCGCCGTCTCGCGCGGGTTGAGGCCGGCAGCCGGCTCGTCGAGCATGAGGATCTCGGGATCCGCGGCCAGTGCCCGCGCCAGCTCGAGCCGTTTCAACGCGCCATACGGCATCGAATCGGCGCTGCGCCCGATGAAGTCCGCCAAGCCGACCTCCCGCATCAGCTCGGCCGCCCGACCATGGGCTTCTTTGGTCTCGCGACGGACCGTCGGAGCCGACAGCAGCGAGGATATCAGGCCGAGGCGAACCCGGCTCGAAGCCCCGACCATGACGTTCTCGACCGCGCTCATTCGGAAAAAGATCTGCAAATTCTGGAACGTGCGCTGGATGCCGCGACGCGCCCGCTGCGCGACCGACAGCGCCGTAATGTCGTCGCCCCGATGCCGGATGCGTCCGCCGGACGGCTCTTCAATTCCGGAAAGCAGGTTGAACAACGTCGTCTTGCCGGCCCCGTTCGGACCGATGATCGCGGTGATGCCGCGGTCGATCGCGAACGAGAGCGGCCGCAGCGCCTCCACGCCGAGGAATTTTTTCGACAGATCTTCGATGGCGAGGATCACAACGCGACCGGGCCTCCGATTGCGCTGCGCCGGACCGATCACATCCGAACGCGGCCACCACGCTGGAATAGCATCGCGGGGAGCCGGGCAACAAGCGCGGCGCGTGATTGCCGGATGCCGGCGGCCGGAGCATGCGCAGCGGCCGCGCCGCGGGCGCGCCCCTCCGGCATTTGACCTGAGTCAATGCGCAGGCGCCCGGGCGCAGATAATCGATATTGGGTCCAAATCTGCGGTTCCATCGAGCGGCGAAGGCGGCCGGGTCGGCGGCACGAACACATTTCGAAAATATTTGCCGGAGGAAACGGGATGAAAGCCAGTCTTCGCCCGGGAATGTCGCGGGTCAATCGCATCGTCGTCGATTCCGACCGCACCATCGGTTTCATGGGTGAGCAAGGCCGCGTCTACGGCACCCCTAATCTGGTGCGCGATATCGAGCACACCTGCCGCGACCTGCTGCTCCAGCATGCCGATTCCGGAGAGGATTCGGTCGGCATGGAGATCGCCGTCCGGCACATGGCGCCCACGCTGCTCGGCATGGGCGTCGAGATCGCCGCGACCGTCACGGCGGTCGACGGGCGAAAAATCTGCTTCGACATTGCCGCCAAGGACGAGGCGGAGCCGATCGCCGCGGGCACGCACATGCGTTTCGTCGTCGACGTCAAGAAGACGCACGAGCGTTTGCGGGCGAAGGCGGCAAAGCGCGCTCCCGTCGGATGAGGACGGCGCGTCATGGATGCTCCGGTTTCCCGCGCGCGCAATGTCTCGACCTACTGCTATCAATGTGTGGCCGGCCCCGACCTGCTGACGGTGCGCGTCGAGGACGGGACCGCGACCGAAATCGGCCCGAATTTCACCGCGGCTGAAATTCATCCCGCCGGCGGCAAGGTCTGCGTCAAGGCATTCGGCCTGGTGCAGAAGGCCTACAATCCGCACCGCGTCCTCTATCCGATGAAGCGGACCAACCCCAACAAGGGCCGCAACGAGGATCCCGGATTCGTCCGCATCTCCTGGGACGAGGCGCTCGATCTCGTCGCCGCGAAGCTCAACAAAGTGCGCGCGGTGGGCCTGCTCGACGAAGCGGGTTTTCCGCGCGTGGCAGCGAGTTTCGGCGGCGGCGGCACGCCGACCGCATACATGGGCACGCTGCCCGCGTTGCTGGCGGCCTGGGGCCCGGTCGACATGAGCTTCGGCAGCGGCCAGGGCGTGAAATGCTACCATTCCGAGCATCTCTACGGCGAGCTTTGGCACCGCGCCTTCACCGTCTCGCCCGATACTCCGCTGTGCGAATACCTCGTCTCGTTCGGCGCCAACGTCGAGGCCTCGGGCGGCGTCTGCGGCGTCAAGCGCCACGCCGATGCACGCGCACGCGGCATGAAGCGGGTGCAGATCGAGCCGCACCTTTCGGTCACCGGCGCCTGCTCGGCGGAATGGATCCCGATCAAGCCGAAGACCGACGTGGCCTTCCTCTTCGCCATGCTCCACGTCGTGCTGCACGAGCATCGGCGCGAGCGGCTCGACCTGCCGTTCCTGAAGCACCGCAGTTCCTCGCCTTATCTGATCGGCCCGGGCGGATTCTTCCTGCGCGATCCGCACAGCCGCAAGCCGTTGATCTTCGACTTGCGCAGCGCACGCGCGGTGCCGTTCGACGCGGCGGATACCGATCCGGCGCTGGAAGGCTGCTTCCTGGTCGACGGCATCGAGGTCGGCGCGGACCACGAGACCACGCGTCACGAGGGCGTCCGCGTCACGCCGGCCTTCGCGCATCTCGTCGATCACGTGAAGAATTACACGCCGCTGTGGGCGAGCGGCATCTGCGATGTCGAGGCCGCCACGATCCGGCGAATCGCCACCGAGTTCCTCGACCACGCCCGTATCGGCGCCACGATCGAGATCGACGGCGAGACGCTGCCGCTGCGCCCGGTATCGATCTCGCTCGGCAAGACGGTCAATAACGGCTGGGGCGGCTACGAGTGCTGCTGGGCGCGCACGTTGCTCGCCTGTTTGGTCGGCGCCCTCGAGGTGCCGGGCGGCACGCTCGGCACCACGGTGCGGCTCAATCGCCCCGCCGACGACCGCTGGTCGAGCGTGAAGCCCGGCCCGGACGGCTTCATGGAATATCCCATGAACCCCACCGGCAAGAACGAATGGATGGCGCGGCCGCAGGTGCGCAGCGCGCATCGCACCCTGGTGCCGCTCGTCGCCAATTCGCCCTGGAGCCAGGCGCTCGGGCCGACGCATCTTGCCTGGATGATGCAGAGCGAGCCCCTCGCGGCGTTGCCTGCCGCCTCGCCGCCGGACGTCTGGATCGTCTACCGCACCAATCCGGCGATCTCGTTCTGGGACACCGAGACCCTCGGCGCGGCGATGGCGCGGTTTCCGTTCGTCGTGTGCTTCGCCTATACGCGCGACGAGACCAATCACGTCGCCGACGTGCTGCTGCCGGATTGCACCGATCTCGAAGGGCTGCAGCTGCTGCGCATCGGCGGCACGAAATACGTGGAGCAGTTCTGGGATTATCAGGGATTTGCGTTGCGCGATCCGGCGGTGCCGCCGCAGGGCGAGGCCAGGGATTTCACCTGGATCGCGACCGAGCTGGCGAAACGCACCGGGCTGATCGAGCAGTACAACCAGGCGATCAACCGCGGCGCTGCAGGCGTGAGGCTGTTCGGCGCGAACTACGACTTCTCGCTCGATCCGGCGAAGGCGCACGGCGTCGAGACCGTGTGGAACGCGGTCTGCCGCGCGGCGAGCGCCGAGCTCACCGACGGCGTCGAGTCGGACGGCCTCGAGTATTATCGCGGGCACGGGTTTCGCGTGAAATCCTTCCCGCGGCTGCACTGGTATCTCTACCCCAAGCTCGTCTCCGCCGGCCTGAGGTTCGAGCAGCCTTATCAGGAGCGCCTGTTTCGCATCGGCAAGGAGCTCGGGCGGCGCCTGCACGAGCATGGCATCGACTGGTGGGATCGGCAGCTCGAGGAATACGAGGCGCTGCCGCATTGGCGCGATCTAGCCGCGCTCTGGGAAGGCGCGCTGGCCCGGCATTTCCACGTCGCGATCGAGGACTATCCGTTCTGGCTCATCACCGCGCGCAGCATGCAGTATGCGTGGGGCGGCAATGCCGGCATTCCGCTGATCCGCGAGCTGTCCGAGAACGTCGCCGGCCACGGCGGCATCGTGATGAATGCCGCTGCCGCCGCCAGGTTGGGAATCTCCGACGGCGATCTGGTCGAAGTGCGCTCCCCGCTCAACCACACGCGGGGGCGCGCGGTGCTGTGCCAGGGGATCCGGCCGGACACGCTGCTGATGATCGGCCAGTTCGATCACTGGGCAACGCCGGTCGCCAAGGATTTCGACGCGCCCAGCATGAACGCACTGATGCCGATGCTGCTGGAGCTGACCGACGCAACCGGGTCGAGCGCCGATCTCGTCAAGGTCAAGGTCACACCGCTGAGGACTTCATGACGCGCTGGGTGATGCTCGCCGATCTCGAGCGCTGCGTCGGCTGCCAGACCTGCACGGCGGCATGCCGGCACGCCAATGCGACCTCGCCGGCGGTGCAATGGCGCAAGGTGCTCGACATCGAATCCGGGACCTATCCGGACGTCACCCGCAGCTTCGTGCCGGTCGGCTGCCAGCACTGCGATGAGCCGCCGTGCATGGAGGTTTGTCCCTCGACCGCGACCCGGCAGCGGCCGGATGGAATCGTCACTATCGACTACGAGCTGTGCATCGGCTGCGCGTATTGCGTGGTCGCCTGCCCGTACCAGGCGCGCTTCAAGGTCGACGCGCCGCGCTTTGCCTACGGCGCGATGCAGCTGTGCAGCGAATCGGCGCGCGAGGATCCGCACCGTCTCGGCGTCGCGCAGAAATGCACGTTTTGCGTCGACCGCGTCGATTACGGCATTGGCTTGGGCATTACTCCCGGCGTCGATCCGCGCGCGACGCCGGCCTGCGTCAATTCCTGCATCGCCGACGCGCTGCACTTCGGCAATCTCGACGATCCCGACAGCAACGTCTCGAAGCTGCTGCGCGAGCACCGGCATTTTCGCATGCACGAGGGGCTCGGCACCGGTCCCGGCTGCTATTATCTCCACGGCAGAGCCGACGGCGCGGTCGCCCTGCCGCAAGCGGCGCCCATCAGCGCCCTGGGATCCATCCGCGCCAAAGGCGTCGAGCCCTGGCTGCAGTCGAGCTGGGACTGGCGCGCGGCCGCCAATTTCATGGGTGGGGGCGCCGGCGCGGGGCTATTCCTGCTCGCGGCATTGGCCGGCCTCGCCGGCATTCCGTCCGATCCGCTCGCCCTCGTCGCGCTGGCGCTGGTCGCGGCCGGGCTGCTCTGCGTCGGGCTGGAGATCGGCCGACCGTGGCGCTTCCTCAACGTGCTGCTGCATCCGCAGCAATCCTGGATGACACGCGAATCGATCGCCGGGCTCGCGTTCTTCGCGCTCGGCCTTGCGGCGGTCTGGTCCGGCAGCCGCACGATGTTCGCCGCGACGGCACTCGCGGGTTTGGGTTTTCTCTATTGCCAAGCGCGAATCCTCGCCGCCGCGAAAGGCATTCCGGCCTGGCGAGATCCGCGCATCGTACCGCTGATCATCACGACCGGACTGTGCGAAGGCGCCGGCTTGTTCCTTGCCGCCGCCGTGATGGTGTCGCCGCTCGAGCCGATGCGGACGGCTGCCGCGGCGGGTCTCGCCGTGCTCGCCGCGGTGCGCGGCGTCGTCTGGCGCGCCTATCTCGACTCGCTGGAAAGCGGCGGGGCGCCGATCCGCACGCTCGAAGTGCTGCGCGCGTTTCACCTCTGGTTCCTGCTCTTCGGGCTCTTGGTGCCGATCGTGCTGATCGCGGCGGCTTTCATGACGCCCGGCGCCGGCGCTGCGCTTTGCGTGGCGGCCGGATCGTGCGCCTTCGCCGCCGGCTGGGCGCTCAAGCTCGTGCTGATCACGCGGGCCGCCTACAACCAGGGCTTCGCGCTCGCGCACCTTCCGGTCCGCGGCTCCGGCGCCGCCGGACCCTCGGTCAAACCCGGGTGGGCGATGCAATGAATGTTTCCTCCCGGATCGGGGTCCGGTGCCGCTGCGCTTCGCAGCGGCGAGCGAACCACGGCTCGATCCGGATCGAACGGAGGTCGCGATGAGCACGCAAGCGGCGGCCGGCAGGTCGCAAGTCTTCCTGTTCGATCCGAGCGCGGAAACCATGCCGCGCGCTGCCATTGCCGCACTGCAGACGAGCCGGGTGCGACAGACGCTCGAGCGCGCCTACACCAACGTCGCGCAATATCGGCGCAAGTTCGACGAGGCCGGCGTCGAGCCGGCCGACTTCGTCGCGCTCGCCGACATCGCGCGGTTTCCGTTCACGGCGAAGGCCGACCTGCGCGACACCTATCCATTCGGCATGTTGGCCGTGCCCCGCCGGCAATTGCTGCGTCTGCACGCCTCCTCCGGCACCACCGGCAAGCCGACCGTCGTCGGCTACACCCGCGGCGACCTCGACCGCTGGAGCGAGCTGATGGCGCGTTCGCTCGCGTGCACCGGCGTGGTGCCCGGAGACATCGTGCACAACGCCTACGGCTACGGGCTGTTCACCGGCGGGCTCGGCGCCCATTACGGCGCCGAGCGGCTGGGATGCGCCGTGGTGCCGGTTTCCGGGGGCGGCACCGAGCGGCAAGTGATGTTGCTGCGCGACTTCGCGGCCGATGTGCTGTGCGCGACCCCGTCGTATGCGCTCAACATCGCCGAGGTCGCTCGCGCAATGGGCGTCGATCTGCGGCAATTGCCGCTGCGCGTCGGCGTATTCGGGGCCGAGCCGTGGAGCGAAGCGATGCGCCGCGCGCTCGAGGATCAGCTCGGCATCGCGGCGGTGGACATTTACGGCCTTTCGGAAGTGATGGGCCCGGGCGTCGCCTGCGAATGTCACGTCGAGCAATCGGGCCTGCACGGCTGGGAGGATCATTTCCTGTTCGAGGTCGTCGATCCGCACACGCTCGAGCCGGTGCCGGTCGGCAAGCCCGGCGAGCTGGTGATCACCACGCTGACGAAGGACGCGCTGCCGCTCGTGCGCTATCGCACGCGGGACATCACCTGGCTCAACCACGAGCCGTGCGCATGCGGCCGCACCCACGTGCGGCTCATGCGCGTGACCGGACGTGACGACGACATGCTGATCATCCGCGGCGTCAACGTCTATCCCTCGCAGGTCGAGGCCGTCCTCGTCGATTTTCCCGGTCTCGCCCCGCACTACCAGCTGGTACTCACGCGCGAGGGAGCGCTCGATGCCCTGACGGTGGAAGTGGAGGCGGCTGCCGACGCGGCGAGCGGCGAGGAGTTCCCCGGAGAGAAGAGCGCACAAGTGTGCCACCACATCAAATCGCTGATCGGCGTGACCTGCAACGTCGTGGTCAAGGCGTCGGGCGAGGTGCCGCGTTCGCAGGGCAAGGCGGTCCGGGTGAAGGATCTCAGGAAGGCGACGGCGGATCCGCACGAGCCATGAGCCCTGGGCGCGATTACAACGCGGCCGTCGATTTCGTCGACCGCAACGTTGCCGAGGGTCGCGGCGGCAAGACCGCTTGCATCGATCCCTCGCGCAACCTCACCTATGGGCAATTGCGGGATGCGGCGGCGCGCGTCGGCCCCATGCTTGCCCGCCTCGGCGTCGAGCCGGAGAATCGCATCGCCATGGTCGTGCTCGACACCGTCGATTTCCCGGTTCTGTTCTGGGGCGCGATCCGCGCCGGCATCGTGCCGATCCCGCTCAACACCCGGCTCACCGTCGAGCAGATTCGTTATGTGCTCGAAGATTCCCGCGCGAAAGTCGCCTTCGTGTCGACCGCGCTGCTGCCGCTGGTCGAGGAAGCCGCGGCGGCGACCACGCTCAAGCACGTCGTCGTGGTCGGCGGCGGGCCGGATCGGCTGCTGCGGCTCGATGCGCTGCTCGCCGCCGAGCGCGAGCCGGCGGCGCCGGCCAAGACCTGCGCCGACGAGGTGGCCTATTGGCTGTACTCCTCCGGCACGACCGGAATGCCGAAGGGCGTGATGCACGTGCACTCGAGCCCCATGACCATGGCGCGGCTCGCCGGGCAGGACCGCATCGGCATCCGCGAGGACGACGTGATTTTTTCGGCGCCGAAACTGTTCTTCGCCTACGGGCTCGGCAACGCGATCCTGTGCCCGATGTCGGTCGGCGCCACCTCGGTGTTCTATCCCGAGCGGCCGACGCCGCAGACCGTGTTCGAGACGCTGCGCGGCTATCAGCCGACCATGTTCTATGCGGTGCCCACCCTCTACGCGGCGATCCTGGCCGACCCGGAGTGCACGCCGGCGAACGGATCGCAGCGGCTGCGGCTGTGCTTCTCGGCCGGCGAGCCGCTCCCCGTGCATATCGGCGAAGCCTGGCAGCAGCGGTTCGGGCTCGAGATCGTCAACGGCGTCGGCTCGACCGAGATGGGACACCTCTATTTGACGAATCTGCCGGGCGCGGTCGAGTACGGCACCTCCGGCGTGCCGGTGAAAGGCTACGAGCTGCGGCTCGTCGACGATGCCGGGCGCGACGTTGCCGACGGCGAGATCGGCGAGCTGATCGCGCGCGGCCCCACCTCCGCCGCCGGTTATTGGAACCAGCGCGAGAAGTCGCGAAACGTGTTTCAGGGCGAATGGACGCGCACCGGCGACAAATATCGGCGCCGGCCGGACGGCGTGTACGTCTATTACGGCCGCACCGACGACCTGTTCAAGGTGAGCGGCATCTGGGTGTCGCCGTTTGAGGTGGAAGCGGCGCTCGTCGCGCATCCGAGCGTGCTCGAGGCCGCGGTCGTGCCCGCGCAGGATGCGAACGGCCTGGTCAAGCCAAAGGCCTTCATCGTGCTCAAAGCGGGCGGCGGCAGCGCCTTGAGCCGCGCGCTCTACGAGGACATCAAGCTGCACGTCAAGCGCAGCATCGGCCCCTGGAAATATCCGCGCTGGATCGAGATCGTCGAGAGCCTGCCGAAGACGGCGACCGGAAAGATCCAGCGCTTCAAGCTGCGTAGCGCGTCACCGGAACCCGCGGTCCCACGGCAGAAAAGCCGGACGAAAGCCTCGCGCCCGCGCGCGAAAACTCCGGTCCCGGCGTGAGATTTCGCACGTTTCCTGGTCGTTCGGGTCGTAGACGCTGTAGCTATCCGCCGACGATCAGGCCCGCACCGCCACCATATCCTTCGCCATTTCGCGCAGCTTGAATTTCTGCACCTTGCCACTCGGCGTGCGCGGCAGGTCCGCGACGATCTCCAGCCGCTCCGGAAAGTATATTTTCGCGAGCTTCTGCTGCTCCAGGAACGCCACCATGTCGGCGAAGCAGAAATTCTGCCCCGGCTTCGGCACCACGAAGGCGCACGCGCGCTCGCCCAGCCGCTCATCCGGCATGCCGACGATGGAAACGGCCTGAACCGCCGGATGGCGGAACAGCAAGCCTTCGATCTCGACCACGGGGATGTTCTCGCCGCCGCGAATGACGATGTCCTTGGCCCGGCCGGTGATGCGAACGTAGCCGTCCGCGTCCATGCGGGCGAGATCGCCCGAGTCGAACCACCCGTCCGCGTCGTGGCCGAACAGCTGCGGCCGCTTGAGATAGCCGACGAAGTTCGAGCAGCCGCGCACCTCGAGCTTGCCTTCCTCGCCGGCCGGCAAAGGCTGGTTGTCGGGGCCGACCACACGCACCTCCATGCCCGGCATCGCGCAGCCGTCGGTGTGGAACGCCTTCTCCGGATCGTCGAGCTTGGTCGTGGTCACCGCGCCGTTCTCCGTCATGCCCCAGGCGGAGACGATGTCGGCGCCGAGCGTCTTCGCCGCCCGCTCGACCAGCACCCGCGGGATCGGCGCGCCGGCGGCGAGGAAAATGCGCAAGGTGGCGACGTCGCAGCCGCCCTGACCGACCGCGTCGGCGAGGTCGGACAGGAACGGCGTCGACGCCATGGTGAAGCGGACGCCCTCCGCCGCGATCAGCGCCGCCGCGCGCTTCGGCTCCCAGGTGTCCTGCAGCACCGCGGTTGCCCCGAGCATCACCGGCATCATCAGGCCGTACATGAAGCCGGTCTGATGCGCCATCGGCGAGGCCATCAGCACGACATCGTCGGCGCCCAGCCCGAGCCGCTCGGCATAGGGCCGCAGATTCGACAGCAAGGTGTTCGCCGTGTGCATCACGCCTTTCGGCTCGCCGGTCGTGCCCGACGTGTAGAGCAACTGCATCACGTCGTCGGCCCGCGGGCGGTGCTCGGTGAACCAACGCGTGCGATCGCGGCCCGCCTGCCGATCGGTGCCGAGGAGAACCTCCTCGAAACTCTCCTCGCCCTCCCCGCCGACGACCAGCAGCCGCTCCAGGTGCGGCAGCTCCGGCCGGATGGAGCGCACCATGGCCGGATGATCGAACCCGCGGAACTCGCGCGGCACCACGAAGATCTTGCTCTCGGCGAAGCCGAGCATGAACTTCACCTCGCGCTCGCGAAAAATCGGCATCATCGGGTTGACGACGGCGCCGATCCGCATGCAGGCGAGCACCAGCGCCGAGAACTCCCACCAGTTCGGCAATTGGCAGGAGACCACGTCGTATCTTTCGATGCCGAGCTCGGCGAGGCGGAGCGCAATGCGGTCGACGCGCGCGGCGAGCTCGCGATAGCTCAGGTGGCTCTCACGTCCGGTGACCGAGTTGAAATCGACCACGGCGGTTTTGTCCGGCAATTCCGCGCGGCAGCGGTCGAGGTAATCGCCCATCACCTCGTCACGCCAATGGCCCTGCGCCCGCATCGCGTCGACGCGCGTCTTGGGCAGAATGGGATCGAACCGCATCTGGCTCCTTCGGCGCGGCGATGGGATCGCTTCTTGACCCAGATCAAGGACGGTTCCGCCGTATCGCCGCATGGGTATGGGTGAAGTCTTGCGTGTTGCGGGATGCGGCGCAATACGGGGACGCGTCGCCGCGATCGACTTTCGGACCGCACGGGGCTGACTGGTATCCCGCGCAGAATCGGAGCTTTCCACGCAAAGCCCTACCGGGACAGCTTTCATGCCGGACCTGACCCATCTTGCCTGGCCGTTTTTCGACGATGCGCATCGGGGTTTCGCCGCGGCGCTCGCAGAATGGTCGCAGCGCGAGATCGCGTCCCGCGTCGATCATGCGGACGTCGATCGCGCCTGCCGCGGTCTCGTCCGCGCGCTCGGCGAAGCCGGCTGGCTCGACGCGGTGGTTCCCGCCGCCTACGGCGGCGCCTCGGAGCGGCTCGACGTACGCACGCTGTGCCTTTCCCGCGAGATCCTCGCCTGGCACGATTCCCTTGCGGATTTCGCCTTCGCCATGCAGGGGCTGGGCACCGGCTCGATCTCGCTGTTTGCCACCGATGCGCTGAAATCCAAATATCTGCCGCCGGTGCGCGAGGGCCGGCACATCGCCGCCTTCGCGCTCTCCGAGCCCGAGGCCGGATCGGACGTCGGCGCGCTCGCGACGACGGCGTCGTCCGACGGTCCCGCTCACGTGCGTCTCGACGGCGTCAAGACCTGGATCTCGAACGGCGGCATTGCCGATCATTATGTGGTGTTCGCGCGCAGCGGCGACGCCCCGGGCGCCAAGGGGCTCTCCGCCTTCGTGGTCGACGCCGACACGCCTGGGCTTTCGGTGGCGCGGCGAATCGAGATCATCGCGCCGCATCCGCTGGCGACCCTGCGCTTCGAGGGCTGCCGGGTGCCGCTGTCGCACCGGCTCGGCGCGCCGGGCGACGGCTTCAAGGTGGCGATGGCGACGCTCGACATTTTTCGCTCGACGGTCGGCGCGGCCGCGCTCGGCCTGGCGCGCCGCGCGCTCGATGAGGCCACCGGCCGTGCCGCCTCGCGCAAATTGTTCGGCGCGCGGCTGGGCGATCTGCAGCTGACCCAAGCATCGCTCGCGGACAGCCTCGCCGAGGTCGACGCGGCGGCGCTGCTAGTCTACCGCGCGGCCTGGGTCAAGGATCGGGGCGCGGCGCGCGTCACCCGCGAATCCTCGATTGCGAAAATGTACGCGACCGAAATGGCGCAACGCGTGATCGACCGCGCCGTGCAGCTGTTCGGCGGCGACGGCGTGCGCGTCGGCGTCAAGGTGGAGGCGCTCTATCGCGAGATCCGCGCGTTGCGGATCTACGAGGGCGCAACCGAGGTGCAAAAAGTGATCATCGCGCGCGAGCTGCTCAAAGAGCGCGAAGCCGTACGCCAGCGCGCGGCGGAATAGCCGATCGAGGAAACCTCGATGATCCTGACGCCAGAGCAGCTTGCCGCTCGCAGCACTGCGCGAAGCTTTGCGCAAGCACAGCTTGCACCGCATTCCGCCGAATGGGACCGCACCGCGACGTTTCCGCGCGATGCGCTCAGCGAAATGGGCAAGCTCGGCTTCCTGGGCATGACGGTGCCGCCGGAATGGGACGGTGCCGGCATGGACTACATCGCGTACGCGCTGGCGCTCGAAGAGATCGCGGCCGGCGATGGTGCCGTCTCCACCATCATGAGCGGCCATAACTCGGTCGGCTGCATGCCGCTCGTCGAGTACGGCAGCAACGAGCAGAAGCAGAGCCTGCTCAAGCCGATGGCACGCGGCGAGTTGCTCAGCGCCTTCTGCCTGACCGAGCCGCAAGGCGGCTCCGACGCGGCGGCCATCCGAACCCGCGCCGAGCGCCACGACAATTACTATCTGCTCAACGGAACCAAGCAGTTCGTCACCAGCGGCAAGAACGCGCAGATTGCGCTGGTCTTCGCGGTCACCGATCCCGCCAAGGGAAAGCACGGCATCAGCTGCTTCCTGGTCGAGACCGACCGGCCCGGCTACCACATCGGCCGCGTCGAGAAAAAGATGGGGCAGAACGCATCCGACACCTGTGAGATTCGCCTGGACCGGCTGCGGGTGCCGATCAAGAATCGGCTCGGCGCCGAGGGGCAGGGCTATCACATCGCGCTCGCCAATCTCGAGGGCGGGCGCATCGGCATCGCCGCGCAGGCGCTGGGCATGTCGCGCGCGGCCTACGAGATCGCGCTCGGCTACGCGCGGCGGCGCGAGACGTTCGGAAAACTCATCATCGAGCATCAGGCGGTGGGCTTCCGCCTCGCCGACATGGCGACCGCGCTGGAGGCCGCGCGGCAGTTGATCCTGCACGCCGCCGCGCTCCGCAGCCAGGGGCTACCTTGCCTCAAAGAGGCCTCGATGGCGAAATTGTTTGCCAGCGAGACCGCCGAGCGCGTCTGCTCGGATGCGATCCAGACGCTGGGCGGCGCCGGCTACATCACGGATCACGGCGTCGAGCGCATTTTCCGCGCCGTGCGGGTCACCAAGATCTACGAGGGCACCAACGACATCCAGCGCCTGGTGATCAGCCGCGCGCTTGCCGGCGAGGATGAGCAGGCCGCCCGCTACGCGGCTACGGGCTGAGCCATATGACGATCGGCCCGCTGCGGTTCGCTCACGCGGCTGCCGGCTGAAAGGTTCAAGAGAGGAGATCATCGATGCGACTCGACGGCAAGACGGCGCTGATCACCGGCGGCGCGTCCGGGATCGGCAGGGCGACGGTGATGGAATTCGCCCGCTGCGGCGCCCGCGTGATCTGCGCCGATATCGACGCCAAGCGCGGCGCCGAACTCGAGAAGGAAGCCGCCGCGCAAAAACTGCCGATCGAATACGCCGGGATCGACATGGCGGATTCCGCCTCGGTGCGCGCCTGCGCCGCCGAATCGCTCAAACGTCACAACCGCGTCGACATCCTGGTCAATGCCGCGGGTTGGAACGATTTTCAGCTCTTTCTCGACAACAAGCCGGACTTCATCGACCGCGTGATCGCGGTCAACCTCGGGGGGGCGCTGCATCTCACCCAGGCGCTGCTTCCGGCGATGATCGCCGCCGGAGGCGGAAAAATCGTCAGCGTGGCGAGCGACGCCGGGCGCGTGGGCAGCACCGGCGAGACCGTGTATGCGGCCGCGAAGGCCGGCCTGATCGGCTTCACCAAATCGCTGGCGCGCGAGATGGCGCGCTACAAGATCAACGTCAACTGCGTCTGCCCGGGCCCGACCGACACGCCGATGCTGCAATCGCGGCCGGACAAGATCAAGGAAGCCTTCATTCGCGCCATCGCGTTCCGCAGGCTCGGCAAGCCGCAGGAGATTGCCGACGCGATCCTGTTCTTCGCGAGCGCGCGCGCCGACTACGTCACCGGCCAGGTGCTGAGCGTCAGCGGCGGGCTGACGTTCGCGGGATAGAGGAGGCAACCATGCAGCAGACACGAGCCGAAAGCCGGCATCCCATGCGCGACACCTCGTTACGCTTTCGTCCGCCGCGGGTCGAGATCGATCGCTTCCAGGCGCAGCATTTCCTGTGGCAGCGCGACGGCAAAACCGCGACGATCACGCTCAATCGCCCGGAGCGCAAGAATCCGCTGACCCTCGAGGCCTATGCCGAGCTGCGCGATCTGTTCCGCGACCTCGCCTATGCCGACGCGATCAAGACCGTGGTGATGACGGGCGCCGGCGAGAATTTCTGCTCCGGCGGCGACGTTCACGAGATCATCGGACCGCTGGTCGAGATGCAGCGGGCGGGCGACATGGCCGGCCTGCTGAAGTTCACGCGCATGACCGGCGATCTCGTCAAGGCGATGCGCGCCTGCCCGCAGCCGATCATCGCCGCGGTCGACGGGGTGTGCGCCGGCGCCGGCGCGATCCTCGCCATGGCGTCGGATCTCCGCTACGGCACCGCGCGCAGCAAGGTCGCGTTCCTGTTCGTTCGCGTCGGGCTCGCCGGCGCCGACATGGGCGCCTGCAACATGCTGCCGCGCATCGTCGGCGCGGGCCGCGCGGCCGAGCTGCTCTACACCGGACGCGCCATGGACGGCACCGAAGCCGAGCGCTGGGGTTTTTACAACAAGCTGTGCGAGCCCGATCGCGTGCTCGCCGAGGCGCAGACCGCGGCCCGCGCGCTCGCCGAGGGGCCGACCTTCGCCCACGCCGTGACCAAGCGCTGCATCCACCAGGAATGGAACATGGGCATCGACGAGGCGATCGAGGCCGAGGCGCAGGCGCAGGCGATCTGCATGCAGACGCGCGACTACGAGCGCGCCTACGAGGCGTTCGTGAAGAAGGCGAAACCGGTGTTCGAGGGGAATTGACGGATATGCCGAGCAGCTCGCTCCGATTACCTCCCCCCTCGTGGGGGTGGGAGCAGATTGCGGCTTGCTCGAAGAGTCCATCATGAGCCGCGTTCTGCATCCGCCGGACTGGGCGCCGTCGATCGGCTACGCCAACGGCATCGCCGCGCCTGCCGGCGAGATCGTCTTCATCGCGGGCCAGGTCGGCTGGAACGCCGAGCAGCGGTTCACGACCGATGATCTCGCCGCGCAATTCGAGCAGGCGCTCGACAACGTGCTCGCGGTGCTCAAAGAAGCCGGCGGCGCGCCGCGCGACATCTGCAGGATCACGGCCTATTGCACCGACAAGCCCGCGTACCTCGCGGCGCGCCGGCAATTGGGCCGGATCTGGCGGCGCTTGATGGGAACGCATTACCCGGCGATGACTCTCGTCTTCGTCACGGACCTGCTCGACGCGCCCGGCAAGATCGAGCTCGAAGCCACGGCCATCATCTCCGCGGCGACGACCGCAGCCTAGCTGGCCGGAAGCCTGGCGCCTTGAACTGAAATTCCGATCCGCGCGCTAGTCATAAAGCCCGCGGCGTTCGGCGAGGAGGTCACTCCTGCCCGCCCGGGGGATCGGCATCGTGCGCCCAGGAATCCGGGGACGCCTTATGTTTGCGCAGCAGGCGGTGGCAGAGCTCGACGTGCTCGGTCTCCTCGTTGACGAACTCTTCCGCCATGGCCTTGATGCCGGGATCGCGGGCGCTGTCGACGATCGTTTGAAAGAACGCGAGCGCGCGCTCCTCGCCGGCGAGCGCCATTTTGAGCGCGTGCCACGGCGTCATCAGGTAATGCGCGCAAGCGAGATCGGCTTCCTCGGGACTCTCGCCGTTGTTCCAGGCGCCGAGCTGCGCCGCATGCGCCACGACGTCGATCGCGCCGGCAAGCCTGCGGATCTCCGCGGCGTGCAGTCCTTCGGCGCGAGCGAGGTCGCGAAACATCGCGACGAGCTCGGCGTTGTTGTGAGTCTCCATCTGGTCGGCGAGCAATTTGTAGCGCTCGACCGCGTCGGTCTCGATCCGGTACGCGATCGCGAACAGGTCCGCGAGGCTGGAAATCTCCGGCACCCCAGTCGCGCCCGTCATAGCTCGAATTCCTGCTCGAGCGCGGCAAGATCCGCCGTCACCCGTCCGACCTCCGGCCGGTAGGGCTTTCGCGCGCCGCGGTAGAGGATGCCGATATTGAAGCCGTCGTCGGTCATCAGCCGGCGTGCCGCCCGGGCCGGATCGTCGGTCGCCGCTACCGGCGCCGGCCGAACCAAAGTCTTCCATTCCCGCTCGTCGGGCCGGAACGTGACGCAGGGGCTGAGGATCTCGACGAACGAGAAGCCGGGATGGCGGATGGCGTCCACCAGGATGCTGGCGGTTTCCTTGTGCTCGCCCGAGAACGCGCGCGCGACGAAATTGGCCCCCGACGCGAGCGCGATCACCAACGGATGGAACGGGCTCAAACCCGTGCCGCCCGGCGAGAGCGCGGTGTCGAAATCCGGTTCCGAGGTCGGCGACGGCTGACCCTTGGTCATGCCGTAAACGCGGTTGTCCATCACCACGTAGGTCATGTCGAGATTGCGCCTGCAGGCGTGAAGGAAATGGTTGCCCCCGATCGAATAGCCGTCGCCGTCGCCGCTCGCCACCACGACGGTGAGATCCGGCCGCGTCACCTTGAGGCCGGCGGCCAGCGCCAGCGAGCGCCCGTGCACGCCGTGAAAGCCGTAGCAATTGGTATAGGCGGGGATGCGCGAGGAGCAGCCGATCCCGGAAATGACCGCGATGTTTTCCGGCGGCTCGCCGAGCTCCGCGAATGCCCGGGTGAACGACAGCAAGATGTGATGATCGCCGCAACCCGGGCACCACACCGGTTTCACGTCGGAGCGGTAATCGGCCGGTCTGCAGGCGCGCACCTCGGCGGCGGACATCAGGCGCTCCAGCTGCGGATTTGTTGATGGATCTCGCCGGCTCGGATCGGCAGGGGGCCGGGCCGGTGCAAGACGCGGACTTCGCCGGGCAGCTCGTAATGCGCCCGCAGGTAGCGGTGGAATTGCGCGCCGTGGCTCTGCTCGACTACCAGCACGCGGCGCGCGCCGTCGAGTGCGCGGGCGAACGCTGCGGGCCGCACCGGCGCCAGCAATCGCGGCGCGAGAAGCCGCGCGCCGATGCCGTCCGCCCGCGCGCGCGAGATCGCCTCGCGCGCCGCCCCCGTCAGCGATCCCCAGGTGACGACGGCGAGATCGCCGTCGCCCTCGATCCTCGCCCAATGGTCGCCGTAGCTGAAGCTCTCGAGCTTGTCGCGCCGCTTGTCGAGCTGCGCGCGATGCTCCGCCGCGCTGCTGGTCGGAACGCCGCGTTCGGTGTGGGTGAGCCCATCCGCGGTATATTGTCCGCCGGACGTGCCCGGGACGGCCATTGCCGATACGCCGGCGCCGCCCAGCGCGTAGCGGCGATAGCCGCCGTTGAGGTTTGTCGCCCGCAGCCGCTGGCCGATGAAAGCCATGTCCGCCGGACGCTCGACGGCAGCGCGCGATTGTCCCATGAACTGATCGGAGAGCACGATCGCCGGCGACTGCAGGGTTTCGGCCAAAAACACCGCCCACTGCGTGGTGAACAGGCAATCGGCGACCGACTGCGGCGCCAGCACCAGATGCGGCGCATCGCCGTGCAAGCCGTAAACGGCGAGGTTGAGGTCCGCCTGCTCGGATTTGGTCGGAATGCCCGTCGAGGGGCCGCCGCGCATGACGTCGACGACCACGATCGGAATTTCGGAGGCGGTCGCGAGGCCGATGGCCTCGATCATCAGCGACAGGCCGGGTCCGGACGTCGCGGTGAGCGACGGCGTTCCGCCGTACGAGCCGCCGATGATCATGTTGACGGAGGCAAGCTCGTCCTCGGCCTGCACCAGCGCACCGCCGATCCGGGCGAGATTGGGCGCGAGCCACTCGAGGATTTCCGTGGCCGGCGTGATCGGATAGGCGGCCGCAAAGCGGATTCCGCCGCGGACTGCGCCGAGCCCGGTCGCCTCGTTGCCCGAGATGAGCCAGCGTTTGGCGGCGCCCAGCGTTGCGGGCCGCGATTGAACGCCAAGATCGAGCTTGGCCGCCGCCTTCGACCCCGCCTCGAGCCCGGCGCGGCTCGCCGCGATGGCGACGGCGCCTTTTTCCGCCAACCTCTTGTCCATGACGCCGAGCAGCACATCCGCGCCGAGGCCGAGGAGCTTTGCGGCGATGCCCAGCGCGATCATGTTCGCGCGCCCTTCCGGCAAGGCTTTCGCCAGCGCCTTCATCGGGATTTCCACCAGCCGCGCGCCCGATGCGGCGATGCCGGGCGGCACGGCGCCGCCCTCCGGATCGCCGACGACGAGACTCTGCGGCCCGAGCGGAATTTCCGCTTCGAAGCGGCCGGCATTGAGCCAATCGATGGCGATCAGCAGGTCGAAATGGTCGGGAGCGCATTCGACCGGATCCTGCGCCAAACGAATGAGCGCGGCGGCCTCGCCGCCGCGGATCTGCGGGCCGACCGAGCGCGTCAACAGCCCGTGCCAGCCCGCCGCACAGGCGGCCTCGAGCAGGAAATTGCCGGCCGTCAGCGCGCCCGCGCCGCCGCTACCGATGATTGCAATCGAGACGTCCGGCGCTTGCCGCATGCGCTTACCCCTGATGGCGCGGCCATTCTAACGGAGCGCACCCCTTGCTCTTTGATCTTGGTCAATGCCGGAGCCCTCGTGGCGGACCACAAGGGATCATGACGGAGACCGCGGCCGGGGCGGCCATGCCGGCAATTGCACCGGCCGTCCCCTGCCGCCGCATCAGGAGGAAGCTCATGGTCGCCGAAGCCGTCCGGGTGCTCGAAACCAAACAGGTCACCGCGAGGGAGCACACGCTCGTCGCCGAAGCGGTGCGCGAGAAGCTGAGCGCGGGCGTGCGCTATGAGAAGCGGCCGGTCAAGGACGTGGACGGCAAGGCGGTTGCCGGCCTCCACAATGCGTGGATCACGCTCGACAATCCCACGCAGTTCAACTCCTACACGACCGACATGGTCAAAGCCGTCATCCTCGCCTTCCGGGCGGCGAGCACGGCGCGCGACGTCGTCGCCGTGGTGTTCACCGGATCGGGCGACAAGGCGTTCTGCACCGGCGGCAACACCAAGGAATACGCCGAGTATTACGCCGGCAATCCGCAGGAATATCGCGGCTACATGCGGCTGTTCAACGACATGGTCTCGGCGATCCTCGCCTGCGACAAGCCGGTGATCTGCCGGGTCAACGGCATGCGGATCGGCGGCGGCCAGGAGATCGGCATGGCGTGCGACTTCTCGATCGCGCAGGACCTCGCCCGCTTCGGCCAGGCCGGACCCAAGCACGGCTCGGCGCCGATCGGCGGCGCCACCGATTTCCTGCCCGTCGCGATCGGAGCGGAGCGCGCGATGGTGGCCTGCGTGCTGTGCGAGCCGTTCTCGGCGCACGAGGCGTATTTCATGGGAGTGATCAGCGACATCGTCCCGGCGCTGAAGGTCGACGGCAAATTCATCGCCAATCCGCTGGTCGAGACCGCGCGGATCGTCGACGAGCACGGCCGTCTGGCGTTCGGCAAGCCCAAGACCGGCGACGCGCTGAAAGCCGGACAGGAGCTGATGCGGCGCGGCACCGTCGATCTCTCGCTGCTCGACGAGAAGATCGAGGGCTTGTGCACCAAGCTGCTCTACACGTTCCCCGATTGCACCACCAAGACGGTGGAGGAGCTGCGCAAGCCGAAGCTCGACGCCTGGAATCGCAACAAGGAGAATGCGCGCGCCTGGCTGGCGCTCAACATGATGACGGAAGCGCGCGCGGGTTTTCGCGCCTTCAACGAGGGGACGCGCGAGACCGGGCGCGAGATCGACTTCATCGCGTTGCGCCGCGCGCTCGCGGCCAACACGCCGTGGAGCGACGAGCTCACCGAAAGCGTCATGCCGAGGGCGAAGAGGCTGTCATGACCCAGCCGTTGAGCGTCTGGTTCGAGGCGGAAGGCAGGCTGCTGCGTTTGCGCCTCAACCGGCCGAAGGCGAACCTGATCGATGCGGCGATGATCGCCGCGCTCGACGCCGCCTTGAAGAAGCATCTCGGCAACGCGGCGCTCGCGGCGGCTCTGATCGACGCCGAGGGTCCGCATTTCAGCTTCGGGGCGAGCGTCGAGGAGCATTTGCCCGGACACTGCGCCGGCATGCTCAGAAGCATTCACAAGCTCGTGCTGCGGCTGGTCGAATCTCCGGTCCCGATCCTCGCCGCTGTGCGCGGCCAATGCCTGGGCGGCGGGCTCGAGCTCGCCATGGCGGGCCACCTGCTGTTCGTTCATCCCGAGGCCGCGCTCGGCCAGCCGGAGATCAAGCTCGGCGTGTTCGCGCCGGCGGCGTCCTGCCTGCTGCCGGAGGTCGCCGGCCCGGCCCGCGCGTTCGATCTGCTGCTCTCGGGCCGCAGCATCAGCGGCGCCGAGGCGGTCGCCATGGGGATTGCTAGTGACGCCGCCGCCGATCCCGAACGCGCGGCGCTCGGCTATTTCGACGCGCATTTGCGGCCCAAGAGCGCCAGCTCGCTGCGTCATGCGGTGCGCGCGGCGCGCCTCGACTATGCGGCGCGCGTGAAGGCGAAGATCGCGACCGTCGAGCGCCTGTATCTCGACGAGCTGATGAAAACCCGGGACGCGGTCGAAGGCATCCAGGCCTTCATCGCCAAGAGGCCCGCGCAATGGATGCATCGCTGAAGCGGCCGGCCACGGCCGAGATCGTGGCGCGCGCGCAAACCTTGTTCGATGACCTGTCGTTCACCGCAGCGCGGGAATGGAAGGCGGAAAAGGCCGGCCGCAAGGTGGTCGGATATATGCCGATCTACGTGCCGCGCGAGCTCATTCACGCCGCCGACATGCTGCCGCTGGGCATTCTCGGCGGCGGCGATCAGCTCGAGGTCATCCACGGCGACGCCTATTACCAGAGCTACATCTGCCGCATTCCCCGCTCGACCATCGAGCTCGGCATTTCCGGCCGCCTGGATTTCGTCGACGGCATGCTGTTCCCGTCGATCTGCGACGTCATCCGCAATCTTTCCGGCATGTGGAAGATGATGTTCCCACAGGTCTACGTCCGCTATTTCGACGTGCCGCAGAACTATCGCGACGACATCGGCGGAAACTACTACATCCGCGAGCTCGCGGAGCTGCGGGACGACCTCGGAAAGATCCGCGGCACGCCGATCACCGACGAGGAGCTGCGGCGATCGATCGCGGTCTACAACGAGAATCGCCGCCTGGTGCGCGAGCTTTATCGGTTCCGTGCGCGCTTTCCATGGCAGGCCCCCGCCGCCGAGGCCTATCTGGTATTGCGGGCCGGGCTCGTGCTTCCGGTCGAGCAGCATTCGGCGATGCTCGGTGACTACCTCGCTGCGGCGGGCGCCGAGGAGCGGCCGAAGCGCGACAATTGCCGCATCGTCGTCACCGGCTTGTTCTGCGAGCAGCCGCCACTCAATCTCATCAAATCGCTGGAGCTCGCCGGCTGCCACGTGGTCGACGACGATCTCCTGCTGGTGACCCGCTGGCTGACCGGCGACGTGCCGACCGAGGGCGACCCGCTGCAAAATCTCGCGCTGGCGTTCCTGCACCATTCCGAATCGACCTCGGCCAAATACGAGCCAGACCAGAAGGAGAAGGGGCAGCATCTCGTTCGCGCGGTGAAACGCTCCGGCGCCGAGGGCGTGATCTTCGCGTCGCCGAGCTTCTGCGATCCGGCGCTGCTCGACCGCCCGATGCTGCAGCGCGTGCTCAAGGACGCCGGAATTCCCTACATCGCCTTCAAGTACGCGGAAAACTCCGGTCAGATGCAGCCGATCCGCGAGCAGGCGGGCACATTCGCGGATTCCATCAAACTATGGAGCGGAACATGACGGTCATCGTCACTCCCAAGGCCGCGCCCAAGGCAGTGATCAAGGACGCGTCCATGCTCAAGCAGAAAGAGATGATGGCCGCGCATTACGAGCGGCTCACCAGCGCGCCGGAGACCGGCGAGAAGGTGGTCTCGACTTTCGTGCCGGGCAATCTCAACGAGCTGATCATGTGCTTCGGCCTCCTCAACAATCTTCCCGAGGTCAATGCCATCCAGAGCGGGCTGCGCCGCCAGAGCGGCGCCTACGTGCTGGAGGCGGAGAAGATCGGGCATTCCGAGGACGTGTGCACCTACGTCAAATCCGACGTCGGCATGATGGCCAAGGGCAACATCGGGCCGAACGGCAAGAAACTGCCGAACCCGGACGTCTTGCTGCTGTCCTATACCGGCTGCTTCACCTTCATGAAATGGTTCGAGCTGCTGCGCGAGCAGTACAAATGCGAAACCATCATGCTGCACACGCCGTATTTGGGCGACGGCAAGATCACGCCGAACATGATCGACTACATGGTGAAGCAGCTCAAGGACGAGGTCATTCCCACGCTCGAGCGCATCTCCGGCGTGAAGTTCGACATCGACCGGCTGCGCGAAAATTTGAAGAAATCCGTCAAGGCCGAGGACGACCTGGTCCACGTGCTGCGCAGCGCGCGCAACAGGCCATCGCCGATCGACGCGTATTTCGGCGGCATCTATTACATCGGGCCGATCTTCGGCGCGTTCCGCGGCACCGACGACGCCATCGACTACTACCGCTTTCTCCGGGACGAGGTCGACGATCGCGTCGCCAAGGGCCAGGGCCCGGTGACGCCCGACGGCGACATGGGCAAGGAGAAATATCGGCTCGTGGTCGAGGGGCCGCCGAATTACACCAACTTCCGCCAGTTCTGGAAGATGTTCTACGATGAAGGCGCCGTGGTCGTCGCCTCGAGCTACAGCAAGGTCGGCGGCGTCTACGATTTCGGCTTCCGTCACGATCCCGACAAGCCGCTGGAGACTCTCGCCGAATACTGCCTCGGCTGCTACACCAACCGCAGCCTGCCGATGCGCATCGATCTCCTGGCCAACTACCTCGAGGATTACCAGGCGGACGGCCTCCTGATCAACTCGATCAAGAGCTGCAACAGCTTCTCGGCGGGACAATTGCTGATCATGCGCGAGATCGAGAAGCGCAGCGGCAAGCCGGCGGCCTTCATCGAATCCGATCTCGTCGACCCGCGCTATTTCTCCGCCGCCAACATCAAGAACCGGCTCGAGAGCTATTTCCAGATGATCGAGCAGAAGCGGGCCGGCGCGCGCGCCGCCGCCTGAGGGAAAGCGCATGAAAACCTTCGTCGGCATCGATCTCGGCTCGACCACCACCAAGGCGGTTCTGCTCGACGAGAATCGCCAGGTGATCGGCCGCGGCATCACCAACTCGCGCTCGAATTACAGCACCGCGGCGCGCGTCGCGAGCGAGGAGGCCGGCGTCGACGGCCGCTTCACCTTGTTCCACCGGGCGCTCGGCGGCGCCGACCGCGCCGAGGACTTTCTCGGCGCGTTGGAGCGGGCGTTCCGGCTGGAACAGTTCCTCGAGCAGCTCGGCGATCTCGAAGAGACCTGCATCGGCCAGGTCCGCGGCGGGCGGTTCGTCAAACTCGAGGCGGCGGTGAGAGTCGCGATCGGCGAAGTGTTTCGGCGGCTGCGCGAAGAGGCGCCCGCGCTCTATGCGCCCGGGGCGAAGCGCAAATCCGATTTCTTCCGCGACATCGCCGGCTCGCGCTACCACGCGCTGGCGGAAGCCGTTGCCCGCGACGGCGGATTGCCCTACGACCTGCTGCTTAACGTCTACGACAAGTCGATCATCGACGTCGAAAACCGGCCGCCCGCCGGCAATCTGAGTCACAAATTTCGACGCGCGCTCGGTCGCGTGCTCAGCTGCGAGCCCGGCCTGCAGGCCGACGGCGCCGGCATCCAGCAAAGCATCGAGCGCACGTTGGCCGTCGATCTCGAGGAGACCTATCTGGTCGGGACCGGGTACGGCCGGGTGACGCTGCCGTTCTCCAAGGAGCACATCCGCTCGGAAATCCTTTGTCACGGGTTGGGCGCGCACATGATGTATCCCAACACCCGCACCGTGCTCGACATCGGCGGCCAGGACACCAAGGGCATTCAGGTGGACGCCACCGGCATCGTCGAGAATTTCCAGATGAACGACCGCTGCGCCGCCGGCTGCGGGCGCTACCTCGGCTACATCGCCGACGAGATGAACATGGGCCTGCACGAGCTCGGCCCGCTCGCCATGAAGTCGGACCGGCCGGCGCGCATCAACTCGACCTGCACGGTGTTTGCCGGCGCCGAGCTGCGCGACCGCCTCTCGCTCGGCGAGAAGCGCGAGGACATTCTCGCCGGCCTGCATCGCGCCATCATACTGCGCGCGATCTCGATCATCTCGCGCTCGGGTGGCGTGACCAACGAGTTCACCTTCACGGGCGGCGTCGCCAAGAACGAAGCCGCGGTACGCGAGCTCAAAAAACTCATCAAGGAGAACTACGGCGAGGTGACCATCAACATCAATCCGGAATCGATCTACACCGGGGCGCTCGGCGCGGCGGAATTCGCCCGGCGGGCGCATCTGGGAGAAGCCCACGGGAGCGAGCCATGACCATTGCGGCTGGAATCGACGTCGGCACCGGCGCCGTCAAGGCGGCGCTGTTCCGCGTCGAGGCGGATAAGACCAGCTGGCTCGCGCGCGCGACCTTGCGCATCCGCCAGCGCGATCCCATGGAGCTCGCGCGCATCGCCTACGATCAACTGCTGGAGGACGCCAAGCTCGGGGAAAAACAGGTCGACTACGTCGCCACCACGGGCGAGGGCGAAGGCGTGCCGTTCCACACCGGGCATTTCTATTCGATGACGACCCACGCGCGCGGCGCGATCTATCTCGATCCGCAATCGCGGTCGGCGCTCGACGTGGGCGCGCTGCACGGGCGGGCCATCAGCCTCGACGGGCGCGGCAAGGTGCTGAGCTACAAGATGACCAGCCAGTGTGCGTCCGGATCGGGACAATTCCTGGAGAATATCGCCCGTTATCTCGGCATCGCCCAGGACGAGATCGGAGCCTTGTCGCAACAAGCCGACAATCCCGAGGTCGTCAGCAGCATCTGCGCGGTGCTGGCCGAGACCGACGTCATCAACATGGTCTCGCGGGGGATCACGGCGCCCAACATCCTCAAGGGCATCCATCTGTCGATGGCCGGCCGGCTGTCCAAGCTGCTGAAATCGATCGGCGTGACCCAGGGGGTCGTGATGGTGACCGGCGGGCTCGCGCTCGACAAGGGCCTCGTCGCCGCGCTCGAGGAAGACGTGGCGAAGATGAAGGACACCAAGGTCGCGGTCCGCAGCCATCCGGATTCGATCTACGCGGGCGCGATCGGAGCGGCGTTGTGGGGCGCGTTCCGTTTCCGCAAGCTCGCGGCGCAGGCCGAGGTCGCCAACGCCGCATAAACAAGGAGAACGCGATGGCCCTGATGATCACCGAAGCGTGCACGGCTTGCGATGCCTGCGAGCCGGTCTGTCCGAACAAGGCGATTGCGGCGGGCAGCCCGATCTACGTCATCGATCCGATGAAATGCACCGAATGCGTCGGCGCCGAGGACGAGCCGCAGTGCAAGCTGGTGTGTCCGGAGAGCTGCATCGTGGCCAATCCGGACTGGACCGAGAGCCCAGAGGATTTGCTGGCGAAATACGAGCAGCTGCACGCTTGAGCCTGCGGCCGGCAGGTTCGCAAACATTGGGGAGCGCGCAATGAGCTTCAGCAACCGCATCAGTCAGACGCTCCACGAGGAGCATCAGGCGACCGTCGCGCTGATGGAGCGGCTCGAGCAATTGATCGCGCGCCAGCGCCGCTCCCCGCCCGCGAACGAGCGCGGCGTCGCGCAGCTTCTCGACGAACTCTCCCGAGAGCTCGGGGCGGACGTCGAGCGGCATTTCGCCTTCGAGGAGGCGCAGCTGTTCACCTATCTCGATGCGATCGGCGACAAGGCGATCGGCGCGCATCTGGCCGGCGAGCATGCGGCGATGCGGCCGCTGGGGACGCAGCTGGCGGCATTGGCGCGCAACGCGCGCGACAACGGATTCGACGGCCCCGGATGGGACGAGTTCCGGCACATCGGGGGCGAGCTGTGCGAGCGCATGCTGGCCCACGTGCAAAAGGAGGAGATGGCGTTGCTGCCGCTGCTCGAGGAAAGCATGGACGATCAGACCGAAGCGCGGCTCTACGCATCCTATGTCGAGAACGCGTGAGGACGTCGCCATGACCGCTGCGCTTACCGAACCCGGCCTTCGCCGTTTGGACGCCCATGATCTCCAACGGATCGTTGCCATCGACCTCGAGCACACCGGCCGCAGCCGCCGGCATTTCTTCGAGAAACGGCTTGCCGCCGCAACGACGCATGCCGAGGATTTCGTCGACATCGGCGTGATGCGCGGCGGATCGCTGCGCGGCTATGCGATGGCCCGTCTGCTGCGCGGCGAGTTCGGTCGCGAGCACGTCACCGCCGTGCTCGATGCGATCGGCGTCGAAACCACGAGCCGGGATCTCGGCATCGGGCAGGTCCTGATGGACGGCCTGTCGGCGGCGTTGAAAGCCCATGGCGCGCGCTCGCTGCAATCGCAGGCCGATTGGACCAGCCAGGCGATGCTGCGGTTCTTCGAGGCCTCCGGTTTCGAGCTGGCGCCGCGAATGTTGCTGGAGCGCTCCGTGACCGCGCCGCTCGCCGAGCCGACCGAGCATTCTTGAGGGGTGCCCACGTCCATGAATCCGCGCGCAAGTCTCTCGATTCCTCGGCGCATCGGCGAAGCGCACGAGGTCGACTACAGCAAGCCGCTCGACGCGGCCTTCGGGTCGCTGGCACGGGACAGAATCCCGGTGCGATCCATGGCCGAGACGGACCTGCATGCCATCGTCGCGATCGACCAGAGCATCACCGGGCGAGCACGCGCAGCCTATCTGCGACAAAAGCTCATGGAAGCGCTGCACCAATCCGACGTGCGGGTCTCGCTGGTCGCCGAGCTCGACGGGCTTGCGGTGGGCTTCGTGATGGCGCGGGTCGATCTCGGCGAATTCGGCCGCGCCGAGCCGGCTGCGGTGATGGACACGATCGGGGTCGATCCGAACTACCGGCGGCAGGGGGTTGGCCGCTCGCTGCTCTCGCAGCTGTTCCTCAACGTGGCGGCGCTCAGGGTCGAGCGCATCCGCACCGAGCTCGACTGGCGCGACCGCGAGCTGCTCGCCTTTCTCGACGGCTGTGGCTTCCGCCCCGCCAGCAGCTCTGCTTCGATCTTGCGCTCATTTGATTCATTGCGGTTCAAGCGCGCGCCGGTTTGGCCACCCGGCGCACCACGTCCGCGGTGAACCACGCGAACGCCACGGCGCCGACCAGACCGACGGCGCTGCCCAGACGGGTCAGCATCGCGTTGTCCAGCACGATGGCGACGGCCATGATCGCCAGCGCCGAGCAGTGACACGCCGCATGAAGTTTCGGCGGCCAGGATGCGGCAAGCTCGGAGACGAGCGGCGGCGAGCCGCGCGGTTGCGCCACGTGCATCGAGGCAAGGAACGGCAGGATGCGTTCGAGCACGCCGAGCAGAAAGGTCAGCAGCCAGCCGCCGAGCAGCAGAAATCCGAACAGCGTCGGCCCGTTCGCTCCGGCGTAGCCGTAGAGCGCGGCGAGGCCGACCAGAGGCGTGAGCAGCAGCATCGCCCAGGCGACGCGAACCAGCACGAACGACAGGCCGAGACGCTTGCGCATGCCGCCCGCAAGCGTGCGCGCCATCAGCCGAAGGTGCATCGCCGCGGCGAGAAGCCCGACGATGCAGGCCAGCGCGAGCATGGCTCGGCTGTCGAGCACGGCGCCCAGGACGCCCGCCGCCAGCGCCGCCGCGGCAAGCGCGAATCCGGCGAACGCGGCACGTTTGGCCAACGCGGAAGCGAGCGCGAACATCGGCACCAGCACATGGCTGAAGCCGAGCGCCAGAAATCCCATGAAGCCATAACCGCCCAGGATCAGATGCGCGAGCGCAAACGATCCGTGATCGGGCAGGATCGCGCTCTCGTAATCGATCGCCAGCGCGGTCCCGAGGCCGGCGAGGCCGACCAGCGCGGCGAGCGCCGTCCAGCCGTAGGCCGCGACCACCGGCAGGCTGCCGGCGCGCCGCAGGTTTTCGGCGAGCAGCGCGGCGAACAGCAGCAGGCCGGCCGTGGTGAGGAATGCGGCGGCGATCAGCACTTGCATCGAGACCGCATGCATCCCGAGCGCCAGGGCCGCCGAGCCGGGGACGATCAGCCAAAACACCAGCTTGATCGGCCACACCGCCGCCAGCGCCCGGCGCGTGGCGACCGGCAGCAGCTGCACCGACGCGCCGATCGCGGTCGTGGTCAGCACGCCCAGGGTGAGCAGGTGGATCGCGGCGAGTGCCGGCCCCGCTCCGCCGCGGAAGCTCGTCGCCTGCTCGGCGCTCGCGAACAGCGCGATCCACATCAGCACGTGGAAAATCGCGGCCGCGGCGAAGAACCGCAACGGAACCGATGCCGGCAGCAGCCGGCTCCTGGCGCCGCCGAGAAAGACGGCGGCGAGCGTCATGGTCCCCAGCGAACCATGCGC
>WNGF01001972.1_pt1 | contig 29364 bp, 25 predicted proteins | sample 5400641 | NCBI WGS metagenome assembly WNGF01 (sample SAMN13153371, study PRJNA577476) | soil metagenome | isolation source: 80 cm soil or saprolite under grassland replicate 2 | place: USA:California | collected 2016-06-15 | reverse complement strand
CGAGGGGTTGGCTGCCCATCTCCTGGATGCCGAGCGGCTGGGCGATTGCAGAGGGCACGAAGGCCGGGTCGCTGATCGGCGCCAACGCGACGAAATACACGCCATCCGCGAAGCTGTCGAGCACCTCCGCGGCGACTTGCAGCCCCAGGCGCGTCTTGCCCACCCCGCCCGGTCCGGTGAGCGTGACCAGGCGCACGTCAGGACGCCGCACCAAGTCACAAACTGCCGCGACCTCCTGCTCGCGTCCGATCAACGGCGTGGGCTGAACCGGCAGGTTGGTGCGGTGGGGATCGAGCGTTGCAAGTGGGGGAAAGTCGGTGGGCAGCTCGGGAGCGACCAGTTGGAAGATCTGCTCGGAGCGGGTGAGATCCTTGAGCCGATGCACCCCCAAATCGCGCAGCGCCACCTCCGGCGGCAACTGGTCGCGCACTAATTCCCAGGTGGCAGCTGACAACAGGACCTGACCACCGTGACCGACCACCAAGAGGCGTGCCACCCGATTGAGCGGCGCGCCAAAGTAGTCACCCTCGCGCGCTTCGGCGGTTCCGGTGTGCAGCGCCATCCGCACCCGCAGCGGGCCGACCGCACCCCACGATTCGGATTGCAGCGCGCGTTGGGCGGCCAGCGCGGCGGCGAGCGCATCAGGGGCGGTGCCAAAGGCGGCATGCACACTATCCCCGACCATCTTGAACACCACGCCGCCGTGCGCGGCGATCAGCTGGCGCATCAGCGCATCATGGCGCGCCAGGGCGGTCGGCATCGCCTGGGAGTGCTGCTCCCACAAGCGCGTGCTCCCCTCGATGTCGGTGAACAGAAAGGTGATGGTCCCGGGCAGCACGGGCGGGCTGGACTGCGGGGACGCTGGTGCGGAGTCGGGCGCCGTCGGAATGAGCGGCTGGCTCGTGAGTTCGAGCCGGTCCACCGCCTGCTCCGCCCGTGCGACCTGCAGGAAGGCGGGGCGCTCGGCCGGGTCGATCTGGAGCTGCTCCGCCAGGAGCGCGGCGATCTGGCGCGAGGGGCGGCGCTCGTCGGCCTCGATGCGGCGGATGGTTACCTCCGCACAGCCGACCCGCGCAGCGAGCTCGGCCTGGGTCAGGTCCAGCGCCTTGCGGCGCCGCCGCATCCAGTACCCGAACGAAAGCGTCTCGGTCATTCGGCTCCTTCCCGCCAGCTGAAGCCGCGCACCAACAGTCCGCGGTTCAGCAGGGCATCGATCAGGCGCAGAGTAGATGATTACTCTGGGTCAGAGAGTAGGTCGGTTCATCAGCCATGGCACACGATGGCGCCGATTCATGGAGCGATCGGATCGTTTTTTGTGCCGCTCATTGTAGCGCAAACCGCGCCCCCGCGCGAGCGCATCCATGTTGTAATACCTCCAGGCATTCGCAAACACGCATCCATAGAAGGAGGTCACCATGTATCCTTTCCGACCCTTCGCGTTGCAGCTTGGGGCGCTGATCCACCGGGTCTCGCCGAGGTGGTTCTGGGCCAGCACACTCACGGGCGGGCTAATCCTGCTGATTATCGGTGGCATCGGCGTCAGTGCGGTGCTGGTGGGCCGCGCGCGTCCGGTCGCCCCCTCGGTCGGACAGCCGGCGCAGGCGCTGCAGGTGATGCCGCAGAGCGTGCCACAAGAGGACACGACCGCCTACTACTTGCGCGCCCAGGAGGAGCAGGCCATCCGAGCGCTGTCTGAGCGCGCGCCACAAGAGGACTCGACCGCCTATTACCTGCGTGCCCAGGAGGAGCAGGTCATCCGGACGCTCCGCGAGACCCACCCATAAAGGGAGCGACTCGAGCACATCTGGTACGGTCAACACGCGCCTCGCGGCGCAGGCGCACCCCAAGGAGGATCTGATGGACCGCACTCCCAGTACGCCCCGGACCACCACGCGTCTGATCCAGCGATTTGGGTTGAGGTCGGGCCGGTCCATCACGCTCACGGCGGTCGTGGGGCTGCTCGTCGTCGGCTGCATCGGCCTCGGCCTGGCCCTCCGCGCGCACGCCGTGCCACCCTTCGACTGGCAGCTCACCGTGGACGGCGTGCGGAGCGTCGCGATCCATTATGGTCCCGTCTGCCAGGAGCTGCCCGGTATACCAGCGGGCGCCTGCGCCGATTACACCCCCGACATCCAGGAGTTCAGGATCGCCTATCACACGCCGCAGGGCGACCGGACCCTCGTCTCAGCCCTCTTGCCGATGCACTGACGACCGCCGTCGATCCTCATCGCCGTCGCCGGGCGGCTCGGCGCTCGGCCAAGCGGGCGCGCAGGCGCTCGGCCGCTCGACGTAGCTGGCCCTCCTGATCGCCACGTAGTGGGTGACCGCTATAGCGGGCCTGCTCGACCAGATCGACGACCTCGGAGAGCGACTCGGCGGCATCGCCGGCCTGCGGTGTCAGCAGCGCGCCGTACTCGTGCAGCGTCGCGCCAATCGGCCAGGGCACGCCGGCGCGCGCGCCATCGCGTTCCAGCCGGGTTTGCACCTGCGTTACCAGCGAGCGCGGCCGGCGCGGGCGGCCAAGCCAGACGCCCAGCAGCACGAGCAACAACACCGTGGCAAGCACGCCGGCCCAGATCAGTGGGCCGAGAGCGAGCGGCTGCTCGGCCGGCGCGGTCACGGGCACGGGCGTGGGCAGCTCGCTGCCTTGCGTGCGCGCCGGCAGCGCGCGAATCGGCGTTGGCTCGAACGGCAGCCAACGACCGTCGATATACAGCTCGGGCCAGGCGTGTGCGTCGGATTGGTGAATCAGGTATGCGCCGCTGGCCCGGTCGTACTCGCCGGTGGCATAGCCAATCGCGATGCGCGCGGGAATGCCCATGCTGCGCGCCATCACCGCCATCGCCGAGGCGTAGTAGGTGCAGTAGCCCTGGCGCATATCGAACAGAAACTGCTCGACCGCATCGCCATTGGAGGGCAGCGGCTGCACTTGGTACGCATACGGCAGCCCGCGCAGGTAGGCTTCCAGCGCCAGCGCCCGTTCGTACGGTCCTTGGTGCTCGCCGGCGACCACTTGCGCCAGGTCGATCACGCGCTGCGAATAGTCGCGCGGCAGCACAAGGTAGCCGCTCATATCTGGCGGCGGTGCGTCGAAGCGCGGTGGCGGCGCAAGCTCCTGCGGCCGTGACAGCACCCGGTAGCGCGGCACGGTATTCTGCTCGGTCAGCGCGACCAGCGCGCCATCAGGCAGGCGCTCGGCGTTCGCCGGTATATCCAGGCCAAAGACATCCGCCAGCCCGACGATCAGCGTGCGATTGGCGCGTAGATCTTCGATCTCTTGCACGACCGTGCCGGGCGGGGCCTGATCGGTCACCTGAATCGCCTCGAACTGGCTAACATGCGCATTCGTCGTCCAATAGCGGCCGTTATACAGATTGAGCACGCGCGCGCGCCAGTAGTGCGGCCAGGGCGAGGGCTCGAACGGCTGGCTGAGCCGTATCTTCATGATCACCTGGCTTGGCGGCGGCTCCTCGAGCGACTGGCCAAGCTCGAGCACCGGTAGTGTTGAGAGGCTGATATCGACCTTGGGCTGAACCCGTGGGCTTTGAATATTGCGCTCCAGCACCGCAAGCCCCGAGGGCGTCTCGACATCGCGCCAAATCAGGTCGGCGATTGGATTGTCGATCGAGGTCGGTAGAATGAACGCCAGCGTCAGAATCACCGCCACAATGCCGCAGCCCCAGGCCAGCACGTCGATGATCAGCTCGGTGGAATAATCGGCGCCCTTGCGATCCCACGATCGCTCGCGCTGCTGCGCGCCAACCACAATCGTCAGCAGCAGCAGCAGCGCGAGCCCAAACACCAGCTCCATGCCACTTCCCCCGCCTAAAATGGTGATGAAGCCAATCGCCGCGAGTATCGGCACGCCCCATGCGAACAGGTTGCGCCCGGCCGCCAGCGCCGCGCCGAGCGCCAGCGCGCCGAGCCAACTGCTGGCCACCCCGCCGACAATCACGATCAGGCGCGCGCCGCGCTCTGCGTCGCCGGGCGCTGCCAGGAGCGAGCTCCAGAAGCGCGGCAGCGACGTAGCCAGGTAGGCCCATGTGCGCACCTCCGGCAGATCCGCCCAGCCGGCCGCGCGCCGCAGGGCGGCGTTCAGCCAGCCCAGCAGCGCAACAAGATCCTGACTGACCAGGCCGGCCGGCGGCAGCGCTTCCGCCGCCGCGATAATCAGCAGCGCCCCGACACCGAGGCTGATGATCAGAATACCGATGATGCGGATGATCGCCGAGACAACGCGCAGCTGGTAGGCGCGCCGCGAGCGATCGTCGTTCAAGCTAGCGGTGAGCACGCGGTTGCCGTACCCGGTTGCTTGCGAGCCGGCAGTCGCCAGCCGCGCTGAATTGTGATCGGCGGTTGGGCGCCCAAACCATTGGCCCAGCAAAAAGCCGATTAGCCCGGCCCAGAAAAAAGCGTCGGCTGGCAGATTCAGCTTGCTATCGGAGGCCGCAAGCGCCGTGCAGAGCACGACGGTCAGACCGAACGAGAATTGGACCCAGCCGATGCGCGGGCGGAAGCGCCGCAGCAATTGCAACAACAGCGTATTCATAGAAGTATCAGTATAGCGGGAACTGGTTGATGGCGTCAATTTCGTGCTACAATGCCGGCCGGGCGCGGGTTTCTTGCGGTGGCTTTAGCCAGGGCATTGAATGTATTGACTATCAAGTCATAGCAGAGTATGTTCAGAAGTCGTTGTCTGTACGTACCCACATCTGCCCATCGTGTGGCTTTGTGGCCGATCGAGATGTGAACGCTGCAATCAATATCTTACAGGCCCGGACGGGGCCTTCGCGAAAGGTTCAGCAATGAGCCCCAACCCAGAAGCTGCCGGGCTTCAGCCCCAGCAGAGTGTCACGTCGATCAATCCGTTCACCGAGCGCGGGCGCATCACCGTCCCCGAGCATTTCGCCGGGCGCTGGAGCGAGCTGTCGCTGATCTTTGAGCGTTTGGAGGCCGGCCGGCCGGTGCTGATCTCGGGCGGCCCCGCGATTGGTAAATCTTCGCTGCTGACGCATATTGTTCAATCGGCGGCGGTCAATCTTGAGATCCCCGAGCTGCGGGCTTACTATCTCGATCTGCAGGGCGCCGAGAGCGCGGCTCAGATCTATGCCACGGTTGCCAGCGCGCTGGGTCAGCGCGGCGATACGCTGGCCGCGCTTGAACTCGGCTTGGTGGCGGCGGGCGACCCTGTGCTGCTGTGCCTCGACAATGCGCAGGCGGCGCTGGCGGCCGGTTGGGGCGCAGGGCTGCTTGAGTCGCTCGCGCGTGTGGCGCGCGGCGCTAACCTATTCCTGGTCGTGGCGATGGCCGGCGAGCCGCCGCTGCTGAGCGAGCGCTTCGCCGCGATCAGGCTCGGCGCGCTGGCGCAGACCGAGGTGCGGCTGCTGACCGCAACCTATTTGGATGGCACCGGCGTTGACTTTACGGCTCAGGAGCTGCGTGAGGTCGCCGAGCTCAGCGGCGCGCACCCGGCCTATGTTCAGCGCGCGGCCTACCACCTGTTTCAGAGCAAGATCGACCCGCTGGTGGACTGGCGGGTGGCCTTTCGCGCTGAGGTGCATGCGCGCCCAATTGCGGGCGCCGCTCTGCCGCCGGCGCTGTTCCAGGGCGCCGATACCCAACGGCTTACGCAGTCGAGCTATACTGATGGCGAAGGCCGGCGATCGGGGCCGGAGCCGCAGCTGCTGCCCTTGCCGGAAATATCGCCGCTGCTGGATATGGCGATCGCTCTGGCGAGCGTGGTGGCGCTGTTCTTTCTGACTGGCAGCTGGCTTTTTGCGGGTCTCGCGGGTATTGCGGCACTAGTCGGCGCGAACCTCTGGCTGCGTCAGAAGCGTAAGTAGTGTAAGCTCATAATCAGATACATGCTCATCACCGCGAGCACCACAAGCACGCCTAAGACTGCCGCGAATTGGCGTGGAGAAAATGATCGGGCCGGCAGATTCCTCTTTTGCCGACCTGCCAGTGCGAAGAGATTAATACCGAGATATTCGCCATAGAATCGTATAGCGCGCCGCTGCTCGGTAGCGGGTATATAGTCCCAATTCTCCTGCTCGATCGCTTGAAGGAATTCCCAACGCACATTACAGGCGCGCTCGGCTTGCAGCAGGGTGATTCCACGTGACTGGCGCAGGTCGCGCACATATGGACCGATGCGCGAGATAACTGGCATCTCGGCCGGCGGCCCGGCCTGCTGCGCGGCTGCTGGCGCGGCGCCGGCGACATCCGCGCGCTGTTCTTCATCGCGCTTGATCGGGCGCATGGTGTCGCGCGGCGGCGCGTGGAGCGGTGTGTGCCGCGCCGGGGATGCCGGCATGCGCCGCAGCACCGCCTCGATCCGAGCCTGCAGTGTGGTCATGCTGAATGGCTTGGTGACATAATCGTCGGCGCCGGCACGCAGCCCAGTGACGACATCGGGGTCCGCGCTCTTCCCGGTCAGCATGATCACCGGAATCGACGACGACGCGCGGATCTGACGGCAGAGTTCCCATCCACTGATCAGCGGCATCATGACATCGAGCAGCACCAGATCGGGGCGCTCGGCCAAAACTTTATGCAGTGCCAGTAGTCCGTCCTGAATATAGCTTACGTGATAACCGCATGACGTGAGTTGGTAGGTGATCAATTTGCCGATCGCCGGCTCATCATCGACAACCATAATTCGTGTCGTCATCTCGCTTCTCCCTGTTTCTTCCTCTCACCGATTGATACCTCTCATAACACAACTTACGCGGCGGCCACTTCAATATGGCTATTAGCCTGCCCTTCGACCCTTCGACAAGCTCAGGGCAGGCAGGCTCAGGATCGACGGCAGCATGGTACTTCCTAATTATGTTCTTTACGTGTTTTGCGCTCGTAGAGCGCAAAACACGTAAAGAAAAAGAGGATAGAGTACCGCTCTGCCGAAGGCAAAAACAGGATTTTGGAAGCAACCGCGTAACTCGTGTCATAACGAATGTTTTCGTTTGCAGAACGAAAATATTCATTATGAGGAAAATAATCCGTGTTTTGCGAGTGATCGCGTAACCTCTCTCAAGCAGTAACGACATCACAGAGCGCGCGTTGTGCGCGCTCGCGCAGCATGGTTGGCTGATCGGGATCTTCGGCCAACTGGCTGAGCACGGCCCAACTGGCAGTGACATTCAGCTTTTGCAAGGTAGCCACGCAGCGAAGGCGCAATGCCGCCGGCGTATCGGCATGCTCGGCCTGGCGAATAAGTGCCGGCGCTGCGTCGGCGCTGTGCAGTCGCCCAAGCGCCTCGGCCGCGAGGATTCGCAGCTGCGGCTCGTCGTTAGCCATTTCGAGCAGGCTGATCAGCGCTGGCGTGGCAGCAGTGTCGCTCGTAAAATAATCGAGCAATCGCAGCCGCATCGCTGTCGGCCAGCTTTGGTTGCTCAAGATCGGCAGCAAATCGGCGGCGGTCGCGCGGCTGCCAAGGAGCGCCTCCAATGCCAGCATGCGGAACGGTAGCGCCCCTTGATGGAGGTATGCCCGCAGCAGCGGCAGGTAACCGTCGCCGCCGATCCGCAGCAGTGCGCTGACCGCCTGGAGTCGCAGGGCATGATCGGCGCCGTGCTGCTGCGAGATGCGCACGAGCACCGGCGCGACGCTGCCATCGCCCAGATCGGCCAGCGCATCGATCGCCGCCTGGGCAATCTCGGTGGTTTCGCCCAGGCAATAGCGCAGCAAGAGCGGCAGCGCCTCGCGGTCGCGCACGCGCCCAAGCGTGCGAAGCGCACCGATCACCAACTGCGCCGGAGTGCGCTCGGCCCGCAGGAGATCGCGCAAGAAGCGCCGGCCCTCGGTGCTTAGCTGCTGGGGCAGGTACTCCGCCGCCAGCCCACGCAGCGTCAGATCCTCATTGACGTCGCCAATCAGCCGTGTCAGAATCGTCTCAGTGGTTGGGTCGTCCAGTAGCCCTAACCCCAACAGCGCCTGGGAGCGAAGGTATGGGTCAATCTGCCGATTTTCGGCGAGGTGGCGTAGCGGCGTCAGGGCGCTGGATGCGTGGCGCTGCCCAAGCCCTTCCGCGAGCGCTCCACGGGTGAATGAATCGATCGCAGTATTCTGCAGCGCACGCAGCATCACCGCCTCGCCGGCTGGATGGGTGATCAGATGGCGCGCCACCAGCCAGTGAGTCAGCGGATTGACCTCGGGCGTGTTCAGCAGGTAACCCAGTGAATCGGCACTCTGGTCGCCCTCGAGGTCGGATAGGGCCGTGATAATGTCGGCGGTCGCGCCGCCGGTCGTTTCATCCAGCAGGGCGGCCAGCAGCGCCGCACGCGATGGGTTGCCGCCAATCGTGGCCAGCGCACGCGCGGCGGCGGCACGAATACGATCGGCCTCGCCAACCAAGAATTCTGATAATGTGGTCGGGCGCGCCTCTTCGGTCGGGCTGCTGGCCAGCGCGAGCGCAAGACGATCGGCGATAGCGGGCGGAACCGCCGCCTCGTTCAAGCAATCGTCGACCGGGCGGTCAAGCCAGGCATGCTCGACCGTGCGCTGGAGCCGGAGCAGCGCTTCCTGGCCGAGCAACGGGCTAATCGCCGCGGTGGCGTCGGGGTCGCCGATCTGGCCAAGCGCATGCAACACCGCCAACGTCAGAGGCACGTCGGTGGCGCTGCGCCCGAGCAAGCGCGCCAGCGAGCCAACCGCGGCACGATCGCGCAGCGCGCCCAAGCCGCGGCAGCCACCCTCGGCCAGAATACTTGGCGTGTCGGGCGCATCGATCAGTTGGATAAGCTCCGGCAGGCTGGGGCCATATTTGGCGGCGCCAATCGCCCACGCTGCTGCGGAACGTATAACCGGGTGCTGGTGCGTATTCGAGAGCATGCTGATCAGCTCATCGATACCGCTGTGGTTGCCCGCAAGCGCGGCTACGGCTTTTAGCCGGGCGTACAAGGGCAGCGCCGCGTCCTGCGAGCAATGCAGCAGCAGCCGTTCCGCGCCTGGCGGCCAGGTTTCGCCAAGGTGCCGAATGGCGGCCAGGCGAAGCTCCCAGCCGGCCGATCCATCCATCGCCGTGCGGCCCAGCGCCACCGCCGCCCGCGCTGGATCAAGCTGGCTGAGCAGCTCGAGCGCCTTGCGCCGAATGTCGAGATTGGCGTCGCCGCAGGCGCGCTCGACAACGGTATGCGCGGGCGGCTGGCTGTTGCCCGACAACAACTCAAGCGCTGCAAGGCGCGTGGCGTCCGGCTGCGCGGGATTCTCGACCAGCGCGGATGCAACAAACAGTTTGCGCGACTCACCAGCGCCTGAATCGGCCAGCGCATGTAGCGCTGCCACCACCGTCGCCGGATCGATCTGCCTACAGCCGGCGGCATCTTGCTGCGTCTGGATATAGATCCAGCACGCCATTGCCTGCGGGTTGAAGCGCGGGGGTGCGATCATTGGTTGTTCGACCGCGCCGTACGCGAGCAGCCGGTCGGCCAGTTGCCAGGCAAACGGCTCAGGCGTTTCGGCGGTTAAAATCAAGTGCTGAATGCGCGGCATCGCCAGGTCCGGCGGCATAAGCGCAAACAGCTCAAGCAAGAAGCGCTGGACCCTCTGGTCGGCGCGGGCAGCCAATGGCAGGCACGCGTCGAAGGCGGGCATACAACTGCCGAGCAGCTGTATCGACTGGGGGCGCGCCGCCGGATCGCCATGACGGCTTTGGTGTGCGAGCGCGGCGACGATCCGCAATGTCCAGGTGGGGTTACGCGGCTGGCGTTCGCGCACACAGCGTGCCAATGTTAGCATTGTGGCGACGTGCCGACGCGCCTTTGGCCAGAGTGCCGCATACAGCGGCGTAGAATCGTCGAGCATCGTCGCGATCAGCGGGGCAAGCTCCGCGCATGCGGCGTCGTTGAGCGTGCCGAGCAGATCGTAGCGCTGCTCGGCAAGAAGCTGGCGCGCCGCCAAGAAGCGGCGCGCCTGCGGATGCATAAAGTGCGCCCGGCCCAGCAGATCGCGCTCGATCAGATAGCTGTTGATCTCTGGTGGTTGCTCGTCGTAGGCGGCGAGGAGCTGAAGCTCGGCCACGCCGCGCGCCTGATCGAGCTGGTCGATCGTCACGCCTAGAATTGTCGCAAGGGCCTGGGCGTACAATTCGGCGCGCGAACCAGCCAGCCCAGCGATCGGGGTAAGCCAGGCCAGCAGCGCGATATCGAATAATCGGTCGCTCAGCGGGTGTAAGCTGCCGCCCTCGATGAGCGCAGTCGCAATTTGCGCGCGAAACTCGGCCGGCGCCAAGTGCTCGATCCAGCTCGCACACAAAGCAGGCGATATCGCCGCCGTTGCCAGTGGCGTGAAGCCAGGCCAGGGCTGCTCACCCAACGGCAGCGCGACAAGCAGCTGGGTTGTGCTGTCGGATTCCGCGATGGCTTGGAGCCCGGCGCGCCAGATAGCTTGTCGTTCTGGCAGCAGTTCGTCCCAGCCATGGATCAGCAGCATGTGCTGGTGTGAAGGCTGATCGTCGTCGCCGACCATGCGGCGAAGAAAGGCCAATGGCTCGCGCAGGCGGGTTGGCTCGGCTGGCCGTAGCGCCGCCAATGCCGCGGCCGCCAGCAAATCGTCCGGATCGGTGGCGCCGTCGTCGAGCTGCTGCAGATTGACCAGCACCGGCGGAGGCGTGTCGGCGAGCGAACCCTCGGCCCAGCGCAGCGCCGCCTGGAGCAGCGCCAGCCGCCTCCCGCTGCCGGATGCGCCGCTCAGGCTGATGTGCCGGCCGGCATGCAGCGCGCCGTTCAAGCTATACTGCGACCCATCCGGAGCGACGATCTCGAGTGGCAGGTCGATCAACGCCGGGAGCAGGCGAAAAAGAATCTGTTGGCGGATATCATGCGCCAGCTTGCGGCGGTAGGTATGGAGATCGTTTTGATGAAGAAAACGCCCAACCATATTGACTGCTACCATGATCTACTCCACGTGCACAAAAATGAGTTGTGCAACTACCGGTTCATGGTACTCATCAGAGTGGTGCCACAGCAATACATACAAATTACATCGGCATTACAGCAACATGTACATATGATCACAACATTGTGAGCAAATCGATTCTTGTAGTAGACTATTCATCTATGCAAAGCTTATTCCTCAATCCATTTCACGGCGGCTCGCATGCGGCCGTGGCCGAGGGTTATGCGCGCTGTAGCCGACATGACATAACCATACTGTCACTTCCAATAGCTGGCGGGTGGCGTTGGCGCATGCGCGGCGCGGCGATCACACTCGCGCGCCAGCTGCGAACATATCTTCAAAGCAATCCAAGGAAGTTTGACATAATTATTGCTACTGACATGTTTGACATGGCCACGTTCGCCGGTTTGACGCGCGATCTGACATCTGGGATCCCGCTGGCGCTTTATTTTCACGAGAATCAGCTTACCTACCCGCTGCCGCCTGGCCGCGCGCGCGACCTGGCGTTTCCCTGGATCAACTACACCAGCGCGCTGGCCGCCGACATGGTGTGTTTCAACTCGGCATTTCACCGCCGCGCGTTTCTCGAAGCACTGCCAGGCCTACCAGGGCGTTATCATGATTATCAGGAGCTCGATCTGATCGACAGCATCGCCGCCAAATCGTATGTACTGCCGCCGGGGATCGACTTGACGCGGCTCGATCTTGCGCCGGAATTGCAAATTGCAAATTGCAAATTACTTCCTGATCGAGCTAATTTGCAATCTGCAATCTGCAATCTGCAATCCCCGATCATCCTCTGGAACAGCCGCTGGGAATACGACAAGGGGCCAGCCGCGTTTGTTGCCGCGTTGCGCGAGCTGGTGGCGCGCGGCGTCGATTTCCGTGTGATCGCGGCCGGCGAGCATATTGATCCCAACGAGCCGCACTTTCTGGCCGCGCGCGAGTGGCTGGGCGACCGGGTGCTGGCGTGGGGCTACGCGCCAGACCTTGCGGCCTACCGCGAACGGCTGTGGCAGGCCGATATTGTCGTCAGCTGCGCCATCCAGGAGTTCTTTGGGATCGGTGTGATCGAGGCCATGTACTGCGGCTGCATTCCAGTGCTGCCGCGCCGGCTGAGCTACCCTGAGCTACTGCCGGCCGAGTATCACGCCGCCTGTCTCTACGACGAAGACGTGGATTTAGCAGATCGGCTACAGGCGGTGATCGGCGACCTTCCGGCGCTGCGACAGCATGATGTTCGCGGCGTTGTGGCACAGTACGATTGGAGCACCATGGCGCCGCGCTACGATGCGCTGTTCGAGCGCCTGATTGCTTAACAGGTCATTTGATATTACCATCGTGATAACTCACGCAAAGACGTAAAGGCGCAAAGAATAAAAATATCTTCGCGCCTTTGTGTGATGACTCCGACGTGAGCAGTCTTGATCATCGAAACATTATGGTACAATGGGGCATCCGACTATCACAACCCTCTCGAAGGAGCCATGATGCTCACGTTGAAGCCTGTTCGCCTGCTTAGCATCATTCTTGCCGGCGCCCTGCTTCTGGCCGCATGCGGCGGGCAGCCTCCCGCGCCTGCCCCGGTCGCCGCCGCAGCCCCGGCCACGGCTATTGCCCCGACCGCCGCGCCCGCGGAATCCCGACGAATGGAGGGGCCCACCGTTACGCCCGCCGTTGCCGCGCTCACCGCTACGCCCCAGCTGGCGCCAACCGCGACTCCCGACGCGAGTCCCACTAGCGACCCGATCACTGGCAAGCCCGGCCTGGCGCGCGGCGCCGTCAAGCAACGCCCGATCGCCATCATGATCGATAATCACCCCGACGCCTACCCACAGAGCGGGCTCGACCAGGCCGCAGTAGTGTTCGAGGCGCTGGCGGAGTTTGGGGTAACCCGCTTCATGGCTGTGCTGGCGCCCGGTATCACGCCTGATGCGCCCAAAATTGGCCCGGTACGCAGCACCCGAGTATACTTCGCGGAGTGGGCGATGGGTTTTCATGCGCTGTACGCCCACGCCGGCGGGTCGCCGCAGGGCCTCGAGTTGGTGGAAAACACCGATCAGCTGATCAACATTGACGCGCTGCGAAGGGATGGCGGCGGCTATTTCGCGCGCAACAGCGACCGCGATGCGCCGCACAACCTGTACACGAGCAGCGCTGATCTAGCGCACGCCGCCAGCGATCGCGGGGCAAGCGATTTCGCCGACCCGACCATTGGCTTTTTGTTTAAGATCGACGCGCCGCAACCCGAGCGCGGGCAGTCGCAAGAACTGAGTTACTTCTTTATCTACCCCGAGGACGATGCCGGGTGGACCTACGACCCAAAGACAAATGGCTACTACCGTTTGCGGCGGGGCAAGCCCGCCCGCGATGGGGAGACTGGCGAGCAGTTGTGGGCCAAGAATATCGTCGTGATGGAAGTGCGCGAAGTCAAGATTGCCGATGACCCGAAGGGCCGGATTGAACAGGATGTGGTCGGCACTGGCGCAGCGCATGTCTTTTTCGATGGGGTTGAGCGTACGGTAACATGGCGAAAAGATGCGCCCGAAGCGCCGCTCGGCTTTTTCGATGAGGCCGGTGTGGAAGTGCGCTTCAACGCTGGGCCGATCTGGATTGCGGCAGTGCCGTCGCTGGAGAACCTAACTGTCGACTAGCGCGTATAGAATACGAGGATAGAAGATAGAAGGATGCAATCCTCTATCCTCCATCTTCTACCCTCTATCCTCTACCTGGGGTTAGTTGCGTTAGAGCTCGCGCCGGCCTTCCAGCGCCGAGCCGAGGGTCGACGGGTCGGCCCACTCGAGGTCGCCGCCGGTCGGTAGCCCGCGCGCCAGGCGGGTAACCCGAACACCGAGTGGCGCCAGCGCCCGGTGCAGGTGAAACGACGTCGCCTCGCCTTCCAAGTTCGGGTTGGTCGCCAGCACGACTTCTTCAATTTGCTCGGTGCGCGCGCGGTCGATCAGCTCGTCGAAGCGAATGTCCTCGCGATTCATGCCTTCCAGAGGCGCAATGCGGCCGTGCAGCACATGATAGACGCCGCGCCACGCGCCGGTGCGCTCGATCGCCAGGACATCGAGCGGCTCTTCGACCACGCAGATGCGCCCCTGATCGCGCGACGAGCTGTTGCAGATCACACAGGGGTCATCCACAGTTATGTTGAAGCAGCGCGAGCAGAAGCGCACATTGTCCTTGAGGTTCGCCAGCGCCTCGGCCAGTGCGTGGGCCTGCTCGTCGGGCGCGCGCAGCAGATAGAACACCAGCCGCGAGGCCGTCTTGGGCCCGATGCCGGGCAGGCGGCCGAACTCTTCCATAAGCCGAGCGACCGGCTCAATCAGGATTTGGTTTTCGAAACCGTTACTCATAGCTGATTAAAACATTCCCGGTATCTTCATGCCCTGGGTCAGCGGCCCCATGCGCTTCTCGGCCAATTCCTGGGCTTTCTTGCTGGCGTCGTTGATCGCTGTGATGATCAGGTCTTGCAGCGTCTCGACATCTTCGGGGTCGACGACCTCGGGCGCCAGCTTGATCGACTGGATCTCGCGATGGCCGTTCATCGTCACGCTCACATAGCTGCCGGCGGTGCCTTCGACGATCTCGTTACCGAGCTCTTCCTGGATCTTCGCCATCTGTTTCTGCATCTGCTGGGCCATCTGCTGGAGCTGGCGTGGATTCATCGGACTCTCCTTTTACTGGCTCTCCTCGACATCGATGATGTCGGCATCGAAAATATTGATTGCCGCTTTGACATGCGGATCTTTACGGCTATTGCGAATCTGCTCGCGCCGGACATTCGGGTGTTCGCGATGCTGTGCCTCGGCCACGCAACCGATCCGGTAGTTTGCGCCAAGGTACTTGCTCAGCACGGTTTCGATCACCCGGCGGGCCTTGGCTTCTTCGATCCGCTTGACCTGCCATTCGTTCTTCACTTCAAAGATGATTGCGTCGTCCTTGACATCGATCGGCTTCACGCCGCCGCCGCTGGTCAGCAACACGTACAGCGTGCGATCGCGGGCTTTAATGCCTTGCAGCACGTCATCCCAGCCATTTTCGATCTGCTCCAACAGCGCGGCGGCGGCGTTATCAGACGCAATGGCATCGCTGGAATCTGGCACATGCTCGGCTGGCGCCGCGCTGTTGTGCGGTTGAGGCGCCGGCTGGGCCGGCGCACCGGCCGACTGCCGCGGCGCGACCGGGCGCTTGGGCGGCGCGAGGTCGATCGGCGGATCGAGCAGATATGCTGACGGTTCGGGTTGGTAGGTCTCAATCGGCGGCTCGGGTATATTCGGGGCCGAGGGCACTGGTTCGGGCGTCGACGAGCGCGCCGCCTCGGATGGCTGGGAGACGACCGCGCGTGGCGCGGGCGCAGGCGCTGGCTGGATGGACTCGCCGTCCGGCGCGAATGACTGTGCGACCGGGCGCGCCGGCGATGTGGCGCGCGGGGCGAGCTGAGCGCTCGTCGCTGGCGCGGCGATCGCCTCGACGACCGCCAGTTCGAGCGGCAGTTGGCCGTACGAGCTGCTGCGCAGCTGTTGATCGAGACCGCTGAACAGCTTGACCCAGCCCAGCACCACGCCAAGATCAGCGGCGCCAGCTTGGCGCTGCAGCGTGGCCATGTCGTCCTCGGTCACGTCCAACAGCGCTGGGTCGCCGCCAGCTTTCAGCAGCATCAGCGCGCGCAACCGCTCGACCAGATCGCGCGCGAACTGGCGCAGATCGGCGCCTTGCTCGGCCACGCCGTTGAGCGCGCGCAGGGCCCCGGTGAGGTCGGCGCTCAAGAACGCATCGACCAGCGCGGCGACTTCCTGAGCCTGAGTGGCACCGAGCAGGCCGCGCACCTGTTCCAGGGTGATCGCACCGCTGCCGTAGGCTATGAGCTGATCGAGAATACTCAGCGCGTCGCGCATGCTACCGGTCGCCGCGCGGGCGATCGCCTCGGCGACGCCCGGCTCCAGCGCGAGCTGCTCTTCGGCCGCGATTGCCTGCAGATGCGCCGTAGTGGCGCCGACGGTGTGGCGATTGAAGGTGAAGCGCTGGCAGCGCGAGAGAATTGTCGCCGGGACCTTATGCACCTCGGTCGTCGCCAGAATGAACAGCGCGTGACCGGGCGGCTCCTCGAGCGTTTTTAGCAATGCATTAAAGGCTGCCGTCGAGAGCATTTGACACTCATCGACAATATAGACCTTATACGCGCCGCTGGTGGGCCGGAACTGCACGCGCTCGATGATCTCGCGGGCGTCTTCGACGCTGGTGTGCGAGGCGGCGTCCATCTCGATCACGTCGACGGCGCGGCCATCGGCGATCGCCCGGCATGCCTCGCACTCGCCGCAGGGGCGCTGGCCCATCTGCGCGGTGCAGTTGACCGCCTTGGCCAGCAGGCGCGCCACGGTTGTCTTGCCGACGCCGCGCGGCCCAGTGAACAAGTAGGCATGCGCGATGCGCCCCTCGGCCAGTGCGTTGCGGAGGGTCTGGACAATATGTTCTTGGCCGATCAGTTCGCCAAACGTCTGCGAGCGATATCGGCGATACAGCGCCTGGGATGCCATTCTTGCTCTCTCTGGTGCGATTGCGGGCTTCATTATACCCTACCGGGAGATCCGCCGCAAGCACAGATTTGCGAGTAGTTGTCCGTTGCCCGTTGTCAGTCGTCAGTTCCCACAACGGACAACGGGCAACGGACAACTGACGGTCAGACTGTAAAGCCCCACAAAGGGATCAATTACCTCCTCTAAGCGCGCCGTAACGCGCAGGCGTGATCCCAAAAGCGGCTTTAAACATACGGCTGAAATGCGCTTGATCTGCAAAACCAGCGTCTAGTGCTACTTCGACCAGCGGCCGGTGCCGAGCTATCTGTGCGCGTGCAACATCAAGGCGCCGCATGAGCAAATAGCGGTATGGGCTTGTGCCACACATCAAGCGAAACTGGCGGGCAAGATCGTAGCGTGTGAGTCCTGTCACGGCTTCCAACTCCGCTGAGCGGACCACGCGAGTCTTCTCCGCGTCGAGAAACTGGCGTGCCCGTTCCAGCGCGGCGACATCGAGGTGACGAGGGATGGAGACTTGCTTGCAACACGGATCCGCATCAACCAATCCCTCTGCCAATTGCACAATGAGACTATCAATCGCGAGCGGTTCGCGAGCACCGTGAAAGGCACTTGTGATGGCTGCGGACAGTTTCAGGTTCATCGCGACCGGGGTGCGCACAAACGGCAACGAGCAACCGTGACCACAAATCACCTGTACGGCTTCAAAAATGAGCGCAGGTACGACATACACGATGCGATATCCGAAACCCGCTTCCGTCGCTGCATGACCATCGTGCATCTCATCGGGATGCAGCACCACGACCTGGCCTGGCGTACTGATTTCGGCTGCGCCGCGATAGTCGAACGCTTGGACGCCGATTGTTGTCAGACAAATGGCGTAGGTGTCGTGGCGATGCTTGTGATAAGCATATCCTTGAAACCACGCTTCCAAGAATTCAACCCCGTTTTCTGCATCCGTACTACGCATCCAATCGATGGATGACTCGATGCACAATCGTTCAAGACCGACGCCGCTAGCTCTGCTACGATTGCCAACCATAACGACTGACCTTCTTTGAGAACAAAGAACAAAGGACAAAGAACAAATCATTGGATACCTTTTTGTTCTCTGTTCTCTGTTCTTTGTTCACGGTTCTCGGTTCTGGACGTGGGACAGTTTTTTATAGGAGTCTCAGCAATGACAGCCGAACAAGCGATCGCCTTTTTTCTGTTCGCGATTGTCGCCGCCATTACACCCGGACCAAGCAACCTGATTCTGACATCTACGGGCGCCACTGTCGGTGTGCTTCGTGGGCTCCCCTGTCTGTGTGGGGTCGCCATCGGGATGGGGCTGATGATGTTCCTGGTGGCCTTCGGGCTTGGGAGTCTTGTTCTTGAGAGTCCGTTGATTTTACAGGGTCTCAAGTGGTGTGGCATTGGCTTTCTCCTCTGGTTGTCGTGGAAGATTGCCACAGCAGATCGCAGTGAGGCGGCAGGCGAAAAAGAATTCGTGGGTTTTTGGAAGGCAGCCGCTTTTCAATGGGTCAACCCTAAGTCGTGGCTGGTCAGCGCCAGCGCGGTTGGGGCCTATTTTCAGGCCGAAGCAGGCAGCGCTTTCGAGCAGTCGATATCCTTTGCTCTGCTGTTTGTCCTTGCTGCCCTACCGAGTTGTTTTGTCTGGCTGGCTTTCGGAGCCGCCCTACAGCGATTTCTTCATACAGAGCGAGCCTTGAGAATGTTCAACGTTGCAATGGGGGCACTGCTAGCGGCATCCGTTCTTCTGCTCACTTCTTAATCTGATACACTCGGATTTCATATCCGCCATCGTTACATGTGTAAAGCAGGTTAAATTTATCAAAAAGCGAATTATAAAGAGCGATCTCATGCGAATATTTATCTGGCTCGCGGTAAAAACGTCCGAACATTCCTTGACTGAAAACGAGATAATCAAACCCATTGTTGATGTACCACTCTGGCGTATTGTCTATCATTCTTCCTACGTCTTGGATTGCGAAACGAGCGGGGTTAATGAACGGAGAATATGGCTCGATTGCAACCTGTGCGCCCGCGGGCAAGTTGCTGTTTATCCAAAGTCTAGCAGTTGTGCGACTATCTACGGTGGTCAACTGAATAGAAGTATCCACCGTGTTCCACAAAGGCGTAACTAAAACCACGAAAGCAAGAGTAAAGACTAGCACTTTCACTATCGCCCGTGGCGATTTTGAATCAAAGAACTTAGCTCCAAATAAGTCGACAGCCAGAATTGAGCTTAACAAGATCATGAAAGGTATGGCCGGGAGTATAGTTCGGTCATTTCTGACCACATAGCTACTGATGAACGCGAAGTAAGCCGCTGCAAAAATCGAGAGCAAAATAGTTGCTTTAGAACGCAAGTAAAGCCCGCGTATGACCTGTACTAATGCCAGCAAACTCACAACTCCCTCTCTCTTCCATAAATACGAGCCATACCAGATCAATGCGTTACCTTCCATGCCTGCGTGGCCAGCGGAATAGTGCTGAGCTTCGAACTTTAGATCATGCAGAAAACTCTGATAATCCAAAATGGAGAAAGGCGTAACCAAAATAAATCCCACTATACTAAGAAGCGCTGAGAGATACAGCCGATAGTCCCGAATCCCAGACCAACCATATCTAAGAAAATGCGCAGTGACTACGCAGAGCATGATCAAAGCGCCATTGTACTTGCTGGAGGCGGTGAAGCCTACTGAAAGACCTGCAAGGACGTAATGCCAGGTTTTACCCTGTTGAAATATCAGTGTAGCAGCTAAAAGTGTAACTAGTTCCCAAAATACCACATAAGTATCAGGTGTTATGAAACGACTGTTCGCAACACTGGTTGGTGATATTGTCATCATTAGAGCTGCAAGTAATCCAACTCGAGTATTGTTAGTTAGCCTTCGCCCGATGAAAAAAAGCAAAACAACTGCTGCTGTTGCGAATAGTATTGTTACTGAGCGACTAAGAATTACTGAACTGGGGGTCGGGGCAAATGAAGTTCCCATTATCAAGCTGGTTGGTGCAAGAATATCATTTGAGCTGCCAAATACGCCCGTGAGCTTTCCTAAAAGATAATACGGTAGGTACGAAAGCGCGTTGACATATAGAAACATTGATGGGTAATTAAAGAAATGTGGATTCAAGTCGCCTGTTTTGAAAATTCCTTGAATAATAGAAATATATCTTGGCTCATCAGGGTGAAAAATATAAGGCAAGTCTGAAAATGCCCCCCACAGCCTTAGCGACACAGAAGCCAAGATAAGACCTATAATTGTTAATTTTGAACGCTCTTGCATATAGCAATACGATCTCCATCGGCCAGTTTATTTTTCGAGAATGCCTAAATGCTTGGCTTCAGGACGCTCTAAGGTGCGATTGCGGGCTTCATTATATCCTACCGGAAGATCCGTCGCAAGCACAGATTTGCGAGTGCAGTTTTGTGATCTGCCCGTAAGTTGCCGGCCCACAAAAGAGTAATTGGGGCTGCACCTTTCGACGGGGTATAATATCATAGGACTTACCTGGTGGACGCGACCATTAGACCACCACGAATTAAAAAATCTCTCGTATCAAACGTTTGATACGAAGAATAAAAATCCGTGTTTTAAGGAGAATCTACTATGGTGACAGGATGGACATGGGCCAATCTCACCGATGATCAACTGAAACTGATGGCCGAGGCCGAACGAACCCTGGGTGCCGACTATCTGCTGGTGTACCAACCCACACCACAGCCGACCGATGATTCCGTGGAGGCGCAGCTCGAAGACTTGCAGCCCGCACCATTGACGGCGAGCCAACTGGAGTGCCTGCATGGCTTGGAGGAGCAGTTGCACACGATTGTGGTGGCATATACGAGCAATCGGTAGTTCCAACGCCATCGGCCAGTTTATTTATCGAAAGTCCCTAAAACGCGTCGCGGGCTCACCCGACCTGCGGGTGATTCACCGGCGCATCGTGAGTGTCACCGCCAGGCTGTGCGTGTTGCCGCCACCGGTCGCCGTGACCGTGAGCGTGAAGGTACCGGTGGGATCTGTTGCGCACCCCAGTGCGCTTTCAGCGCGGGCGATGGGCGATCGGCTTGTCGACGTGCTCGTGAGCGGAACCAGTTGGTCGCCGCCGCCGTCATCTCTACAGACGCGCAGATGATCACAACCTACAAGGAGTTCACTATGAAACTCATCCGTCTCATTCCGATCGGAGCATTGGCCCTGGTATTGGCAGCGTGCGGAGGGGGAAGCGCGGCGACGGCGCCGGTCAATCAAAGTTTCGATGGAGTGGCCGCGCCGGCGGCCGCGCCCGCTGGTGGCGCCACCGCGCTGGAACAAGGCAACGCCGCGCCCGCGGCGCAGGCCAATCAGCCAGGCTTCCAGCGCCTGGTGATCAAGACCGCCGACCTGCAGCTGCAGGTCGCCAACGCGCGCGACGCTGAGGCGAGTCTGCGCGCGCTGGTCGGCAAGCTGGGCGGCTATGTCGTCAAGGTTGAGACGAACGGCACCGACGAGAGTATGGCCTCGCGCGTCACCTTTCGCGTCCCGGCCGAGCGGTTCGACGAGGCGCTGGCCGGCGCGCAGGGCCTGGCCCAGAAGGTGCTGGCGCGCACGGTTGGCGGCGACGATGTGACGGAGGAGTTCGTCGATATCGAGTCGCGACTGAGGAATTTGGAGGCGACCCGCGATCGGCTGCTGACCTTCTTACAAAAGGCCGACAGAGTCGAAGACGCGCTAAAGGTCAACGAGTCGCTGAGCCAGATCCAGGGCGAGATCGAGCAGGCCAAAGGCCGCAAGCAATTCCTACAGCAAAGCGCGGCGCTCTCGACGATCAGCGTCTACCTGACGCCCGAGCCAATCACGCCGCTGGTCGCCGAGGAGGGCTGGCAGCCAATCAACGTGGCGCGCGGCGCGCTACGCGGCCTGATTAGCTTCGGCCAGGCCCTGGCGAGCATTGCGATCGTCGCGCTAGTCTGGGCGCCGGTGTGGCTGCCGCTGCTGCTGGCCGGGTGGTGGCTGCGCCGCCGGCTGACTAAGCCGCGCGCGCCGGCCCCGACGGAGACGGTGTAAGTGGTATAGTTGGGTGTTGGGTCGCTCACATTTGCCTCGGGATTGGACGCGGACAAACGCGGACGAACGCGGATAGCTGATTCATTTCCGCGTTCGTCTGCGTGCCGTTTCCTTAATGGTGAACAGTTACCGCTACCCTTCAACTTGGCGACCGCTCGTGCATGTGCTACCATAAGCGCATCGTCCGCCATCAGACAAGGACGGATCATGATTCACCAGTTACGCATCTACGAAATCTTCAAACATAACAAAGCTGCCTTCCATGCGCGCTTTCGCGACCACGCCGCACGGATTATGCGCAGCTATGGCTTCAACATCGTGGGTATGTGGGAAACGCAAACCGAGCAGCGCACCGAATTCGTGTATCTGCTCACGTGGCCCGACGAGCCGGCCCTGCGCGCCGCATGGGCCGCGTTTCGCGCCGACGAGGAATGGATTGAGATCAAACGCGTGACGAGCGCCGCGCATGGCGATCTGGTTGGCGCGATTGAGGATCGTATCCTCATTCCGACCAGCTACAGCCCGGCATGACGACGGTGCATACCTCCACGAGTCGCTGCGTTTCAAGGTGGTCCGTCGGGTGCTGAAGCCGAAGCCGTCTACAATCTGCAGCGCTATACAGTGATGCCGCGAATAGATGACGAAATATTCGCTTGTATTTGCGCAATTCGCGGATTCTTAACCCATCTTCTAGGTGCTGATAGGAGCTTGCCATGCACATGAAGGCCGCCGTCTGCTATGCACTTGGGCAGCCCTTGGTCGTCGAAGAGATCACGATCGATCCGCCACAGCGTGGCGAAGTACTCGTGCGACTCAGGGCGTCGGGCATCTGCCACAGCGACATCCATCTGGTCCGCGGCGACTGGGGCGACACGCTGCCGGTTGTGGCGGGCCACGAAGGCGCGGGCGTGGTGGCCGAGGTCGGGGCCGGCGTCGTTGGTATCCGCACCGGCGATCATGTGGTGGTTTCGCTGCTGCGATCATGTGGTCGCTGTTTCTATTGCACCCATGATGCGCCGTACCTTTGTGCGGGCGAGTTCGGCCTAGAGACTGAAAACCGGCTGCATACACAGGGCGGCGACACGATCTATCAGGGCATTGATACCGCAGCCTTTGCCGAGTATGTGGTCGTCGATCAGTCCCAAGTCGTACCAATCCCCGCCGATCTTGCGTTCGAGCCGGCGGCGCTGCTGGCCTGTGGTGTGATTACCGGCTTTGGGGCGGTGGTGAACACGGCCCAGGTGCCGGCGGGGAGCAGCGTCGCGGTGTTTGGGATCGGCGGAGTAGGAATGAACGCCATTCAAGGCGCCGTGATCTGTGGCGCGGATCCGATTATCGCGATCGACGTTGTCGAAGCGAAGTTAGCGCTGGCCTCGGCATTCGGTGCAACACACACCGTCGCGGCCAGCGCGCCGGATATCCGGGCAATCATCAGGGAGTTGACCGGCGGGCGCGGTGTCGACTATGCGATTGTAACGGTCGGAAGCACTGCTGCCATGGAGCAGGCATTGCGGATCATCCGTCCACTTGGAACCGCCGTTCTGGTCGGCCTCCCGCAGAAGGCGGCCAAGCTACCAGTACGGGTCTACTCATTTGTGTTGCAAGGCCAGCGTATCATCAGCAGCTTTATGGGCTCATCACGGCCGCATGCCGATATTCCGCATTTGGTGGCACTCTATCGGCAGGGGCAGCTGAAGCTCGACGAACTGATCACCGCCCGTTATTCATTGCAGCAGATTAACACAGCGATCGAGGTGATGGAAACCGGTGCTGCTCTGCGCAATGTGATTGTTTTTGATTAGGCGATCCGCTTCTGCGAGTTTCATCAATCGCCCGCGTATACGATGTCTACCGTCGCAGATCGTAAGCGCGACAGTCAGATCCATCAGTTCATTATTATGGATGCTGGTGATACCATAGCTGGCCGCCTGCGCCAGGCCTTTGTGCAGCAGCCTGCGAGTCGGCGCCTCGTCGGGCGTGGGCACCAACGCCATCACCTGGTTATACGCGCCGGGCTCGCGTAGCTCGCGATCGATCATACGTTCCTCTACCGAGTGGCATCTCCCAGGCCCGCTTCCCGCGCGCGTAGAATAGCGTGCGTACGGTCGACCACCTGTAACTTACTGAAAATATTCGAGACGTGGTTCTGCACAGTCTTCAGACTCAACACCAGGCGGTTAGCGATACTCTGGTTCGTATGGCCCTGCACGATCAACGTCAAGATCTCGCGTTCGCGATCGGTCAACTCCGGCAAGATCGGCGCAGTGGGGCGCGGCGCCGCAAAGAAGTCGAGCACCGGCTGGGCGATGGCGGGGCTGAAGATCGCCGCGCCATTGGCAACGGCGGCGATGGCCTGCACGATCTCATGCGGGCTGGCCCCTTTGAGTACGTATCCTCGCGCTCCAGCCCGTAGCGCGGCAAACACCGACTCATCATCCTCGAACATTGTCACGACTAGGATGCGAATGTGTGGGCTCATGTTGAGAATCCGCCGCGTGGCCTCGATGCCACCCACCCCAGGCATCTGGAGATCCATCAAGATGACCTCCGGCTGCTCGGCGGCAGCGAGGGCGATCACCTCCGCGCCAGTGGTCGCCTCACCGACCACCTCCATCTCTGGTAGCGAGGCGAGCAGCGCTCGCATGCCATTGCGGAAAACAGGATGATCGTCGGCGATGAGCACGCGTAGTGGGTCCATCAGCTACTCCTTTGTGAACGGCTCGTGGAGCGGGGCGCCAAGCGGAAGCCACGCACGCACACACGCGCCACCCATTGAACCTGGCTCGACCACACAGCGCCCGCTAAGCTCCGCCGCACGTTCCTGCATCGATAACAGCCCTACACCAGTGTGCTGCTTCGGCGTTCCTGCTAGGCCGACGCCGATCCCGTCGGCGCTAATCTCTATGCAGAGCGCTTCAGTACAGGTGAGGCGCACCGAGCAGCGCTGCGCTTGGGCAAGGTAAAAGGCAAAAGGCGCAAGGTAAAAAAGAGGACAGCGACACGCCGCCTTCTTTTACCTTGGGCCGAGTGGATCGCATCGAACACGCGCCACAGGCGCTCAAGCACGGCGCGTGGAATGCGGTGCGTCGGGCAGCCAAGCAAGGCGGCTCGGCGTGATCATGGGTTGGCACTCGCTTTTGGAGGAGGGCGCCAGGAGGTGAGGGCTATAAGCGCTACGGCAGATCGTTGTCTTCCGGAGCTGATTCCTCGATCTTGCGTACGAGGCTCACCAATGGGTCGATCGTCAGATCGCCGTGCTCGGGGAACGATACGGTTAACAGTTCGCGCCCATCTTCGACCCGGCTTTCACGCACCGATCCATCGCCATAGGGCAGGCAGAAGATCCGATCGCCGGCGGCGAAGCGCTGCTCGACCGGGGCGGCGGGCTGCGCATGCTTGCGCTCGGCGCGCTGGGCGGTCACTCCAAGCTGGGCTTCGCGCTGCTGGCGCTGGCGGCGCAAGCGCTCGATCAGCGCGTTGGCGTCGGGCGGCGCATCGTCGTCGCGCTGCTCGGCAGGGGGGTGGGCGCGCGCTGGCGCTGTAGGCGGCTTAGGCGGCTCGCCGCGCGATTGCCGAGCTGGCGCGCCCGGCGGTGGCTTGGCTGGCTCAGTGCGGGCAGGCGGGCGGCGATCGCTGGGCGGCGATATGGGCGGTTCGCCATTGCCCGCGGCTGGCCGGGCCGATCGCTGCGGCGGCGCCGCGCCACGATTGCGCGTATCAGGTGGCTGCGCCCGCGGCGCGGCCGGCTCCTGGCGCTCGTCAAGTGGCGCGGGCTTGCGGCGCGGTGTGGCTGGCTCGCCGGAAGGCGGGGCCTCCTGGTTATCGGGCCCATTCCATAGTGGCATTGGCCGTTGGTTCGGCTGCGTGGGCTGTTCAGGCGCGGGCGGCTCGGGTGGCGGGCCGGCAATATACTCGACGCGCCGCGGCGGCTCGGCGCGCGCTTGATCGGCAACACGCGCTGCGGCGCGCTGGCGCTCTTGTGGTAGTTCCTCGGCCAACTGGCGGCCCAGCAGCGTCAATAGCCAATCCATATCGACACGGCTGAGCGGCTCGAGCAGCGCATCGCCGCGGCAGGCCAACGCCACATCGTAGGCCAGCGGCAGCAACTCTTCGGCGTTGGCATAGGTCCAGGCCGCCAGCCCGTTGCCGCCCGGCTGCGCATCGACCAAATACAGCCGGCGCGTTTCGTGATCGTAGCACGGCACCACATCGGTAAAGTTGGCCAGCACGCGCAAAGGCAGCGCCGCCGCCAGACTCCAGCCGACGAACTGGCCCTGCACCTGGATGGGCATTGTCAGCTCGAACCAGCAGGCTGGCGCGGTCCAATGTGTCGTGAGTGCTTGTTTGAGCGCCAGCTCGGCCGGCGCGGCGCCGCTGCTGGCCTCGCGATACCCATAGAACTCTTCGTCGACGACCACGCGGCCCCAGCCGATCGAGCGGTTGCCGTTGAGCACACGGGTCTCGCGTGTTTCACGCACTTTCACGTCGCAGCGCCGCAGTGGGTAGGTGCGCCGCCCGCTGCTGTCGAAGCGCAACGTGACCGCGCCGGTGTCTTCGTCGCGCCTGAGGATGCGAAAGCCGCCGGCGCCGATCGGTAGCGCGGCGTTCGGGAAGGCCCAGCGCTCATAGATGGCCGGCTCGATCACGCCGATCGTCTGCGCCTGCTCGGTGCGGGCAATCAGCGCGGCGCCGCCGGCCGAATTGATGCTCCAATCAGCGTATGGGTCGCCAGCCGCATCGGTCGGCTTCCAGGCAATCTCTGCGTCGGGCAGATCGACAAGCTGCGCTTGCGCCACCAGATGATCGACAATATCCTGCACGCCCCATGCCTCAACCTCGGCCAATGTCAGCGGCTGCTCGCTGGCCGCGCACAAGACATTCTGGGCCAGCACATAGGCGTTCACCGGCGGCGGCGCCCAATGCGTCACCGGCTCGTCCAGCAGCGACTGGGCGTGGCTCGCCAGCGCCTGCTCGTGCGGCAGCTCGCCCAGCACCAGCACCACCGCCTGATACCCAGAGCGTAGCATGCGCCAGATCGCGCTTTGCGATCCGGGGTAGCCGGCGGAAATGAGCACCTGGCTGGGACCAAGATTGGGTCCGAAGGTCACACGCGGCAGGTCGCCAATAATTGGCGCGAGCAAGGCGCGCTCGAACTGCTGGCACACAATATGAACCTGATAGCCCTGGCGCTGCATTGCCGCCGCCAGCTCGGCCGCGTCGCGCAGCCGGGCGCCGCCGCCGCGCCAGACCGCCAGCATGGTCGGCTGCCGCGGGCCATCGTCGGCCGTCAGCACGCGCCATGGAATACCGAGCAGGCTGGTCAGTGCCGGCTCGGGGTCGGCAACATCCAGCAGGGTTGCGAGCACGTTCGGAAGTTGGCCGCCGTTGTGACCGGCCGCGACGCGCTGAAGGCGCATCAGCAGATCGGCCAGGTGCGCGGCGGCGACACCGGCGTAGTGCTGAAGATCGGGTAAAGCGACCAGCTGCAGACGCGACCAGAAGCTCTGCCAGGCACGGTCGTGATGGCGCAGCATTCGCTGGTGCAGCGCGTCGGGCGTGGCGATCACCAGCCGTGCGGCGCGATCGGGTCTGCGATTGGGGCCGAGCAGCAGCACGCTGAATTGCAAGCTGCGCGGCAGCTCCTGGTTGATCTGCGTCAGGCGCGCCCAGATCGATTGCGCCGCCGCTTCGTCGGCCGCCAGAATCAGCGCGACTGCCGCCGGGTTTGCCATCAGCGTGGCATACAGCAGCAGGTACACAGTCATCGCGACATCGGCAGTGGCCGCGCGTAGCGCCACTGGCTCGCCCCGGCGCAACGCTGTAATCGCCTGCGCCTGGTGCGGGCGGAACGACTCGGCTGTGAGCGCCACCCAGGCTTGCGCAAGCTCGATGTCAATCGGGAGATGTGCGATCCGCTCGCCAGGGCTGCTCGCAACTGTCTGGGTGGCCAACAGCGGTTGAGCGTCGCCGCGACCGCGCTGGCGCGCTATGGTCTGAATGATATCGCCGATGCTCTGCACCGTCTGCCGCCTTCCGTGAAGCCTGCTCACATGGCGTACTGATGCGGTTATTGTAGCACACGCAACCATACGCGGCAATCGGCATCCAACGATTCAACGAGACTCGGCTCAACGAGACTCGGCTCAACGAGACTCGGCGCCAGGCGCCCAAGCGCCTGCCGCAGTCATCCTTGTTGATGCATTGATACCAAGGAATTCATCTTGTCTAACGGTCAGTGATCGAAGCGTGGCAGCGGCACGGTGTCATCGGTCGGCTGCTCGCACAGGAACGGCGCCCGCCCGCCGCCGCCGTGGTAGTTGAAGATCATACCGTCGATCCTCAGGCGAATGAGCACCCCATCGACCGGCACCTGCTTGTAGGCCATCCCTGGCTGCGGGCAGCCCAGGCTTGGGTCGGGCCAGGTCACGCTGCGCACCTCCGCAATCTCGATCGGGTCGATCGCGACGCCGCGCCGCTTGGCCAGGTCGGCCCGCGCGCCGGCGACAAGGCGCGCCATCGCCGGGTCGAGCGGCGCGGCGGCGCCCTCCGCGCCCGGTGTCGCTGCCGGCGCCGGCAGCGCCTGCGATGCCACTGGTGTAGGGGCGGTTGGCGCTGGATTCTCGCGCGTGGGTTCGCTGGCCTCCATGGTCGGCTCCTGTGCTAGTGTGGGTAAGTTGGCGGGCTGATTGTTTGTGCCACATGCACTCAGGACCATGCAGCCGGCGACAAATACTGCCACTGCTCGTTTCATGCAATTTCCATTCGGCACGCGGGGCGGACGAGAGCGTCGGTCACGTATTCGGCAACTATCCGCTTCATTCTCGCTAACCCCCACGAACATACGACGAACTATTCGCCTGTATTCGCGCAATTCGCGGATTCTCGACCGATGTTCTAGCATGCCGTCGTCGTATCAAGAGACGTGCGGGGCCGGCCACTTGTTCCACTACCGGCACTCCGCGCCGGCATAGATCGTGCTGTGTGCGGCGGTGTATGCTTGCGCGCAAAGTCCATTACAGACGAATGTATTTTTAACGATCTTAACGTCTCTCACATGATCACTGGATCCTTCGTAGGAATAGAGCAGCGTTGTCGGGAACCGATGACATTGATGGACTACTCTTTTGCTTGTCTAGAATCTCACCGCTGGCGTGTAAGCCTGTACAAACTCCAACTGCATGCGCCTCCTCGGCGAGCTATGCAACTCGTTATGGGGTGAGGTTGTTTTTGTGTACTCGATATTTTTCTCGAGAATGTTGGCGATACCTCAAAAGTTTCTCTGAGTACACGTGAATAATGACATTTTAGTCATATTCAAATGATCGAGCGCTTGTGATCTCGTATCAATCATGGCTCATGTCGGTTTAGAGGTGTAGGCCAGAACGGTATCACTCTTGCTGCACCATGACCTATCATCGGTTTGAGGATGGAGGTCCATCATGATGCAGTTTCCACTTGATATCCTGCTTGACGAACAGGCCTGTTATGACTTTCTGCTTCAGGTCTTACATCCCAATGGCGTGGCCTGTCCCCACGGCCATCCCTTGCCGCTCGATCAAGCACCGCACGATCGGCATCGCGCGCCGATCATGGATTATCGCTGTCGCAGATGTGGCGCGGTCTTCAATCTGTTCACCAATACGCTGTTCTCCAAGACCCGCTATCGCTGTTCCACAATTGTGCTCATCTTGCGCGGGATTGCACAAGGCACTCCAACCCAGCATCTGGCGGCCGAATTGGGCATTGACCGCGGGCATCTATTGGAGCGCCGGCATGCTAGAACATCGGTCGAGAATCCGCGAATTGCGCGAATACAGGCGAATAGTTCGTCGTATGTTCGTGGGGGTTAGCGAGAATGAAGCGGATAG
>WNGF01002141.1_pt1 | contig 29390 bp, 28 predicted proteins | sample 5400641 | NCBI WGS metagenome assembly WNGF01 (sample SAMN13153371, study PRJNA577476) | soil metagenome | isolation source: 80 cm soil or saprolite under grassland replicate 2 | place: USA:California | collected 2016-06-15 | reverse complement strand
CCCATCGAGCAGACCGTGTTGTTCGTCGCGGCCCCGACCTTGTTCTTCGCCATGAACGCGGCGACGACGCCGACGATGTAGCCGGCCTCCTGCTCCTTGAAGAACAGGTTCGCGACGTTCGGTAGGTTCTCGGTCTTGCTCGCGTCGTCCTGCGGGGCGCCGTCGATGATCGCGAACTTCACGTTCGGGAACTGCTTCGCGACCTTCCAGGTGGCGTTCTGCATCAGGAAGCCGACCGCGATGACGAGGTCGTACTTGTCCTGGGCGAACTTCGTGAGGTTCGGGACGTAGTCGGCCTGCTGTTTCGACTCGATGACCGAGGTCTGTACGGCCAGCTGCGCTTCGGCATCGAGCCTGCCCTTGTTCGCGAGCGAGTTGAAGCTCTTGTCGTTCAGCCCGCCGACGTCCGTGACGAGGCCGATCTTCGGAGCCTGTCCGGTCACCCCGGACGCCGATGCGCTGGCGCTCGGTGCGGTGGTCCCGCCGCCCCCACATGCGGCGGCGACGCTGGCGGCGATGACGCAGAAGGCGATGAGACGCTTCATAGGCGGGAGACCCTCCCTGCGGTTCGCGCGGCGAGACGCGACCGCGCCGCATGATACGCGGGTGGACGGGCAGACCACGCTCGCGGTCGTGCGCATCGTCGTTGCGCTCATCGGGGCGAGCGTCGTCGCCGCGTTCGTCGCGCGCCGGCTCGGGATCCCCGACGCGATCGCGTTCGTCGTGGTCGGATTCCTCGCCAATTTCGCGTTCCCGGCGCTGCCGCTCGCGATCACGCCCGAGCTCGTGCTCGCGGTCCTGCTCCCCGGGCTCGTCTTCGAGGCCGCGTACCGGCTCCACTACGAGGACCTGCGCCGTTCGTACCTCTCGATCACGTTCCTCGCGATCCCGGGAGTGATCCTCTCGGCCACGATCGTGGCGGCCGTGCTCGTGATGACCACCGGCCTTCGCCCGGAGCTCGCGTTCGTCGTGGGCGCGATGGTCTCGGCGACCGATCCGGCGGCGGTCGTGTCGACGTTCTCGCGGCTCGGCGCGCCTCGCCGGCTGGTCGCGATCGTGGACGCCGAGAGTCTCCTGAACGACGGCACCGGCCTGGCCATCTTCGCGATCGCTGTGGCCGCCGTCGCCGGCGGCATCGGGTTCCTCGAAGGCGGAACGACGTTCGTGCTGACGATCGTGGTGAGCACGCTGATCGGCGTGGTCGTCGGGGCGGCCGCCGCGCTCGCGGTCGTTCGGCTGCGCGATCACCAGCTGCAGGTGAGCGTCTCGCTGCTCGCCGCGTACGGCGCGTATCTCCTCGCCGACGGACTGCACTTCTCGGGGGTGATCGCCAGCGTGCTCGCCGGCATCCTGCTCGGCAACCTCGGCCGGCGTATCGGTCTCCGGACCAGCACCGAGCGCGCCATGGACGAGGTCTGGGAGTTCCTCGCGTTCGTGCTGACCGCGCTGATCTTCTTGCTCGTGGGCATCGCGATCGGCCCGGCCGGCGTCCTCGCGGCGTTCGGGCCCGTCGTCTGGGGCACGGTGGCGGTCCTCGTCGCGCGCGCCGTCGTGATCTACGGCTTCTTCGGGGGCGCCCTGCGGCTGCTCCGAGGGCGTCGGGCGGCGCCGAATATCCCCGTCGCCTGGCTGCATCTCATGTTCTGGGCCGGACTTCGGGGCGCCGTCGCGACGGCGGCGGCGCTCGCGTTGCCGGCGAGCTTCCCCGAGCGCGAGCTCCTCCAGCGGATCGCGTTCGGCATCGTCGTCTCGACGCTGCTCATCCAGGGCACGACCGCCGGCTGGGTGGTCCGGCGCACGATCGGCGTGAGCCCCGCGACGGACGACCGGCATGCGAAGGCGGCGGCGACGTAGACCGCGGGTACGTGGGTCCCCGCGGTCCGCGTCTCCGCGCTGCGGCTAGGTCGTGAGCACCTGCTGCACGACGTAGCCGATGAAGACGACGTAGAGGCTGCCGCCGAGCACGAGGGCTGAGAGCGGCAGCGCGTCGTCGCGCGCGCGGACCCGTAGCTGCAGGTAGATGACGGCGCCGGACACGAGCGCGAAGATCGCGGCGATCGTCCCGAACTGACCGAGCTGCCACGGCGTCAGGAGCACGCCGATGGTCACCGGCACCGTCGACTGGAACACCATCGCTCCGGCGACGTTGCCGAGTGCGATCACGTCCTTCCCCTCTCTCGTCCAGATCAGGCTGTTCGCGGCCTCGGGAAGCTCCGTCGCGAGCGGCGCGAGGATCAGCGAAACGAGCAATGTGTTGAAGCCCATCGAGTGCGAGAAGTCCTCGACGAAAGACGCGAAGAACTGGGCGCCCAGAACGATCCCGCCGAACGAGATGATCGTCTGCGCGACGACGAGCCACGCCGGCGGGTGGCGCGGGTCGACGTCCACGCCGAGGCGCCGGAGGTAACCCGCGAAGCTCAGCGTCTCGAAGGCCTCGGCTTCCTCCCGGACCTCTTCGACGTCGGGCGCGCTGCGCTGCGGCGTGCGCAGGACGAGGAAGAGGTAGACGAAATACGCGGGCAGGAAGACCCAGCCGACGATCCCCTTGACCTCGCGGAGGGGTGGGACCAGCGCGATCGCGAGCGCGGCGGCGTACATGACGAGGAAGAAGCCGAGGTCCCGGCTCGCGTGATCGCGATCGACGCGGAGGGTGGTCCGGCCCCGTCGGGTGCGGAGGATGAACGCCGTCACGCCGATCAGCAGCATGACCAGCGTCCCGAGCATGAACGGCGCGCCGAGGATCGCGCCTACGCCGACCTCGTCCGCATCGGGGCTGTTCGTGAAGAGGATCGCGACGATCGGGATCATCGTCTCGGGGGTCGCCGTGCCGAGCGCGGCGAGGATGCTCCCGGTCGCGCCCTCCGACAGCCTGAGGATCCGGCCGAGCCACTCGACGCCGTCGGTGAACAGCTCGGCCCCGACCAGGATCAGCGCGAACGCGAGCACGAGCATGAGCGCGTCGAGCGGGCCCACCGGTCAGTCGATCGCGGTGCCGATGGTCTCCGCCTCGATCGCCGTGGGCTTACCGCGTCCGCGCGCCCGGACCGCGCGGACCACCGGCACGAGCAGGAGGGTGACCGCGAGGACGATGAGCGTCGCCGAGAGCGGGCTGCCGACGAAGATGAGCGGGCTGCCGCCGCTGGCGATGAGGCTCTGGCGGAACGTCCGCTCCGTGGAGTCGCCGAGCACGACGGCCACCACCAGCGGCGCGAGCGGGTATTTCGTCTTGCGGAGCCAGTAGCCGATGAGGCCGAACACGATCGTGATGAAAACGTCGAGCATGTTGTTGTTCAGGGAGTACGACCCGATGATCGAGATGAGCACGATGAAGGGCGTGAGGATCGCGTACGGGATGCGCATGATCGATGCGAGCAATGGGACCGCCGCGAGGCAGATCAGGAACGTGACGAGGTGGCCCAGGTAGATGCTCGCGATCAGTCCCCACACGAAGTCGTGGTGCTCGACGAACAGGAGCGGCCCCGGGGTGAGGCCCCAGATGAACAGACCGGCCATGATGACCGCCGAGGTGGGGGATCCGGGCACGCCCAGCGCGATCATCGGAACGAGCGACCCCACCGCCGCGGCGTCCGCGGCCGCCTGCGGCGCCATGATCCCGGAGATCTCGCCTTTGCCGAAGTTCTCCTTGTTCTTCGAGTACGAGCGCGCGAGGCCATAGCCGAGGAACGAGCCCGCCGTCGCCCCGTGCCCCGGCAACGTGCCGAACCAGAACCCGATGAGCGCGGTCGAGATGACGAGCCAGATGCGCTTTCGGAGCTCACCGATCGTCTCGACGATGTCCGAGAAGCCGACCTTCGCCGAGAGGCGCTCGACGAAGCCGACGCCGGATTCCTCCGCTGAAGCGATGATCTCACCGATCCCGAACAGCCCGATCGTGACCGGGACGAAGCCGACGCCCGAGAGCAGGCCGATCTGGCCGAAGGTCAGGCGCGGCTGTCCCGTGATCGTGTCGAAACCGATCGCGGCGAGGAGCAGCCCGAAGCCGATCATCATCACCGCCTTCGCCGGGGACTCGGCACCGAGCCCGATGAGCGTCGCGAAGGACATGATGAAGACGGCGAAGAGCTCGGGTGGGCCGAACGACAGCGCGAAATCGGCGATGGCCCGTGCGAAGAACGTGAATAGGATCGTCGCGAAGAACGCGCCGACGAACGACGCGAAGAACGACGACGCCAGCGCGACCCCGGGTTTGCCTTTGCGCTTCGCGAGCGGGAACCCGTCGAACAGCAGGACGACGGACCACGGCTCGCCGGGAATGTTGAACAGGATCGACGTGACGACGCCGCCGAAGAGCGCGCCCCAGTAGACGCCCGCGAGCAGGATCACCGCGCTCGTCGGGCTGGTGCGCGCGATGATGACCGTGATCGGCAGGAGGATCGCGACCGCGCTCGTCCCGCCGAGCCCGGGCAGGACGCCCACGACCAGGCCGAGGACGATGCCGACCACGAGCATGAGGATGTTGAACGGCTGCAGCGCCGTCGCGAAGCCCCCCGCGAGGTCGCCGACGACGTTGAAGAATTCCACGGTTCAGAAGGGGAGGATGCCCGCGGAGTAGAGGAAGCTCTTGGGCAACAGCACCCGGAAGCCGAGCTCGAAGGTGGCGAAGATCGCGGCCGGCATGGCGACGGCGATGAGGACGACCCAGATCCATCGGTAGTGCCCGATCCAGCGCGCGAACAGGCCCATGTACAGGGCGGTCACCACGTAGAAGCCGAGCCAGGGGATCGCCGCGGCGGCGACGAGCATCGGGACGATGAGCTTCATCGCGGCCAGGAACGCCGAGCGATCCTCGAACGCGGCCGTGCCTGGCGTCGGCGTCAGCCACGCGCGGTAACCGATGTACGCCGCGCACAGGAAGACGAGCGTCGCCGACCAGAACGGGTAGAAGCCCGCGCCGATGCCGCCCGGCTGCGCACCGGTCCGGTCGACGAGCGCGCCCGCGCGCGAGTCCGCCATCGCGACGGCGGCCACGAACATGAACGCGGCCGCCGTCGCGACCTGGTACGGCCTCAAGTCGCTATTGGACCCAGTTGAACTGCTTTGCGATGTCCTCGTGGAGCTTCTGGTAGTCGGCGACGAGCTTCTGGAACTCCGCACCCGAGCGGAAGTCGGGCTTCAGCTCGTTGTCGGTCATGAACTTCTTCCAATCGTCCGACTCGTACACCTTCTTGAACACGTCGACCCAGAACGCCTGCTGCCCGGCGGAGAGGCCCGGGGCGGCCATGATCGAGCGGACGATGAAGTAGTCGTCGATCGCGAGGCCCTGCGATTTGCACGTCGCGAGGTCCTTGAACGTGCCGGCGGTCGGGCTGCTCGGCTCGAAGGTGCAGAGCGGACGCAGCTTGCGGGGTGAGCCCGAGTAGAGGCCCTTGCCCTCGCTCGGATTGTTCACGGTCGCGACGACACCGCCCTGGTGCCCGGCGAGCGCCGCAGCCACGGTGCCGCCTCCGGACTGCGGGACGTACTTGAACGGCTTCGTGCTCGCGAGCACCTGGATCCGGTCGAACAGGGCCTCGTCCTCCTGCTTCGAGCCGGTGCCGGCGACGACGAGCGAATCGGCCTTGGCGGCGGTGACGAAGTCCTGCGCCGTCTTCCACGGGCTGTCCTCGTTCACCCAGAGGTAGAAGGGGTCGAGCGCGAGGTTCGCGATCGGCGTGAAGTCCGTCGACTTGTACGGGAGCTTCTGCACGATGAGCGTCGTGAAGAACGAGTTGAGGGTGATCATGATCTCGCTCGGATCACCCTTCTTGTCGAAGACGTACTGGAAGGCGACGGCGCCCGACCCGCCCTCCTTGTTCACCGGCGTGACCGGCTGGGGAGAGAGCTTGTTCTTGTCGATGATCGCCTGCATGGCGCGGGCGTAGATGTCCGAACCACCCCCGGGTGCCGTGCTGATGATGAATTCGACGGGCTTCGTCGGCGCGACAAGCGCGACGGACGTCGCCGTCCCGCCCGATGCGCTGGGCGCCGTCGTGCCCCCGCCGCCGCAGGCCCCCGCGAGCAGGACCGTGACCGCCGCGATCGTGAGTGAGCGCGCTGCCGCGTTCCGCATGTACCCTCTGACCTCCCGCGCGTCGTGAGCCCCGTCGGCTACGTCTGCTGTCTCATACCGAGACCCGGGATGCCGGGTTCGCTGGTCAGACCAGAGCGGTCAGACCGGCGGGCGGCATCGTAGGCTGGGCGGCAGGCGACGTGCAACAGGACGGTCGACCGATGGACCGGCGTCCCGGCGGGTGAGGGGTGTCAGAATGCGTGAGGTGGTCAAGGAGCTGACGCGACCGGCTCTCCGCCGGGGGGCCGCCCCCGAGACGGCCTGGGCCTTCTTCAACGGCGGTTACGTCCCGCTCGCCGAGGCCAAGGTCAGCGTCCTGAGCCACGCCTTCAACTACGGCACCGGCGTCTTCGAGGGGATCCGCGCCTACTGGAACGCCGAGGCGGAGCAGCTGTACGGCCTCCACCTCATCGAGCACTTCCAGCGCCTCCACCGGTCCGCCCGGATCATGAAGATCGAGCTCGAGCGCTCGCCGGAGCAGCTGCGCGACATCACCGTCGAGCTCCTGCGGAGGTGCGGGTACCGGGAGGACGCCTACGTGCGGCCGATCGCGTACAAGAGCAGCGAGCTGATCGGGGTCCGGCTCCACGACCTCGAATCGGGCTTCACGGTGTTCGCCGTGCCGTTCGGCACGTACATCGACATCGACCACGGCATCAGCTGCGGCATCTCGTCGTGGCGGCGGATCGACGACAACGCGATCCCGGCCCGCGCCAAGATCACCGGGTCGTACGTGAACGCGGCGTTCGCGAAGACGGAGGCCCAGGACGCGGGCTTCGACGAGGCGATCGTGCTCACGCACGACGGGCACGTCTCCGAGGGCAGCGCCGAGAACCTGTTCATGGTGCGCGGCGGCGTGCTCATCACGCCGCCGAACAGCGACAACATCCTCGAGGGCATCGTCCGCGCGAGCGTCATGCGCATCGCGACCGACGAGGGCATCCCGCTCGACGTCCGCCAGATCGATCGGACCGAGCTCTACGTCTGCGACGAGCTCTTCCTCTGCGGCACGGGCGCGCAGATCTCCCCGGTCACCTCGGTCGACCATCGCCCCGTGGGCGACGGCCAGATCGGTCCGGTGACGAAGCGGATCAGCGCGATCTACTTCGATGCCGTGCACGGCAAGGGCAAGCGCTACCGGGAGTGGCTGACGCCGATCTACCGCTGACCTGCGCGCCATCCGCGCCGCAGCCCGGGAGGGTCAGCGGGCGTTCCCGGTCTTTGTCTTTCGGCTCTTCGGGGCCTTCGGCTTCGCCGCCACCTTCGCACCCGGCTTGGCGCTCGCCCGCTGCTTCTGCCTGGCGATGCGCTCGCGGTCGGCGAGCGCCTGCCGGACGGTCTTGAACTGCGACAGTCCGGTGCGGCGGTCCTGGGCGATCTCCTGCTGCATCTTGGGGCTGCGCGCGACCTTCCGCGCTCGGCTCGCGTCCTTCGCGCTCGTATCCACGAGCTGCACGAGCTTGCGGATCGTCTTCAGCGGCATCGTTCCCTCCTCTCGATGGCCTATCGGCGCAGGTCCGTCGCCAGCCCGCGGAAGTCCGATCCGATCACGACGATGATGTCGGCGTCGCTCGTTTCGCCCGACGCGTCGCGGATCGGGAGGTTCCCGAGCTGCTGGCTCAGCCGGTCGGCGGTGTAGCCCTTCGAGCGGTCGCGGACGATGACCGCGGACCGGCCGGCCGGGCCGGTCGTGACGTCGCGGATGCCGAAGGCGCGGGCCTCGAGCCGGTCGGCGACGTCCTTGGCGGTGCCGTTCTTCGCGCCGGCGGAACGGACCTCGATCCGCGCGCCCTCCTGCCGGATCCGTGGGTCGTAGAAGAGCTCGGCCACGAGGTTGGCGATCTTCGCCTCGTCGGGGATGAGGTAGTACCCGAGGCCGTTGTTCGACTCGTGCAGCTCGCAATGCGCCGAGTCACCGCCGCACGGAAGCAGCACCTCGCTGGTGATGCCGTCCGCCCCGATGCCGCTCCCGAACGAGGCGAGCGGCAGAACGTTCCCCGGGTCGAAGTTCGTCTCGACCGCCGTCCCGACGGTGTCCATGATCCCCGGCACGCGGCCGAGCATCCCATCCTGGGCGATTCGGGCCCGCACCGCGGCGATGACCTCCTGCTGCCGGCGGGCGCGGCTGAAGTCGTTGCTGTCATGGCGCGAGCGCGCGTAGCGGAGCGCCTGCTGCCCGTCCATCAGCTGCGGGCCGGCGAGGATCGCGAGGCGTTCGATCCCGTAGTCGGCGGTCGGGTATTCCTCGTCCCGGATGGGCCGTTTGACGTCGACCAGGACCCCGCCCACCGAATCGACGATCTTCGTGAACGCATTGAAGTCGATGAGCGCGTAGCTGTTGATCTTGAGGTCGAGGAGTCCCTCCACCGCCCGCTTCGACAGGTCGGCGCCGCCGTACGAATAGGCGGCGTTGATCTTGTCCTCGCCGTGGCCCGGGATGGTCACGAGCGTGTCGCGCGGGATCGAGAGCATCGCGACGCTGCGGTTCAGTGGATCGAGCGACAGCACGATGATCGTGTCGGTGTTCTCCGTGTCGGGGCTGACCGCGCTGCGCCGGTCGATCCCGAGGACGAGGACGTTGAGCCGGTCGCGTCCGCTCCACGAGGGGACCGGATCCGCGGTCCCGCCAGCCGAGGCGGCCGCGGCGGCGCGCGATACCGGGGCGAACACCTGCGCGGCCACGCCGGCCCAGGCGTTGGCCCCGCGATACACCGTGCCATAGGCGGCGATGAGGCCTATCGACACGAGCGCGAGGGTCACGTGATCGGCGGCGTCCTTCGGGCGGAGCGTCAGCCTCCGCCGGAAGCCACCCGCGAACGCGTCGCCCACGGTGAGGAGGTGGTACGCGAGCAGGCCGCCGAGCAGAGCGATCGTGAAGAGCTGCGCGTGCCGGATGACGAGCCCGGTGAGCGGATCGAAGCTGAGCGCGAAGAGGCCGATCAGCGCCAGTGCGAGCACCGGCACGAGGAACATGACGGTGCCCCTGATCCACCGGTCCTGATACACCTGCCCGAGTCCGGGCAGGAGACCCGAGAGGATGGCCGCCAGTCCCGCGGAGCTCGTCTGGTCCGCTGAGCGTCGCAGGCGTATCGTCCGCGGCCCGCTCAAGGGACCCCTAGCGTATAGCGGGTGGAGCGCGTCGCGCCGGTCGACACCGCGACCCTCCGCGGCGCCCGCGCCGTCGGGATCGTGTGCGCCGCGGCGTTCCTCGCGCCGGTCGTGCTCGCGCTCATCTTCCCGGCGGCGTTCCTGTTCGCCCCATACCACCCCGCCTACCAGCGCATGTTGTCTGCCATCCTTCTGGCGTTCGCGCTGGGGCTGTCGCTCGCGCTCCGCGATCCGGTCCGGAACGCCGGTGTCTACGCGGTCATCGGCCTGGCCAGCGGGTTCCTCGCCGGGGCGATCGCGTACACGCTGCTCGTCGATCCGGCGGACCCGCTGCACTGGATCGTCCAGGTCCCGCTCCTCGGCTTCATCGCGCTCGCGCTCGTCGTGACCTATACGCGTCTCCGGCGCCCGCACCCGGTCATCGTCCGGATCGTCGTCGTCGCGGTCGTGCTGTTCCCGATCCTCCTTTACGCGTACGACGCCGCCCTCCGGGCGTTCGTCCCGCGCTGAACGAGGCCGGTCGGTGAGCGCGATCGTCTCCGTCCGCGACCTGCGCAAGCGCTACGGAGACATCGAGGCCGTCCGCGGGATCTCGTTCGACGTGGAGGCCGGCGAGATCTTCGGGCTCCTCGGGCCGAACGGGGCGGGGAAGACGACGACGGTGGAGATCCTCGAGGGGCTCCGGCGTGCCGATGGCGGCACGGCGACCGTCGCGGGGATCGACGTGTCGCGCGATCCGGAGGGGGCGAAGGCGCGCGTCGGCGTGCAGCTCCAGCAGAGCGCGTTCCCCGAGCATCTCACCGCACGGGAGGTCATCGAGCTCTTCGCGATCTGTTACGGCGTGCGGGCCGATGCGGTGCGGCTGCTGCGCGAGGTCGACCTCGCCGATCGCGCCGGCCAGCGCCAGGAGCAGCTATCCGGAGGGCAGCGGCAGCGCCTCTCCGTCGCGACGGCGCTCGTGAACCGGCCCCGTGTGCTCTTCCTCGATGAGCCGACCACCGGTCTCGACCCGCAGGCGCGGCGCAATCTCTGGGAGCTGGTGCGGCGCATCCGGACCGCCGGCACGACCGTGTTCCTCACGACCCACTACATGGACGAGGCGGAGGTGCTCTGCGATCGCGTGGCGATCATGGATCACGGCCTGATCGTCGCGATGGAGCGGCCGCGCGCGCTGATCGCGGAGCTGCTCGCCGGCGGGTTCACGAAGCCCGTCGTCCAGCAGCAGGCGAATCTCGAGGACGTGTTCCTCCAGCTCACCGGGCACGCGCTGCGCGAGGACCAATGAGCCAGACGCTCCGGCTGGCGGCGATGCTGTTCCGCGCGTACCTGCGCGATCGCAGCGCCCTCTTCTTCTCGCTCGTCGTCCCGCTGATGCTGATGGTCATCTTCGGCAACCTGAACCTGGGCGAGTTCGGCCGCGTGAGCATGGCCGTCGACGACCAGGCGAAGAACGCCGCGAGCGAGCAGTTCGTCTCCACGCTGGGGCGGATCGAGACGCTCGATCTTCGACGCACCGGCAGCGACGAGGCGCTCCGCCAGCTCAGACGGACCGAGCTCGACATGCTCGTGGTCATCCCCGAAGGCTTCGCGCTCGCGCCGGCCCGGCCGGGTCAGGCGGTGCCCACGATCACGGTCTACGGTGACGACGCACGGCCGCAGCAGGTCTCGGTCGGCGGATCGATCCTGAACGAGGTCATCACCCGGACGTCCTTCGCCGTCGCCGGCGGCGCGCCGGTCGTGGCGGTAAGGGACGAGTCGGTGCAGGGCGTGCGCCTCCGCTACGTCGACTTCCTCGTGCCCGGGATCCTCGGCGTGAACGTGATGCAGCTCGCGGTGTTCTCGGTCGCGATCGCCCTGGCCTCGGATAAGCGTCGCGGCGTGCTGCGCCGGATCATGGCGACGCCGCTGCGTCCTGCCCGGTACCTCGCCGCCCAGGTCGTGACGCGGCTCGTCCTCGCGACGCTGCAGGTGCTCATCCTCATCGGCGTCGCCATCGTCCTGTTCAACGTCAGGATCGTCGGTGGCGTGCTGCCGCTGCTCGGCGTCGCGCTGCTCGGCTCGCTCCTGTTCCTGACGATCGGTTTCGCCCTCGCCGGGTGGGCCAAGACCGAGGATCAGATCCCGGCGATCGCGCAGCTCATCACACTGCCCCAGTTCTTCTTCTCGGGGGTGTTCTTCTCGAAGAACGCCGCGCCGGCGCTGGTCCGCCCCCTGACGAACCTCCTGCCGCTCACGTTCCTGAACGACGCGCTGCGTGAGATCTCGGTCCAGGGCGCCTCCCTCTTCGACGTGCGCGGCCAGATCCTGGGACTGCTCGCGTGGATCGTGGTCGGGTTCGTCCTCGCCGTGCGGCTCTTCCGCTTCGAGCGCTTCTAGAGCGCCGCGTGCACGGCGTGATGGACGTGCGCCCGGAACCGGCCCCACGCGTTCCAGTTCCCGATCCCCGGTGCCGCGTCGTCGCGGATCGCCGCGAGCGTGTCGGCGACGCGGGGCAGCTCGGAGGGCGCGACCTCGATGTAGCGCTCGATCCGCTCGTGCTCGTCGAGCGGCCGCACGGGCGCGCCGACCGCGTCCTCCAGAAGGAACGCGAAGGTGTGGAACACGGGCGGGCCGGCGGGCTCGTGCGCGTAGGTCAGGGCCGCCAGGAATCGACGGACCTCGGGCGTCAGCCCGGTCTCCTCGCGCGTCTCGCGAACGAGCGCGTCGAGGACCGGCTCATCAGGGTCGATGCCGCCGGTCGGCAGGCGGAACGCGCCGCGCGGGTAGAAGGTCTTGATCGAGAGGAGGACCTTCCGGGTCGGTCGCCGCACGACCATGCAGACCTCCGCGAAGCGGCTCGGATCGCCGACCGGGTCGAAGCCGATGTCATCGAGCACGATGGCGCGCCTGATCGGCTCGCCGAAGCGCAGGGCAAGCGCGCGGAGCTCATCGCTCATCGCGGGCGCCAGCGGTCGCGGCCGCGCGACGAAGGGGCCGCGGTACATCAGGCCCGATCGTACTTGCGGAGCACATCGTCGAGCGCCTCGCGCAGGACCACCGCCTCCTTCTTCTTCAGCCGCTCGGCGAGCGTCCGCAGCCGTCCGAGCTGCGCGGCGGCGTAATACGAGGAGCGGAGGACCATGTTCTCGCCCGGCGTGAGGCTGACCGAATCGCCGCCCTGCTCCTTCGCGGCGTAGATGGCGAGGTCCGCCTTGCGGACGAGCTCGTCGGCGTTCTTCGCGTCGCGCGGGTAGTTCGCGACGCCGATGCTGGCCGTGCAGCGCCGCTCGGCGACGGCCTTCCGGAGCGCGTCGCCGATCTCGGCGCGCAGCTTCTCCGCCCGAAGGAACGCCTGCTCGAGCGGGACACCCGGCAGGACCGCCGCGAACTCATCGCCGCCGGTCCGGCCGGCGGTCCAGCCCTCGGCCGCGGCGGCGCGGGCCAACGTCGTCGTGACCGCGCCGATCGCGCGGTCGCCGGCGGGCTTCCCGACCTCGGTGTTCAGGGCGAGGATGCTGTCGAGGTCGATCGCGAGGAGCGACACGGTGGCGTCCTTCTCCACCGCGGTCCGGGCCGCGCGGGCCAACGCCGGGCCGTCGATCAGCGCCGCCCCTGATGGCGCCTGCCGCTTTGCCATGATACGCACCTCCATCGGCATCTATATATCGGTTAGCCGGTATATGTGTCAAGCGCGAAGATTGCCCGAGCTCCGCCTCCGGGTCGCGGGTGCACGGTGGCCGGTTGGAGAGACGGAGCCGGCCGCCCCGAGCGGCCCCGGTAGACTGGTCGCCACAAGGCGCTCGAGGGGCCATCGACCCCGAGCCGCCGCAAGAACGCGGTCCCGCGACGAACGGGCCCGTCAGTAGAAGCGGCCGGATCCGCTCCGTTAGCGGCGGGAACGAGTGCGGCGCCCGGCGGACCGGGCCGCCGAACCCGGGTGGTACCGCGGTCCCGACCGACCGTCCCGTGAGGGACGGTCGTGCTGTGTCCGGAGGGATGCGTGGTCACCGAAAAGACGCGCTTCGCGGCGGTCGGGTCGGGCGTGGACCTGCCCGAGCTCGAGCACGAGGTGCTGGGGCTCTGGGAGCGCGAAGGGACGTTCGAGGGCCTTCGCGAGCGGAACCGCGGGCACGAACGCTACTCGTTCATCGACGGGCCGATCACCGCGAACGTCGAGGCGATGGGCATCCACCACGCGTGGGCCCGCACGTACAAGGACCTCTACCAGCGCTACAAGGCGATGTGCGGCTACGACCAGCGGTACCAGAACGGGTTCGACTGCCAGGGCCTCTGGGTCGAGGTGCAGGTCGAACGCGAGCTGAACCTGAACAGCAAGCGCGACATCGAGTCGTACGGCATCGACCGCTTCTCCGAGGCGTGCCGCGCGCGCGTCGATCGCTCGGCGGCGGTGATCACGAAGCAGTCCATCCGCCTGGGCCAGTGGATGGACTGGGCCAACTCCTACTTCACCTACGACGACAACAACATCTCGCACATCTGGAACGTGCTGAAGGTCTGCCACGAGCGCGGCTGGCTGTACCGGGGTCACCGCTCGATGCCCTGGTGCGCGCGGTGCGGCACCGCCATCTCGCAGCACGAGATGATCGACAGCTATCGGGAGATGACGCACACCAGCGTCTACGTCCGCTTCCCGATCGAGGGCCGTCCGGGCGAGGCGTTCCTCGTCTGGACGACGACGCCGTGGACGCTCGCGGCGAACGTGGCCCTCGCCGTGCGGCCCGACCTCGATTACGCGCGCGTCCGCGTGCGCGGCGCCGATGGCGCCGACGAGGTGCTGATCCTGTCGCGGGGGACGTTCGGCTCGGCGTTGCGGGAGGACGCCGAGCTGCTCGAGACGGTGAAGGGCCGCGATCTCGTGGGTCTGCGCTTCGGCGGACCGTTCGACGAGCTGCCGGCGGTCGCGGCCGCGAAGGACGCGCATCGGGTCATCGCCTGGGACGAGGTCGGCGAGGCCGAAGGCACCGGGATCGTCCACATCGCGCCCGGATGCGGCGCCGAGGACTTCGCGCTGTCGAAGACCGAGGGCCTGCCGGTGCTCATCCCGATCGACGAGACGGCCCGCTACGTGAAGGGCTACGGGTGGCTCGAGGGGAAGGAGGCGCGAGATGTCGCCCACGAGATCGCGGACGATCTCGCCAAGCGCGGGCGGCTCTTCCGCGCCGAGCCGTACACCCACCGCTACCCGGACTGCTGGCGCTGCCACGAGGAGCTCGTCTTCCGCGTCGACGACGAGTGGTTCATCTCGATGGACGAGCTGCGGCCGAAGCTGATGGATGCCGCCCGCGAGGTGACCTGGGTCCCGCCCCACGCCGGCGCGCGGATGCAGAACTGGCTGCAGAACATGGGCGACTGGAACATCAGCCGGAAGCGCTACTGGGGGCTGCCGCTTCCGTTCTACACGTGCGCGAACGGTCACTTCTTCGTCCTCGGGAGCGAGGAGGAGCTGCGCGAGCGCGCGGTCGACGGGTTGGGGCAGCTACGCGAGCTCCATCGGCCGTGGATCGATCGCGTCAGCGTCGCGTGTCCAGAGTGCGGCGCGGCGAGCACGCGGGACAAGGAGGTCGGTGACTGCTGGCTCGACGCCGGGATCGTGCCGTTCTCGACGCTCGATTGGCTGCACGACCGGGCGGGCTGGGCGAAATGGTTCCCCGCCGACTACGTCGTCGAGATGGTCGAGCAGGTGCGGCTGTGGTTCTACTCGCAGCTGTTCTTCAGCGTGGTGCTCACCGGGAAGGCCCCGTACCGCACGGTCGAGGCGTTCGAGCGCGTCCTTGCCGCGCCGGGTGAGGAGTTCCACAAGACCGGCTCGAACCTGCTGGACCTCGCCGAGGCCTGCGAGCAGGTGGGCGCGGATGTCATCCGCTGGTTCTACGCGCGGCAGGAGATCCAGGAGAACGTCTACTGGGGCTCGGCGCCGACGGACGACATCAAGCGGCGGCTGCTCACGCTGTGGAACACGTATTCGTTCTTCGTCACCTACGCGAACCTCGACGCCTTCGATCCCGACGCGGCGCCGGTCCCCGACCGGGACCGGCCGCTCATCGATCGCTGGCTCCTGTCGACGCTCGCGCGGCTCGTGCGCGACTGCCGCGCGGCGCTCGATCGCTACGACTCGCAAACAGCGGCGCTGCGGCTCGAGGCATTCTGGGAGGACCTCTCCACGTGGTACGTGCGCCGCAACCGGCGCCGGTTCTGGCAGGCGGCCTCGCCCGCCGATTCCCTGGCCGCGTACCAGACCCTGTACGAGGCGCTCACGACCCTCGCCCGGCTCTTCGCGCCGATGATGCCGTTCCTCGCCGAGTCGATGCACCGCAACCTCGTGCGCGGTGCCCGCCGTTCGGCGCTGCCGTCCGTGCACCACGAGTCGTACCCCGAGGCCGACCCGGCGCGGATCGACGATCGCCTCGAGCGGCAGATGCGGATCGCCATGCGCGTCGTCGCGCTCGGCCGCGCCGCGCGGGCGTCCGCCCGGACGAAGACGCGCACGCCGCTGCCGGGCCTGATCGCGGTCGTCCACGACGACGCCGATCGGGCGCTGCTCGACGATCCGGAGATCACGGCGATCGTGGCCGAGGAGCTGAACGTGAAGCTCGTCGAGGTGCGTGCGAGCGCCGAGGGCCTCGCGACGCGCGTGGTGAAGCCGGATCTCAAGGTGCTCGGGCCGAAGCTCGGCAAGGATCTGCCACGCGCCCGCGCCGCGCTGCAGGCCGGCGCGACGTTCAACGCCGACGGCACGGTCAGCGCCGGTGGGTTCACCTTCGCCGCGGCCGAGGTGCTCGTCGAGGAGCGCGCCGCCGAGGGCTACGCGGTCGCGTCGGATCCCGGCGTCACGGTGGCGCTCGACACGACGCTCACGCCCGACCTCGAGGCCGAGGGGCTGGCCCGCGAGCTCGTTCGCCGCGTGAACGACCTTCGGAAGGACGCCGGGTTCGCGATCGCCGATCGGATCACGCTCCGCTACGCGGGGGACATCGCACCGACCATCGAGCGTTTCGCCGACCTCGTGCGCACAGAGACGCTCGCGACGGAATTGGTCCCCGGGCTCGCCGGGCGCGGCCAGGCCTGGCGCGGCGAGCTGAACGCCGTCGGCGCGGAGCTGGAGCTGGAAAAGGCGTGACAGCGGCGGGGGGACGGATCGTCGCCGTGGGCCACGTCGGCATCATGGCTCGCGACCTCGGCGCGCTCGCGCGCTTCTACCGCGGCACGCTCGGACTGCGGCAGATGCTCCTCATCCCGGGCACGGTCGCGATCTACGAGGTCGGCACCACGGATCTGTTCCTCGTGCCCGGGGACCCGATCAAGGTCGAGTTCGATCTCGCCGCGGACGACGTCGACGCACTCCGTGCGCGTCTGGCCGCAGCGGGCGTGGCATGTGAAGAGGCGCGGGACGACAAGGTGAGCGGCCACCGCGGCTTCGCGTTCACCGACCCCGAGGGGAACCGCGTGCGCGTGGTGAACGCGCACCAACCGGGTCGCCGCTAGGGAAGCGCGGCACCTCGGCTCAAAACTTCTTTTTCGGCTTCGAGCTGCGCGGGCTTCGCGCGCTGCTCGCTCTTGGATCCGGCCTCGTCGCCGTTCAGCCGACCGGCCGAGCGGGGCCCCGAACCACGTCGGTAGACCGTTCTGTCAACATGTCGATCGGTGGCAAGACCCGTCCACTCGTGCGCGTGCCTCAGGGTGCGTACGAGTCGCTTCGCACGATGTCGCGCGAGTCCGGACGACCGATGAGCGAACTCGTCGCCGATGGGATCGAGCGGCTGCGCCGTGAACGGTTCATCGCCGAAGCGAACGCGGAATACCACCGGGCGGGATCCGATCCCGAGCAGGCGATCTGGGACGGGACCCTGGCCGATGGCCCGGAAAGGGGCCCGAGACAGTGGCCGACGGGACAGCGCGGCGCGGGGAAGTCTGGCGGGTCGACTTCGATCCGGTCCGTGGCCACGAGCAAGGCCGCCAGCGGCCCGCGGTCGTCGTCTCCCCGAACGCGTTCACCGCGGGCCCGGCCGCGCTCCTCGTCGTCTGCCCGGTAGCGACGAGGGAGCGGAGGATCCGTTTCCATGTGCGGATCGAGCCGCCGGAAGGCGGGCTCCGCGCCGACAGCTTCGTGCTCTGCGACCAGCTCCGCACCGTCTCGACCGTTCGACTGATCTCCCGGCTCGGGGCCGTCGCGGCCCCCTCGCTTGCGGCCATCGACGACCGCCTGCGGATCCTCCTCGATCTCTGACGGCGCGATCGCCTGCCGGCCGCGATGCCGGCGCTCGGTCGCGCGGGTCGCCACCACGGTCAGCGGTTCCGGAGATGTGCGTCGGATCAGAGCAGGGCTGAACGGAGCGCCGCCGCGACGAAGCGCGGCGCGCGCCTGCCAGCCGGGCCGGTGAGGGCGGTCCGCCAGGTGGGGTAGGCGAGCAGGGCGTGAGCCAGCGCGATCGCCTCCGGGGTCCGCGCCCGGAGCTCATGTCGGCGGGCGAGGCCCTCCATCGTGCGGGTGATGAGCGACAGCCGAACCCGGTCCAGGGTCCGGAGGATCTCGGCGACCTCGCGGGGGACGCCGCCGCTCGTGAGCGCCTCGAGCGTCGCGTTCTCCTGCCGGTAGGTCCGCTCATGGAGCGCGACGAGCTCGGTGAGGATCGCCTCCGGCGACTCCCCCCGCGGGTGCCAACGCTCCACGCGCCGGACGATCGTGTCGGCCCGCCGGCGCAGCGTCGCCTCAACGAGCTGCTGCTTGGAGGGCGCATGCAGGTAGACGGTCCGCACCGCGACGCGAGCGCGCCGGGCGACGTCGCTCACCCGGAGATCGCCGTAGCCCCGTGCCGCGACCTCGCGCAGCGTCGCCGCCTCGATCGCCGCGGCGGTGCGATCGCGGCCGCGCGCCCGTTCCCGCTGCACGTAGGTCCGCATATTGGCTACATATTAACTGTAGCGAAATCGCTCGACCCGGCGGTCCGGCGATGCTAGCCTGACTGCCGATGGCGGCGCCGCTCGCATTCGTCTTCCCCGGTCAGGGCTCACAGCGGGTGGGCATGGGCCGCGACGTCGCCGAGGTCTCGGCCCACGCGCGCGCCATCTTCGACGAGGCCGACCGGATCCTCGGGTACAAGCTGAGCGAGATCTGCTTCAACGGTCCGGCCGAGCGGCTCGACGACACGCGCGTCGCGCAGCCGGCCATCCTCACGACGAGCGTCGCGCTCCTCGAGGCGCTCGCCGAGTCGGCCTCGAGCGTGATCGGACGGATCACCGAGGGCCGCGAGCCGCGTGGCGTCGCCGCCCTGCCCGACGATCTGCGGCCCCAGTTCGTCGCCGGACATTCCCTCGGTGAGTTCAGCGCGCTGGTCGCGGGTGGCGTCCTGACCTTCGCGGACGCGCTCCGGCTGGTCGCCGAGCGCGGCCGGCTCGCCGCGACGAAGGGTGCGCGAGGCGCGATGGCCGCCGTCGTCGGCATGTCGGCCCAGGACGTCGATCGGGTCATCGCGGACACCGTGCCGGCCGGCAGGGCGGTCGTGGCGAACGACAACGGGCCCGCGCAGGTGACGATCGCCGGCGACACCGAGGCCGTGGCGAAGCTCAGCGTCGCCCTCGCGAAGCTCGGCGCGCGGAAGGTCATCCCTCTGCGCATCTCCGGACCGTTCCACTTCCCGGCCATGGGCGCGATCGGGGCGGACCTCGCGGCGTTCATGCGGTCGGTCCAGTTCCGCGACCCGGTCGTGCCGGTCGTCGCGAACACGAGCGGGGCGCCGCATCCAGGCGCCTCCCTCATCCCCGACGCCCTCGTACGACACCTGTCGCAGCGGGTCGAGTGGCTGAAGTCGGTCCGCTTCATGGCCGAGCGTGGCGCCTCGACGTTCGTGGAGATCGGCGCCGGCCAGGTGGTGAACGGGCTGGTCCGCCGGATCGCGGACGTTCGGCTCGTGAACATCTCGGATCCGCCGTCGATCGGTGATGCGCTCGCCGCGCTGCGGAGGGTGAGGGAAGCTCGTTGACCCGGCGGATCGTGGTCACCGGCCTCGGCTGCGTGACCCCGATCGGTGGCGACGTGGCGAGTACCTGGGATTCGATGCTCCACGGCCGCGGCGGGATCGCGCGCATCGCGCGCTTCGACCCATCGCCGTACGAATCGCAGATGGCGGGCGAGGTCAAGGACTTCGACCCGACGAAGTACATGGATCGGAAGGACGCCCGGCACACCGACCGGTTCGCGCAGCTCGCCGTCGCGGCGGCCTCACAGGCGATGACCGACGCGTCGCTCGACGTGACGAAGGATCCGGAGCGGATCGGCGTCGCGATCGCGACCGGGGTCGGCGGGCTCGAGACGCTCGTCGAGCAGGTCCTGCTCATGGAGAAACGCGGACCCGGCCGGCTCTCGCCGTTCCTCGTGCCGATGCTCATGGCGAACGCGGGATCGGCGCAGATCTCGATGCAGTTCGGCCTCAAGGGGCCGAACGTCACGCACGTATCGGCGTGCGCCTCGAGCGCGCACGCGATCGGGGAATCGGGCTCGATGATCGAGCGCGGCCAGGCCGACGTGATGGTCGTCGGCGGCGCGGAGGCCGCCGTGCTGCCGCTCGCGATCGGCGCGTTCTCCACGATGCACGCCATGAGCCGGCGCAACGACGATCCCGCGCACGCGTCGCGTCCCTTCGACAAGGATCGCGACGGCTTCTGCCTGAGCGAGGGGTCGGCGGTCGTCATCCTGGAGGAACGGGAGCACGCCCTCGCCCGCGGCGCGCACCTCTACGGCGAGCTCGTGGGCTATGGCGCGACCGCGGACGCGTACCACATCACCGCGCCGTCGCCCGAGGGCGAAGGGAACGCGCGCGCGATGCGCATGGCGCTCGACGAGGCCGCGTTGCGCCCGGAGGACATCGAGTACATCAACGCGCACGGCACGTCGACCCAGCCCAACGACCGCGAGGAGACGGCGGCGATCAAGAAGGTCTTCGGCGAACACGCCCGGACCCTCCTCGTGTCGTCGACGAAGTCGATGACCGGCCATCTCCTCGGCGCGGCCGGCGCGCTCGAGGCGATCGCGTGCCTCCTCGCCCTGCGGGATGGATGCATCCCGCCGACCATCAACTACACGACGCCTGACCCGGCGCTGGACCTCGACTACGTGCCGAACACGGCGCGGCAGCGGCGGATCCGCACGGCCCTCTCGAACTCCATGGGCTTCGGCGGTCACAACGCGTCCCTGATCTTCACCGCGGCGTGACCGGCGAGGCGAGGACCGCGCTCGTCACGGGCGCGGGGCGCGGGATCGGGCGCGCCACGGCGATCCGGCTGGCGCGCGACGGCGTTCGGATCGCCGTCAACTTCAAGGGCGACCGCGAGGCCGCCGGGGCAACGAAGCGGCTCGTCGAGGAGGTCGGTACCGCGGCCACGCTGGTGCAGGGCGACGTGTCCGACGACGCCGAGGCCGAGCGGGTGGTGAAGGAGGCGGTCGCGTTCGGGAACGGCCGGCTCGACATCCTGGTGAACAACGCCGGGATCACCCGCGACAACCTGCTCCTGCGGATGTCGGCCGAGGAATGGGATGCGGTACTGGACCTGAACCTCCGCGGCGCGTTCCTCGTCACGAAGGCCGCGATGCGTCCGATGATGAAGCAGCGCGCCGGTCGCATCGTGAGCGTCTCGTCCATCGCCGGGGTGGTCGGCAACGCCGGCCAGGCCAACTACGCGGCGGCGAAGGCGGGGCTCATCGCGTTCACGAAGACGATCGCCCGCGAGATGGCGAGCCGGAACATCACCGCGAACGCGGTGGCGCCCGGATTCGTGCCGACCGACCTCACCCGCGCGCTCCCGCAGCACGTCCAGGACGACCTCCTGCGGCAGATCCCGCTCGCGCGGTTCGGCACAGTGGAGGACGTCGCGAACGCCATCGCGTTCCTCGCCTCGGACGAGGCCGCGTACATCACCGGACAGGTGCTCGTGGTGGACGGAGGCATGGTCACCTAGCGCGCCCCGGATCGTCGATCTACGCGGACGACGCATCGGAGGACGGAACGGCCGGGCGGCTGATCCGCCGCATACGATGACGGCGTGTCCCCACCCCGTATCGCGCTCGTCGTCGCCGTCGCGATCACGGTATTCGGGCTGGATCGACTCACCAAGAACGCGGTCGTGGCGAACATCCCGGTCGACTCGTCGGTCGAGGTGCTCGGCCCTTACGTGCGGATCAGCCACGTGCGCAACACCGGCGCGGCGTTCGGCCTCCTCCCCGAGCGGACCACGCTCCTCTCGGTGCTCTCGGTCTTCGCGGTCGTCGCGATCCTGTACTACTACCGCCGGCTCGCCGCGAGCTCGCCGCTCATCGCGATGACGCTCGGCATGCAGCTCGGCGGGGCGTTCGGCAACCTCGTCGACCGGCTCGGCCAGGGCTACGTCGTCGACTTCGTCGACGTGGGCCTCGTCCCCGGCCCGCGCTTCTGGGCGTTCAACGTCGCCGATTCGTCGATCGTCGTCGGCATCCTCGTTGTGACGGGCCTGCTCTGGTGGGAGGAGCGCTCGAGCGGGCGGCGGCCGGCTCCGGGGTGAGCGGGCTGGCCGAGCGGATCCAGCTGCGCGTCGATGCCGCGGGCCAGCGCGTCGACCGGTTCCTCGCGGAGCGCACGCCCCTCAGCCGGAGCGCGATCCAGCGCCTCGCGCGCGAGGGCCGCGTCAGGGCGAACGGCGCGGCGGTCGAGCCGGCGTACAAGGTGCACGACGGCGAAGAGCTCGTCGTCGAGGTGCCCGAAGCCGCGCCTGCGCTGTCGCTCGCCGGCGAGGACATCCCGGTCGACGTCCTGTATGAGGATGCGGACGTACTTGTCGTGGATAAGCCCGCCGGGCTCGTCGTCCATCCCGCCCACGGGCACTCGAGCGGGACGCTCGTCAACGCCGTCGTCGGCAAGATCACCGCGGACACCGGACGCGACGCGTCCCGCCCCGGGATCGTCCATCGCCTCGACAAGGACACGAGCGGGGTGATGATCGTCGCCAAGAACGACGTGGCCCAGCTCGCCCTCGCGCGGCAGCTGCAGGGCCGGCGCTTCGAGAAGGAGTACCTGGCCCTCGTCTGGGGCGACCCCGGAGCGCAGCCGACCGTCGTCGAGGGGCCGATCAGCCGCGATCCCGCGGACCGGCGGCGGATGGTCGTCCGCGCGGGCGGGCGAGCTTCGGTCACCCGCTTCGCGCGCATCGCGGTGTATGGCTCCGGCCGCGAGCGCCGCTCGCTCCTGCACGTGCGGCCGCTCACCGGACGCACGCATCAGATCCGCGTGCACCTCGCGTTCGCGCGGCTCCCTATCGTTGGAGATCCGGTGTACGGGCGGCGGGGTGCGGTGGCCGACGGCCTCGAGCGGCAGTTCCTCCACGCCTGGCGGCTCGCGGTGAACCTCCCGCATGCCGGCCCGAAGACGTTCACCGCCCCGCTCGCTTCGGATCTCGTCGCGTATCTGCGGTCGCTCGGCGAGCCGGAGGATACGGTGCCGCCGTTCGAGGAAGTGGCGATCGACCGCGCGTGAAGCTCGACGGCCGCGGCCTCCTGGTCATCATCTCCGCCCCGTCGGGCGCCGGGAAGGACACGGTGATCGAGCGGCTGGTCGAGGCGGTGCCGGACGCCGTCGTGTACATCACCGCGACGAGCCGGAAGCCGCGGCCCGGGGAGGTGCACGGGAGGCACTATTTCTTCTACGAGCCGGAGAAGTTCCGCGAGGAGATCGAGGCGGGCAACTTCCTGGAGTGGTCGATGGTCCACGGGGACTTCAAGGGGGTGCGCCGCGACGCGCTCGCGGAGACGCTGGAACGGCACCGCGTGGTCATCGTCAAGCCCGAGCCGCAGGGGATGCGGAAGATCAAGGCGCTCCTGCCCGAGGCGCTGACGGTCTTCATCATGCCGCCCTCGGTCGACTCCCTGCGGCGGCGGCTCGTGACCCGCGGGACCGAGAGTCCCGAGCAGCTCGAGCTCCGCATGCGCAACGCCGAGATCGAAATGGCCGCGGCGCCGGAATACGACCACGTGGTCGTGAACGAGGACGGCAAGATCGAGGACACGGTGCGGCAGATCGCGTCGATCATCGAGAAGGAGGCACAGCGACCGCGCCGGTACGAGCTGTGACCGCCGCCGAGGTCGCCGTCTTCGCGGGTCTGCGCGGCCCGGCGCGGACGTTCACCTATCGGGTGCCCGATGGCCTCGGGCTGCGCGCGGGCCACCTCGTGCGCGTCGGCTTCGGCGCCCGGGCGGTGCAGGGCATCGTCGTCGCGCTCGATCCTCCGCTGCCCGAGGCCCCCCTCCGCGAGATCGACGGGCTCGTCCATCCCCTGCCGCTGCTGTCCGATCGGCAGCTCGCGCTCGGTGCCTGGATGGCGCGGACGTACCGGTGCGGGCTCGCCGATTCGGTGCGGGCGATGCTGCCGCCCGCGCTCGCGGCGAGGGCGCGCAGCGGTCTCCCGAGCGCGCGCGACGGCCGCAGCGAGGCGGTGTACGCGATCACGTCCGCCGGGACCGACGCGCTCGCGACCGCGAACGGCACGCTCGGCGCGCGGCAGCTCGCGACCCTGCGCGCCCTCGCGGCGGGGGCGGTGAGCGGCACCGAGCTGGTGGAGGCGAACGGATCGGCGGAGGCCGCGCGCCGGCTCGTCGTCCGAGGCCTCGCGACGGCGGGCCGGCGAGGCGTGCGGCGGGTGCCGGTGGAGTTCCGGCTCAGCGAGGACGACCTGGTGCGCGACGCGCCGGCGAGCACCGCTCAGGCCGCCGCGCTCGGCGCGATCCTGCCGGCCATCGGCACCGGCCGGGCGTTCCTGCTCCACGGGGTCACCGCGAGCGGGAAGACGGAGGTGTACCTGCGCGCGACCGCGGAGGCCCTGGCCCGCGGTCTCGGTGCGATCGTGCTCGTCCCGGAGATCGCCCTCACGGCCCAGGTCGTCGCGCGGTTCGTCGCGCGGTTCGGCGAGCGCGTGGCGCTGCTGCACAGCGCGCTGTCGGCCGGGGAACGCTACGACGAGTGGCGTCGCGTGCTCGACGGCGTCGCCGACGTGGTCGTCGGCTCGCGCTCGGCGCTCTTCGCGCCGCTCGCCCGGCCCGGACTCATCGTGGTCGATGAGGAGCAGGAGCCGTCCTACAAACAGGAGAGCGCACCGCGCTACCACGCGGTGGACACGGCCCGCGAGCTCGGTCGGCTCACCGGCGCGGCGGTCGTGCTGGGGAGCGCGACACCGCGGATCGTGACATACGCCGCGGCGCGCGCCGGCGAGCTCGCGCTGCTCGAGCTGCCCGACCGGGTGCTCCAGCTCACGCTGCCGAAGACGACCGTCGTCGACCTGCGGCTCGAGCTCAAGGCGAACAACCGCTCCACCCTGTCCGAGCGCCTGCGCCGGGCGCTCCAGCGCACCGTCGCCAACGGCGAGCAGGCGATCCTGTACCTGAACCGGCGCGGCTTCGCCACCGTCGTGCTCTGCCGCGACTGCGGCTACGTGGTGCCGTGCCCCGCGTGCGAGATCCCGTTCGCCCTCCACGCCGACGGTCGCCTCGTCTGCCACCGCTGCGGCCGCGAGCTGCCGCACGCGCCCGCGTCGTGTCCGCGCTGCGGGTCGCCGCGGATCCGCCACCTCGGCGTGGGCACGCAGCGCGTCGTCGACGACGTGCGCGCCGCGGTGCCGCGGGCGCGGGTCATCCGGCTCGACCGCGACGCCGTGCGGGCGAAGGGTGCGCACGCGGCCGCGTACGAGCGCATGCGGAGCGGGAGCGCGCAGGTCATCGTCGGGACCCAGATGGTCGCGAAGGGCTTCGACCTGCCCGGCGTGTCGCTGGTCGGCGTGGTGAACGCGGACACGCAGCTCAACCTCCCGGACTTCACGGCGGCGGAGCGGACGTTCCAGCTCCTCACCCAGGTGCTCGGCCGGTCGGGGCGGGGGAGCGCGGGCGGTGAAGGCATCCTCCAGACGTACCTGCCGGAGCACTACGCGATCCGCGCCGCGGCGGCGCACGACTACGCGGCCTTCGCCGAGGCCGAGCTTGGCGCTCGTCGTCGGTTCGGGTATCCGCCGTACGGACGGCTCGTGCTCCTGCAGACGGCAGCGGCGCGCGAGGAGACGGTCGAGCGACGGGCGCGAGCGCTGGGCGAGGCGCTGCGGACGGCGGCCGGAAGCGATGCCGAGGTGCTCGGCCCGGCGCCGGCGTTCGCCGCGAAGCGCGCCGGGAGCTACCGCGCGCAGCTCGTGCTGCGCGGCGACCGGCCCGACGCCGTCCTGGATCGTGTGCCGGTCGGCCCCGAATGGACGGTCGACGTGGACCCGATGACCCTGCTCGGATAACTTCGTCTTCGTGGACGAGAGCGAAGGCGCGATCGAGGCGACCGAGGGCGAAGAGCGACCGCACGAGCCGCGGGTCCGTGTCGTGAAGGGCACGCCCTGGCGCATCGACCCGAGCCGCCGGGCGCGCTGGTCGACCGACGCGTTCGTCGCGAAGCACGCCGTCGATATCCGCCAGGTGGGCGACCCGGTGCTCCACGCGCCGGCGAAGAAGCCGCGGATGGAACGCAAGGAGCTCGAGTCGCTCGTGCGCCGCATGTTCTCCTCGATGGTGGCCGCGCATGGCGTGGGGATCGCCGCGCAGCAGATCGGCATACCGCTGCGGATCGTCATCATCGACGTCGATGAGGCGGGCATCGTCGCGCTGAACCCCGAGGTCGAGCTCGAGAGCGCCGAGCTCGAGGAGACGAGCGAGGGCTGCCTGTCGGTCCGGGGCCTGTACGGGATGCTCGAGCGCCCGCTCATCGCGCGGATCGTCGCGCACGACATCGCGGGCAAGAAGTTCACGCTCGAGGGCGAGTCCCTCGGCGCCCAGTGCATGCTCCACGAGACCGATCACACGAACGGCGTGCTCTACGTGGACCGCCTGCGCAGCCGCAAGGACCTCTTTCCGGTCGAACCCGATGAGCCCGGCGTCGAGCCACGGTCGATATCGGGTCGCTCTCGGTCGGAGATGGAGCGGGCGACGTCGCGCTAGCCCCGCGCGTGGTGTTCCTGGGGACGCCCGCGTTCGCGGTGCCATCGCTCGACGCGCTCGAGCGTCTCGCCCGGCGGGGCGCGGTCGAGCTCGTGGCGGTCGTGACCCAGCCCGATCGGCCGGCCGACCGCGGTGCGCCGCACGCGCCCGAGGTGAAGCGGCGGGCGCTCGAGCTCTCCCTCCCGGTGCTCCAGCCCGAGCGCCTCGCCGCCGCCGGGCTCGCGGCGGTCCTCGAGGCGCGTCCGGACGCGCTCGTGTGGGCGGCGTACGGGAATCGCATCCCGCGGCGGCTGCTCGAAGCGGTCGGGGATCGCGCGGTCAACGTCCACGCCTCACTGCTGCCGCGCTGGCGCGGTGCGGCGCCGGTCGCGCACGCGATCCTCGCGGGCGACGCGGCGACCGGGATCACGCTCATGGAGGGTACGGCCGCGCTCGATGCCGGGCCGATCCTCGCGCAGGAGCGGATGCCGATCGAGGCGGAGGTGGACACCGGCGAGCTCACCGTGCGCCTCGCGATACTCGGCGCGGCGCTCCTCGAGCGTGAGCTGCCGCGCTATCTCGCCGGCGAGCTCAGCGGGACCCCACAGGACCCGGCGCTGGTGACGTTCGCTCCGAAGCTGTCGACCGCCGACAGCGAGCTCGACTTCGCGCGGCCCGCCGCGGAGCTCGCGCGCCGGGTGCGAGCGATGACCCCGGAGCCCGGAGCGTGGACCACCTTCCGCGGGCGGCGGCTCGGCGTGAGGCGCGCATCGGTGGTCGGCGGTCGTGGTGTCGAGCACGGCACGTTCGAGCTTCGGGCGGGGGCTCCGTTCGTCGCGGCCGGCGCGGGCTGGCTGCGGCTGGACGAGGTGCGGCCGGCGGGTAAGCGCGCCATGAGCGGCCGCGACTGGGCGCGGGGGCTGCGCGATCTCGGAGCCGACATGCGCCTGCCGTCGTGAGCGGCACGTACGCTTTTCGGATGGACGCGTTCCCCGCCATCACCGACGTGAGCGACGCGACACTCGGGGCGTGGCTCGCCGAGCGGGGCGAGCCCGGGTACCGGACGCGTCAGATCCGCCGTCACGCCGCTAAGACGTCGGCCCCGGGGTGGGCCGAGCTCACCGACCTGCCCACGCCGTTGCGCGACGCGCTCGCCGGCGCGTTCCGCTGGTCGAGCGTCGAGCCGGTCGTCGAGCAGGCCAGCGCGGATGGGGAGACCCGAAAGGCGCTGCTGCAGCTGCATGACGGCCATCGGATCGAGAGCGTGCTGATGCCGCATCACGGCGCGCGGAACTCGGTCTGCCTGTCGACGCAGGCGGGCTGCCCGATGGCCTGCGCGTTCTGCGCGACCGGCGAGATGGGCCTCATCCGGAACCTCACCGCGGGCGAGATCGTCGACCAGGTGCGCCATTGGCAGCGCGAGCTGGCGCCGCTCGGCGAGCGCGTCTCCCACGTCGTGTACATGGGGATGGGCGAGCCGTTCAACAACTACCGGGCGACGATCGCGTCCGCCCGCGCGCTCATCGATGCGGAGGCGTTCGGGATCAGCCCGCGACGCATCACGGTCTCGACCTGCGGCGTGGTGCCGAAGATCGACGCACTCGCCGAAGAAGGGTTGCCGATCAACCTCGCCGTCTCGCTCCACGCGGCCGACGACGAGACGCGGTCGGCGATCATGCCCATCAACCGGCGCTGGGGGATCGACGACGTCCTGGCCGCTTCGGCCCGCTACGTGGAGCGGACCAAACGGCGGGTCACGTTCGAATACGTGCTCCTCGGTGGGGTGAACGATTCGGCGGGCACCGCCCGCGCGCTCGCCGGACGGATCGCGAGCGACGCGCACGTGAATCTCATCCCCGTGAACGCCGGACCCGGCGGCTTCCGCAGACCTTCGGTCCGGACGATGGAGCGCTTCGCCGCGGTGTTGCGCGAGCACGGTATCGCGGCGACCGTCCGGATCAGCAAGGGACAGGACATCGCCGCCGGTTGCGGCCAGCTGAAGGTGGACGAACGCGGAGGCGCGAAGCTCGCGCCGGCGTAGCCGGAATCCACCGCCGCGCTGAGTGAATAGAAGCCCATGAGCACCGACAGGTGCCCTTTTTCCTGAGAAGATCGGACGACGGTCGCCCATCAGCGACTCGCGGCGAGATCTGCGATCCCGCCGGCGTCCAATCGCTCAGGCCGAAAGCAAACGCCACGACTCAGCCCGCGACACGCTCCAAGAGGCGCACGCCAGCGGGGCGCACCAAGTAACGTCGATTACCACCGAAACGAGTCGCCGGCGAGGAACGCGATCTATTGGGTTGGCCGGAAGACATTGCGGACCATCTTCCGCAACTTCGGGTCGCTAACCTCGGGCACCTCGATCGAGTCGAAGGGCCCGGGCAGCTCGCTCGCTGTCTTTTTGCGCTGTACCTCGGCCCACATTTTGGCGAGGTCGTCCCACGCCGCACGGCTCTCGGGTCCGAGCATCTTGTAGAAGTCGGCACCGTCGAGGCCGGCCCGACCGATCTCGCCCTGCAGATCCTCGATGAAGCCGACGACGAGCAGCTCACGATCGGCTTGACCCTCAGTAGTGAGTAGCACCTCCAACTGCGCGAAGAGGCCTGGAAGACACTCGCCCGCGTTCGACTTGTAGGTCGCGACCACGACTGCGGCCAGCGCGGCTGCTTGCGCGTACGGAGACGGGCTGCCGGTGTCTATGTCCATCCGATCGCTACGCTCCTGCTCCCAGCGGAACTGCAGCTGTGGGCAACGCTCAAGCAGGAGGCGGATCGAAGCGTTGATTGCAGGCAGATCCGGCACGCGCGTCAGTTTACGGACGGCGGCATCAAGCCGAGGTAGCTGTCGTTAGAACTGGTGCCAGCAGTACAAGCAGCGCCTGTCGCACGTTTAGGTTGAGCGGCGGGCATCGAACAATAGGTCAATCCCGCGCCATACCCCCAAGCTAGGCAGGCTGCGCGACGAGGCTCTCCTGGATCCGAGTCACAGCAGCTTCGAGCTCGGGGAGGTTGTAACGCCGTGCGAGGCGCGCCAGGGAGTTGAGCGCATCCTCGTTCTCGATCAGCGGGACCCGCTCCCGCAGAAAGTGCTCGAACACCTCGCTCACCGGAAGTCCGACCTCGCGCGCGGCTTCCTCAAGACTCCGCCCGTTCTGGTAGAGGCGCACGGCATCCTCGAGCCCGAGCGCGCGGAGCCCTGCGCTGAGCGCGGTGCTCGCGGCCTGCTGCTGGGTTGGGAGTTCACGGCGCGCGC
>WNGF01001969.1_pt1 | contig 29434 bp, 22 predicted proteins | sample 5400641 | NCBI WGS metagenome assembly WNGF01 (sample SAMN13153371, study PRJNA577476) | soil metagenome | isolation source: 80 cm soil or saprolite under grassland replicate 2 | place: USA:California | collected 2016-06-15 | reverse complement strand
TTGCCCGACGCGCCTCCCGAAAACGCGGTGATCGTTGCCGTCCCGCTCTGGCTGCCGGAAATGAACTTCACCCGTACCTGGCCGTTGTTCGTGCGCGCCTCGCTGGGTTCGATCCGGCCGATCGTCGTCGTGAAAGAGACCAGGGTGCCGTTTTGCACGGGCGTCCCTGCTCCGGCCGTCGAAGTCGAACTCACAGGCGTCGTCGTCGGAGTGCCGGTCGTGGGGGGTGTCGACGCAACACCGTTTTCGATCACGTTCGCAACGATCTCGATCTCGCTGTTGAGTGGAATGGTGCTCGACGACGCAAACAGGTTGATGACCGAGCCGGTTGGAGCGAGCAGCGGGACTTTGTCACACGCGGCCGCAAGCGACAGGATGACGACGGCTGCAAACGCAGCGACCCCCGCACCGAGACGGTTCGTGTATACGTCCATAAAAAATGAGGCTAAGGACAATACTCTCATGTGTTTAGGGGGTGGTCAAGGTGGCCACCGCCGCGCGATGGTCGGCAGGTGCTCGCAGACGCGAGGGCAGAGTAAAAAAGAAGGATAGCCTCATCACCATTACTTGGGACGGATGTCACCGCCGCGCGGCCGAGTAGAATTTGTCACGATGCCGCCGGCCGATTCCGAAATCCCCCAATCCTTCCGTCCTTCCGAAGATTCCCGCCTGATTCGAGGGATCGGCCTCTGGCACGCCACCTCGCTCAACATGATCGACATGATCGGCGTGGGGCCGTTCGTCACGATCCCGCTGATCATCGCGGCGATGCACGGGCCGCAGGCGATGCTGGGATGGATACTCGGCGCGCTGCTCGTGATTTGCGACGGGCTCGTCTGGGCGGAGCTCGGTGCCGCGCTGCCGCAGGCGGGTGGTCCCGTGCGTTATCTCCGGGCGATGTACGGGCCGCGCGTCGGCGGGTGGCTGGCGTTCCTGTTCGTCTTCCAGCTGACGTTCAGCGCGCCGCTCTCGATGGCGTCGGGCTGCATCGGGTTCGCGCAATACGCGGAATATCTCTGGCCCGCACTGCACAACACGATCACGTCGCAGCGCATTCCGCTGTCAATTCCCGGCATCGGTACGACCGCGATCGAGTTCACGATCACGAACGGCACGTTCCTCGCGATGGCGACGGTTGCCACCGCCGTGATCCTCCTCTACCGGCGGATCACGATCATCGGCCGGCTCGGCGCCCTGCTCTGGGTTGGCGTCGTCGCCACCACGCTGTCGATCATCTTCACGGGGCTGACGCACTTCAACGCATCGCAGGCGTTCGCGTTTCCCACCGGCGCGTGGGAGCCGACGCACGCGTTCTTCACGGGGCTCGGCGCCGCGCTGCTGATCGCCGTCTATGACTACTGGGGCTATTACAACGTCTGTTATCTCGGCGGCGAGATTCGCGATCCAGGGCGCGTGATCCCGCGCGCGATCCTGCTGTCGATCGTTGGCGTCGCGCTGCTGTACCTGACGATGAACATCTCGATCCTCGGCGCGATGCCGTGGCAGGAGGTCGAGAAGTCGCGTTTCATCGCGTCGGACTTCATGGCGCGGATCTGGGGGCCGCGGATCGGCGCGGTCGTCACGATCATGATGTTGTGGACGGCGTTCGCGTCGGTGTTCTCGCTGCTCCTTGGCTATTCGCGCGTGCCGTACGCCGCGGCGCTCGAGGGAGATTACTTCAGCGTCTTCGCGCGCGTGCACCCGAAGCACCACTTCCCGCACGTCTCGCTGCTCTGGCTTGGCGGCGCCGCCGCCGTGTTCTGCCTCTTCAAGCTCGCCGACGTCGTCACCGCGCTCGTCGTGATCCGGATCTCGATCCAGTTCCTCGCGCAGACGCTTGGAGTGATGGTGCTGCGGCACCGCCGTCCGGACATGCCGCGGCCGTTCCGGATGTGGCTGTACCCACTCCCGGCCATTCTCGCGTTTATCGGGTTCGTCTACGTGATCGTGATGCGGCCGAAGTCGCTGGAAGCGATTCGGATCACGATACTCGTCGCGGTGGTGGGAAGCGTCCTGTTCTGGGTGAGACGCAAGACGAGCGCGACGAGAGAATTGCCATAATCGCCAAAATTGCCAGAATCGCCGTAATTAACAAATCAATTCTGGCAATTACGGGCGATGGTGGCAATGTTCGAGGCCGCTTTTCAGCCGCGCGGCGGTTCGCGGGCCGTCTGACACTAGCCCCGGCCGCGTCCGATTCCCGGCCCGAAGCCGCGCGGTGTGCCGCCCCCCCGGCCGCCGGGGCCGCGCCCGCCGGGCATGCCACCGCCGATGCCGGGCATCCCGCCGCCCGGACCGCCCTGTCGACCAGGCATGCCGGGACGTCCTGCCCCGTTCATCCCGCCCGGACGGTTACTCACGTTGGCGAACAGGAAGCTCCACTCGTTGTAGTGGGTCGCGCCGTTGTAGACGCGGAACGAGGTTTCCTTGCTCTTGCTGCGCACGCCCATGATCCCGCCGCCTGCGGCCTGGCCCATTTGGCCACCAAATGGCGACGGCGTCTGTCCAGCGCCGAACCCGGAACGTCCTGCAGGCGGCGGCGCGCTCAGACCGGTCGAGAGGCCCGTGGTGCCGCGTCCTCCGGGCTGCGGCTGCATGCCGCGACCACCGCCCGGCTGGCCTGCGGCGCCGGCCGCGGTGATGATCTCGAAGTCGCCGTCGGTCATCGGGTCTTTGTATTTCTTCCGGAGGAACCGCTGCTGCACGAGGACGTCGACGCTCGGCGGGAAGTTGCCGGGACCCATCTTGCGCGTGTAGAGGTTGACCGCGCGCGCGTACTGCTCACCGCGGAAGATCAGCTCGGCTTCCTTTTCCCGCCGCGCCTGCGTCCGCCACACCGGCATCGCGACGGACATGATGACCATCAGCACACCGATGCTCACGAGCAACGCAGCCATCGCGTACCCGCGCTGACTGCCTGGACCACCCGCTAAACACATGAACGTATTATCCATCGGTCAGGCCGACCACACCCATTCGGGATTCAGCGATTCGCCGATTAGGGATTAGGGATTGTTCCTTTACCAGTCCGAATATGAGGATCCATCGAGGGCCGTCCCTGTGGCGCTGCTCTTGACGTTATAAATGCCCGGCTCCGCGGAGGGGTTGCTCGGGTCCGGTTCGGCGGGATCCGTCTGCCAGGTGTCGGCCGACCTGGTGATCGGATCCTCGGGAATCTTCCTCATGTAGCCGTCGCTCACCAGCGTGTCGAGCGATGATGGGTACTTGCCCTTGTCGGCGTAATACTGATCGATGGCGTCGCGCATGCGGAACAGGTCCGTGCGCAGCACCGCCTCCCGCGAGCTCTGGATCGAATTGCGGTACTGCACGACCCCCATCGTCGCGAGGATCGTGATGAGCGCAATGACGATCAGCAGCTCGATGAGCGTGAAGCCGTCCTGCCGCCGCAGTGTGAAGTTCGCCACGTCAGTCGCCTACCAGTCCCGGTACTTCGTGCCGTCGAGGGCGGTGCCTTCCGACTTCGAATACACGTCGTAGACGTTGCCGCCTCCCCATGACGTCGAGTCCGGCTTGTCGCCGTATGCGCGCATGCCCCACTCCGTGGAATGCGTGATCGGATCCATCGGGACGCGTCGCAGGAACTTCAGCTTGCGTCCCGACGCATCGTTCGCCACGGTCACCCCTTCGACGAGCGTCTCGAGCTCTGGCGGATAGCCCTCGCTTCCCAGTTTGACGTCCAGATTCGAAATGAGGCCGTTGTCGACAGCATCCTTGTACTTGTCAATGGCGGTCCGCATTTCTCTCAGCGCATGTCGCAGCTCAGTCTCCCGCTCGCGCTGGACCGCCACCTTCGCGAGCGGCATCACCGCCGACGCGAGGATCAGCAGGATCGTCGTGACGACGAGCAGTTCGATGAAGGTGAAACCCTTCGACTCGCCCTTCGACTCGCGTGCAACGTTTGCTCGCTCAGGGCAGCCCCACCGCTGGAGCGACGTTCGGTTCATTTCATCTCACCGTCACAGTGACCGGGCTGAACTGAAGCGGTATCGGAGCTCCTTCGGGGGTGCTCGCCACGCCGCTCACCGAGATGACCGAGCCGCCCGGACCGACCGCGTCGAAGAGCAGCGATGCGAGCAGTCCGGCGCCCGAGGCGCCCGCCTGATCGGCGCTGCGCGTGATGACGATGTCGACACGGCCCGTGGCGGCGTCGATTCGCGGCGTGAACGTCGTCGTGACGCCACCCTGGCGCATGAACGTTCCGTCGTTGACCATCCGCACGCGCAGCACGTTCGGGTTGAACGTCACGGTCAGCGTCACCACCGACAGGCGCGACACGTTGTTAATCGACAGTGGCGCCGTGTACGGTCCCCCGGCGACGCGGAACTCGGTGCCCGGCGTCGTGATGATGACCTGTGCGGCCGTCGCGTTCGGCGAGGCCGTTCCCGGCGCCGCGGGGGGCGTCGTGGTGATGTCGCGCGTCGGCGGCGTTGCCGGCGGTGCGGCGACGTCGCCCGGAACACCACCCGGCGTCGGCACACCTGCGCCCGCGGGCGGTGCACCAGTCGTTGGCGGCGCAGCGCCTGGCGCGGCTCCAGCGGGATTCACCGTCCCCCCGGGCGCGCCCGGCAAAGGCGTCACGAGCGTCGGCACGGGAGACGTGCCCGGCGGCACCGCCGGGTTCGTGGGCGGCACGCCCGGCGGCGACAGGAGCGGGGGGCGTGAACCGGTGGCCTCGCCACCGCCAGGCGCCGGAGCGCCGCTCGGGGGTGAGCCCGGAAGTTCCGCAGGTGCCGGCCCAATGAGCGGTGGCGGTCCACCGAGCCCGATGTTCTGCTGCGTTCCAATATAGATGGACGACAGATCCTCGACCGAGAGCTCATGCGTGCGCACCACGTGCGGCGTCATCAGCATGACGATGTCGGATTGATTCACCTCGTCGCTCGTCTCCCCGAACAACGCGCGGAGGATCGGCGCTCTCATGATGCCCGGAAAGCCCGTGAGAATTTTCCTCTGATCGTCGCGGAGGAGTCCCGCGAGCAGCGTCGATTCTCCCTCCCGCAGCCTGAGCTTCGTCGACACTTTCCTGGAACTGATCGTGGGCACGTCCTGCCCCGCAACGCTGATGCTCGGACCGAGCGAGCTGCTCTCCACGCTGAATCCGTCGAGGACGATCTCTCCCTCGTAAGTCACGCGCGGCGTCATCTCCAGGTTGATGCCGACGTCCGTGTAGGTGAAAGACGACTGTGGAACGCTGGCAAACCCGCCGGGCGCCGCCGCGCCGAACACCGTCGAGAGCAACGGGATGCGATCGCCGAGATTCATCGTCAGCTTGGTGCCTTCAGCACCGCGCAACTGCGGCTTGGCCACCAGCTTCGTATGTGAGTCGCTTTCGAGGAATCTCACCACGGCAGTCGGTACGCTCAGGTAGAAGTCGGCTGTGCTGACCCCCTGCGAGATGGTATTCAGGTTGAACGGCGGCGGCACTCCGGGCGGGAACGTGGCCCCGGAATTCGGCGGCGCGAATTCCGGTGAGAAGGTCAGGCCGAGCGAATAGTTGCTCAGGTTCAGCCCGAGATCCTTCGTGCGCTTCCGGTTCACCTCGAGAATCTGGATGTCCACGATGATTTCCGCGCGCGGCTTGTCGTTCGCGCGGATGATGCGCTCGATCACGTCGACGACCGGCGCCGTCGCGCGCACGGTGATCGTGTTCGCCGTCTTGCTGGGCAGCAGCGTCGGCTGCACGGCCATCGTCGGAATACGCGTGATCGTGTTGATGATCTGCGTGAGCTCCGACACGTCCGCGTGCGAGATGTAGAACACGCGAATGACGAGCTCGTCGTACTGCGCGTGCTTCTGCGCCGTGTCCGGCACGATGATGATCGTCTTCGGGTTCACTACCTTGTAGAACAACTGGTTCGCCGCGGTGATCTGCTGAAGCGCCTGCTCCAGCGTCACGTCTTCGAGGCGCACGGTGTACGCCTTGTCCACGTACTGTTGATCGTAGGTGACGTTGATCCCCGTCGCGTTGCCGATGAAATTGAGGATGTCGCGCACGCTCGCGTTCGGGCCGAAACTGATGACGGGAAGCGGCGCCGTCGGACTGAGCAGCGGCGTGCTGGCGCGCCGCGCCTGCTCGCGGAGCGCATCGATCGGCGGTTTGGGACGTGTTGCTTCGATCCGGTCGCGGATCTGCTTCTCGAGCTCCGCGGCGCGCGCCGCGGCCAGGCGGTTCGACGCGTCAAGCTCCAGGGCGCGGCGATACTCGATCAACGCGGCGTCGAGCTGATCCTTCTCCTCGAACTCGTGGGCGCGGCTGATATGTTCGCGCGATGCGCTCTGCGTCGCGCGCTCCAGCGCGATCTTGTACTCGGCGCGGTCCGGATTCTCCTGGACGGCTTTCGTGTATTCGGCGACCGCGCTGTCCCAGTCGCCCCCACGCGCCGCCTCCTCGCCCTTCCGGAACGCGCGCCCCGCCGCACAGCCGGAGACGAAGATCGTGAGAACGATTCCAGCAACAAGCCTGTGCTTCACCGGCACTCCATGTTCACGGCCGGCCTGAAGGCCGGCACCACCAACGCTACTTCCCTACGCATTCCTGCCCCGTCTGGCGGATAGTCGTGCGACCGCGGCCGTCGGCATATTCCATCACCACTGACTCGACGCCGATCCGCACGAGGCGGTAGCGCCCATCAATGATGTCCCCCTCCTTGCCGCGCATCGTCGTTCGACAATCGCTGAACACCGCGAGTTTCCCTAGCTTCGGCACTTCCAACGTGCCGATGAATTTCAACGGAATCGGCGGCGGCGGCGGAGGCCCAATCGGCACCACGGGGGGCGGCGGCACCGGCTCAGCCCCCGATTCTCCCCCGCGTCCGCCGCGCGCGACGGGTGGTGGCGGAGGCGGCGGCGGCACGTAGAAGCGGAAGGGGTTCCGCTCGCTCCCTTGCGCATCCGGCCGCGGCTGCCGCAGCTCCTCCAGGCGCACATCGAGGTCCGAGGGCGTGACGGTCTCCGGCGTCTTCGCGCGCGACTGCGTCCGTGGATTAGACGGCCGGACCGTCGGCACAGCCGACTTTCCTGGCATCACGTACGTCACGACGGCCACGATGGCCGCCATGCCGAGCGCCACGAGCAGCCACGGCCGCGGCCGCAGTGAGGACCCGGACGTCGCCTCAGCCGCCATTCGTCCCCGCCCGGTAATACGTCGCGATCTCCACGTTCACGTTCAAGCCGCTCTTCTCGGTCTCGCTCTGGGACAGCTCCACGTTCTCGAGCACGAGGAATTCCGGAGCCGTCTCCAGTTCGTGGATGAACCGCCGAATGTTTCGATATTCGCCCGAGAGTTGCGCCGTGTACGTGAACTTCACCAGCTGGCTGTCGCGTTCGGGCTTGGGATTGGATGTTTCGCGTTCGAGACGCAGGTTGGACTGCCGCGCAAGCTGCTCCATGCGCAGGAATGTGATGCGCCGTGCGCCACTCATGTCCGGCGGCAGCACGTCGTTGTAGAACTTCCGCAATTCCTCGTCCGCCTGCCCCTTGCCCGCGACGGTCGCGCGCGCCGCGCCATAGTCGCGCCGCGCGGCTTCGAGCGCCGCCGCCGATGCCTGCGCTTCCTGCTCGCCGCCCGCCACCTTCTTCGAAAGCGGATACACGAGGATCGCGTAGAGCGCGATGTTCACAAGCACCGCGACCGCCACCGGGATGATGAGCGACCGCTTTTCCGCGAGGACTCGCCGGGTTGGGATCACTGCCGTCCTCCGCGGCCATGCGGCGCGGCAGGCTTCGAGTCCACCGGCGGCGCCGGCGGAGTCGCCGGCTTGCCGGCAGGCGCAGCTTCCTCCGGCGGGTGTTCGGCATACACGCTTTCGATGACCACCCGCTTCAGTCCGGCGTCCGTCGTGTCCCCCGCTGCAGCGTTGATCTCCTCGAACGAACCGGTGGCCTCGAGCTTCTCCATGAACTCGTCGATGTCTTCGGCGCGCCGGCCCAGAACGAGCATATTCACGTGCGTGACGCCGTCCTTGAACGACGGACGGACCGACGAGAGCATCACGTCGGGGGGAAGCGTCGATTCGATCAGGTTGAAGAATTCAGTCCACGAGAACGTGCGCTGATCGATCAGCGCGTTGGCCTCCTGCGCCGCGTTGACAACGAGCTCGAGCTCGTCCTTGTTGATCGTACGCCGGATTCGCGCGGCTTCCGACGTCAGCCGATCCGCTTCCGCGCGCTGCGCGTTCACACGGGACGACAGCTCGGTGTTGTGGCGCGACAGCGTGACGATGCGTCCCACGTCGACGATGGTGATCGCGAGCACGATCGCCGCGGCCGCCGCGATGAGAACGTGGACCGCGCGCTCGTTGTAAAACGGGCGCGTCGCGAGGTTGGTGCGCAGCACTACGCCACCCGCTCCCGGAGAATGACGCCGATCGCCGGCGCAAGACTGTCGAGCAGCTCGGGCGCCGCCGCGATGCGATCGCGCAACGCCACGGCACCGCGGAAATCCAGAACGTCGACCCGCGTCCCGACGCGTTCCTCGAGCTGGCGCCGCAGCCGCTCCGCGGCATCCGCGCCGCGGATCGAAGCGCCCGCGAGGACGACGCGCGAGAAGCCGCCCCCCGCCAGCCGGTCCTCGTGGTACATCGCGGTCTGGTGGACGAGGTCTGCGAGATCTTCGTCCTGCTCCGATGCACGCGTGCGGAAGAAGATCACGTCGCTGCCGCGCACGACCGCCAGGGTGCTGTACTCCGGCGCGACGTGCACCAGCAGCCAGTCGGCGGTCGGCGGTGCCGCCCCTTGCGTCACGAGGACGGCGTTGATCAGGTTCATGCTCGCGAGATCGACGATGCCCGGATATGCGCCGGCGGCCTCGCACGCGCGCTCGTAGCTCTCGACGATGTCGCGGCGCGCCACGGTCACGATATATTCACGCCCGCCCTCTGGAAGCGCCAGGCCGGGCACCCACGCGACCTGCGCCTCTTCGATCTTGAACGGCGCGGCCTTTCGCACCTGCCAGCGGATCAACTGCTCGAGATCCTGCGGCTTCGCGGGAATCTTGTCGAAGCGCAGCAGCGACAGCTTCCCGACAATGTCGGGCAGCACGAGCGCGATGCGCCTCGGGCGGGGCGTGACCTTGTCGAGCGCGCTGCGGATCGCGGCGCTGAGCGCCGCGCCGTCGTGCACGTTGGACGCATTCAACGCCGGTTCGACGGCGCCCGCGGGCAGCAGCTCGCTCGCATATCCCGACAGCACGCGGGATCCCCCGTGGTCGGCGACGACCGCGACGGTCACGCGCCGCGCGCTGATCTCCAGCGCGGCCGAGGGAGGACGATTGGACAGCCAGCTCATTCGACGAAGGTCACCTTGTTGATCTCGCGCAGCGTGGTGACGCCTTTGAGCACCTGCTCCACGGCCGATTCGCGCAGGAACCGCATGCCCTCGTCGCGGGCGGCTTTTTTGATCTCCGACGTCGGCTTGCGTGCGAGGATGAGCTCGCGGATGTTGTCGCTGAGGTCGAGCAGCTCGCAGATCGCCGTTCGTCCGCGGTACCCGGTGCCGGCACACTCCATGCAGCCACCGCCTTCGAAGAACAGTCCCCTGGTCTCGAGCGTCGGATCGAGCGCGGATTCCTCGAGCATCGCACGCGTGATCGTCGCCGGCCGCTTGCAGTGCACGCAGATGTTCCGCACGAGGCGCTGCGCGAGCACGCAGTTGAGCGCCGAGACGAACTGGTACGCCTCGACTCCCATGTTGAGGAATCGTCCGAGCACGTCCAGTACGTTGTTCGCGTGCACCGTCGTGAAAACGAGGTGCCCCGTCAGCGCGGAGTTGATCGCAATCTGCGCCGTCTCGGCATCGCGGATTTCGCCGACCATGATCTTGTCCGGGTCGTGCCGGAGGATCGACCGGAGTCCGCGCGCGAACGTCAGCCCTTTCTTCTCGTTGATCGGAATCTGCGTGATGCCGCGCAGCTGGTACTCGACGGGGTCCTCGATCGTGATGATCTTGTCTTCGATCGACTTGATCTCCGAGAGCGCCGCATAGAGCGTGGTCGTCTTGCCGCTGCCCGTCGGCCCGGTGACGAGCACCATCCCGTACGGCTCGGCGATGTACTTGCGGAAGCGGCGCAGCTCGTCGTCGGGGAACCCGAGGATGTCGAGGCGCAGCTCGTGGAACTGCTCGCTGATGGATTCCTTGTCGAGGATACGGATGACCGCGTCCTCCCCGTGGACGCTCGGCATGATCGACACGCGGAAATCGATCGTCTTGCCCGGCATCCGCAGCTTGAACCGGCCGTCCTGCGGCACGCGCTTCTCGGCGATGTCGAGCTCCGCCATGACCTTCACGCGCGAGATGATCGTGCTGTGAAACCGCTTGTCGATTGGCCGCATCGCGGGCTGCAGCACGCCATCAATCCGGTATTTCACGTGGACGGCATCGTCCTGCGTCTCGATGTGAATGTCGCTCGCGCGGCGCTGGATCGCGCTGTAGAGCGTCGTGTCCACCAGGCGGATGACGGGACTCGCGTCCGCGGTGAGCTTCTCGACGGTGAGCGCCTCGTCTCCCCCTTCGTCGTCGCGAAGGATCTGCAGCTGGAAGCTCTCGGTGGCGTCTTCCAGGACGCGCTGCGAGCTCTCGCTCTTCTTGAGGATCGACTGGATCGCCGAGGGCGTGCCGACCGTCACCTTGATTGGCGTCGCGAGCAGCACCGCCAGCTCGTCGATCATCGGGAGATCGGTCGGGTCCGACACGACGATCACCAGCGAGTTGCCTTCCCGGCGATATGGGACGAACCCATAGCGCAGCATCAGTTCCGCGGGAATCGCGCGGAACAGCTCGTGGTCGATATTGAATGTCGACAGGTCGACGAACTCGAGGCGATAGCGTTCCGCGAGCCGCTTCGCGTGCGCGAGTTCGGCCGCGTGTTCGGCCGCATTCGGCTCGGCTACGCCAGTATCAGCGTAGAGATCCGCGTCGGTCGGTGGCGGTACGGGTGTTTTGACATCCATAGGTAACGCTCGTAGGGGCGGGCCTTTCAGGCCCGCCGCAGCAGTAAGGCGGGTCTTAAGATCCCTCCCCACGTTATGAAATCATCGACGACAGGTTGAACAGCGGCATATACAGCGACAGTAGCAGCGCCGCGATGATGATCCCCATGATCACCAGCAGCGCCGGCTCTACGATCGTGATGAACCGCGTCAGGCTCGTGTCGATCTCCTCGTCGTAGAACTCCGAGAGGCTGTTCAGCATCTCCTGCAGCGCCCCGGTCGATTCGCCGACCTCCACCATCTTGATCGCGACATCGGGGAATGCGCCGCTCTGCATCATCGCGCTCGCGAGCGCCCGCCCCTCGCGCACCTGCTGCGCCGCCGTCTGGAGCTCGCTCGCGATGTGCTGATTGCTGATCGAACGCGCCGAGACGTCAATCGCGTTGACGAGCGGGATGCCCCCTCCGAGGAGCGTGGCGAGCGTGCGCGCCGCCTGCGACGTCGAGAACTTCTGCGCGATCCCCCCGAGCTGCGGGATGCTGAGGATCCACCGATCGAACCGCCGCCGGTTCCCCGGCCGCTTCAGCCAGGCGACGAACGCCGCGGCCGCGCCGGCCACCGCGAGCACCATCACCAGGAAGTACGCGGTCGCGAACTCCGAGAACGACACGATGATTCGCGTCGACAGCGGCAGATCGCGCCCGAACTGGTTGTAGAACGCGCCAAATTCCGGCACGACGCGCAGCACGATGATGCCGACGACGACGCAGGAGAGCACGAGGAGGATGGCGGGATAAACGAGGGCCGAGACCGTCTTCCGCTTCACCCCCGACACCACTTTGACGTAGGCGACGTATCGCCGGATGACGTGTTCGAGGCTGCCGCTCTTCTCTCCCGCGAGCAGCGATGCCGTGTAGACGCCCGGGAACAGCGACCCGTGCGCCTCGAACGCTTCCGACAGCGAGTTCCCCGCGCGCACCCGGTCGTACACGTCGTCGAGCACCGTCTTCAGAAGCGGGTTCGCGACACGCTGGCGGAGGATGTCCAGGGACTGGACGAGCGGCATGCCCGCCTTGAGCAGCGTCGCCAGCTCCTGGTTGAACACCAGGAACTCGCGCGTCGAAATGCGGTTCCGACGGGGCAGCTTGAACGAGCCGAGCGCCGCCCGCCCTGCGCGCTGGATGGCCAGCACGTAGAGCCCCTTTTCCTCGAATTCCTGCCTTAGCCGCGCTTCGCTGTCGGCGGCGTACACGCCTTCGACGATTTCCCCGGCCGGGGTGCCGAGCCTGCAGCGGAATTCCATGTGGTCAGTCGAGATCGGCGCAAGATCTTGTCTGTGTGGACATTATCGGCCGTTCCAAACGCGGATTATATATCAGCCACCCCGCGCAAACGCGGGTGTCCTTTGAACTTAGACAGGGAAAACAAGGGAGTGGCTGACAAAAAAGGCCTCGCGGGCCGTGGGGCCGGCCTTATGGCCGCCCGCGAGCTACTTCAGTCCCGCGAGCGCGAGGATGCGGCTCACGTAGTCCCGGGTCTCCCGATAGGGAGGGATGCCGTTGAACTTCTCGACGGCGCCCGGTCCCGCGTTGTAGGCGGCGAGCGCGAGCTCGGTCCTCTCGCTGCCGAAGCGATCGAGGAGTGCCTTCAGGTGCTTGACGCCGGCCTCAATGTTGGCTTTCGGATCGAACGGGTTGCGGACCTTGTACTCGCGCGCGGTCGCGGGCATGATCTGCATGAGGCCAACCGCTCCTTTTGGCGAACGCGCCTTCGGACGGTACCCGGATTCGACCTGGATCAACGCCTTCACGAGAATCGGATCGACGCCGTGCGCCTGGGACGCCGCGGCAATGAATTCGGCGTAAGGAGTTCCTTCGAGTGTCGGGCGGTCCGCCTGCTGCTCCGCCGCCGCGGGAACGTCTACCGGCTTTGGAGCGTCAGGATCAATGTAGGGAACTTCGTCGGCCTCGATCTTCTCGATCAGGTTCTTGTCGCAGGTGACCTCGCCGCCGCTGCGGAGGGTCAGGACGATCGATTCCCCCTGGACCTTGTGAGTCTTCACCGAGAGGGTCCGCCCTGACGTGAGAAACACGATCTCGGCCGACGCTGGCACAGCCATCGTCAGCAGGGCGAGGGTCGCCGCGGAAAGGAAAACCGGAGCCTTCAGCTTCATGCGAGGGGGACTATCTTACCATCCCCGCTCCCTTCGTGTCCAGAATCACTACAGTCGAGCTTATTCGGAGCCTCCCGAACAGCCCTTGAGGTGTAGTGGACTCAAACTCGTCCTCGGCCGACCAAAAAACCGAAAAGGTGGCTGGCACTTTAGGTGCCAGCCACCTTTTCGGAAAGCGGCGGATTACTTGGGTTCGATGAAGGCGTGGAAGACGCGGATGCCGAGCTGACGGTCGTCGGAGCCGCCGGGGCCAAAGGTCCGATCCACGTCCAGCACCAGCTCCGTCATGTCCCCTTGCCCGAGCTGCGCGGCGGTCAGCGGGAACGTGACGATCTTCCGGTCGCGCGAGTCCGCGGCAAACGTCGCGACGGTCTGGTCACCGTTCCTCATCGTGACCTGCTGCGGCGGGTTGAACAGGTCCCTCCGCGCCTCGTACTCCAGATAGAGCGTCGAGTCCCGCTTCGGGTTCTTGAACGAAATCGTCGCGGTCTTCTTCGTCCACTGCCACTCGGACGCCGCGTTGTCGCTCGCGACCTCCGTCGGGTGCCATCCATCCTTGTATATAAGGAAGATGTTCTCGGACTGGGGCTGCAGCTGAAACTTCTTGACGACGTACTCTTTCCGCGACGCCTCCTGGGCGTTCAGCGTCAGGCGGTTGCCGGTCTGCTGGTTGTAAATCCCGAGCCGCACCGCGGCTTCCCCGATGTACGGATAGTTCGGCACGAATACGGTCCGCGTGTACTCGATCGTCTCCCCCGCCTTCCAGGCGGTCGTGGGGGTCGGCGGCAGGTGGTCCTCGGTCCAGAGCTGCTCCCCAGTCGGGTCCAGAACGTGGACGAACACCCAGTGATTCGCGGTGTTGAGGGCGCTCACCGCCTTGGGATCGTTCGACACGACGAACTTGTAGGTGAGCTTGACCGGGCTGCCAATCGGCACCTTGTCCTTGTTCAGCGTCAGCGTCGGGGTCGCGACGGGCGGCTCGTTGGCGCCTTTCCGCCTGCACGACGAAGAAAGACCAAGAGCGGTGACGGCAATGACCGCGATCGCGGTAACGAAAAGACTTCTACGCATGGATCGCGCATGCTAACGCAGTTGTCCGAGCTACTGCAATATGCTAGCGTTCACGCATTCACTCGGCAGCGAAAGGATCAGATGCTCGAAGCGTTGGGAATGGTGGAAACCAAGGGGCTCATCGGATCGATCGAAGCCGCTGACGCCATGGTCAAAGCGGCCAATGTCGTGCTGGTCGGCAAGGAATACATCGGCGCGGGGTTCGTGACGGTGATGGTGCGCGGAGACGTCGGCGCGGTGAAGGCCGCGACTGACGCCGGCGCCGCGGCGGCGCGACGCGTTGGCGAGCTCGTTTCCGTCCATGTGATCCCGAGGCCGCACGCCGAGGTGGAAAAGATCCTTCCGAAATCGAAGGACGCGAAAGCGTCGTAATTCTCCCGTCGGTCACGCATGGCTCAGCCCACGGCCCAGACCGATCGCGATCTCGCCTCAATCAGCGAAGCCCGTTCGCTGGTGCGCCGCGCCAAAGAGGCTGCGCCCGCGCTCGCGGAGCTCTCGCAGGAACAGATTGACGCGATTGTCGACGCGATGGCGGCCGCCGTCACCCCGCACGCCGAGGCGCTCGCGCGCCTCGCCTGCGAGGAAACAGGATTCGGGGTCGTTGCCGACAAGGTCCAGAAGAACCTCTTCTCCTCGCAGAAGATCTACAACTTCATCCGTCCGATGAAGTCGGTCGGGGTCATCCGGCGTATCGAGGACAAGAAGGTCATCGAGATTGCGGAGCCGTTCGGCGTCGTGGCCGCGATCGTTCCTTCGACCAATCCCACATCGACGGCGATCTACAAAATCCTGATTGCCCTCAAGGCGCGCTGCCCGATTGTCATCAGCCCGCACCCGTCCGCGACGCGGTGTATCACGCGCGTCGCCGAAATCATGAGCGACGCCGCGCGGAGCGCGGGCGCTCCCGACGGATCGATCAACTGGATGACGACGGTCACGCTCGAGGGGACGCAGGAACTGATGAAGGCGCGCGAGACTGCGGTCATCCTGGCGACCGGCGGGATGGGTCTCGTCCGCGCGGCCTATAGCGCGGGCAAGCCCGCCTACGGCGTGGGACCAGGCAACGCGCCCGCTTACATCGAGTCGACCGCCGACGTACCGAAAGCGGTGCGCGACATCGTCATCGGGAAGACGTTCGACAACGGGCTGCTCTGCTCGTCGGAGAACTCGGTCGTGTGCGACGCGCCGCTGGTCGAAGAGGTCAAGCGACAGTTCGTCGCCAATGGCGCCTACTTCATGTCGCCTTCTGAAATCGACGCGGTCGGACGCCTCCTCGTGACGCCGCAGCGGCTCCCAAACCCGAAACTCGTCGGCAAACCCGCGACCTACATCGCGCAGCAGGCGGGCATCAATGTGCCGGCAGACACAAGTGTCCTGATTGCGGAGCTGGCGGGGGTCGGACGCGATTACCCGTTGTCGATCGAGAAGCTCTCTCCCGTCCTTTCTTTCTATGTCGTCAACGACTGGCGCGAGGGCTGCGAGCGCTGCAAACAGATCCTGCGCTACGGCGGGATGGGTCACACCATGTCGATCCACTCGCGCAACGACAGCATCATTCTCGAATTCGGTCTCAAAAAACCCGCCTTCCGCATCGTCGTCAACACGCCGACAACGCTGGGGTCGATCGGGCTGACCACGGGACTCGATCCTTCGATGACGCTGGGGTGCGGAGGGTGGGGCGGCAACATCACGTCGGACAACATCTCCCCCCGGCACCTGCTGAACATCAAGCGCCTCGCGTACGAAACGAACCCCGCGCCCGTACGACGCGAGACAACCCGCGCGACCGCAGCCGCGCCGTCGCTGCCGAAAGCACCTGCTCCCCCGCGGGTGCCCGGAGGGATTGCCGCAGAGCCGCTCGCGCGGAGGATCGACGAATTCCTGGCATCCAGGGGTTATGTCGCTCCCTCCGGGCCTAGCGTAGCGACTTCGCGCCCGAGCGGGGCCGCCCTGAACCCATCGGCCCCGGGACTCTCGCCGAAGCCCGAGAGCGAGAGCGCGCGAGCGAAGGCGGAGGAGGACTCAAGCGTCCGGGCCACGGAGCCGAAACATCGTCAGGGGGGCGGCGGCAGTGAAAAAGCTGCCGACTTCGTTTGCGAAGACGACGTACGGCAGGCGGTCAAACACGGACGCAAAATCGTAATCGGCGAGCGCAGTATTGTGACACCTGCGGCGCGCGACCTTGGCGAGGCACATCACGTGTTCCTGCAGGCGGGCTGGCCTCACTGACGAGCTCGATTCCCCCTTATTGTTGAGGACGTTGGGGTTAGGGTTGACCTGTGTTCTGCGGCAGTGTTATGCTTGCAGCCCCAGCAATTGACAGGTGTTCGTCCGCTTCTCACGAGCCGGAGTGGGCGGGGCCACGCTAGACCGTTTCTGGTCGAGTTTCTCGACCTCAACAGGGCATCCGGCTTGCAGAGCGCGGCTCATGCGTTTGCCAGGAACCCTTGCGGGAGCGCCCAGCATGACGACACGGACATGGCTGTCGACGACCACCGCCGCGGTACTGCTTGCGGCCGCCGCGTGCAGCGGGAATTCCAAGCCGCAGACCCAGCCGAAGGTGGCCGTCGCACGGGCCATCCAGGCGCCTGCGCCTGCCGTGGTCGCTCCCCCGCCATCCGATCCCATCGCAACGCTGATCCAGTCGTCCAAGAACCATTTCGAAGCCGGCGAACGTGAGCTGAAGGTCGGCCATCTCGAGCAGGCGCGCGCGGAGTTCGACCAGGCAGTCGACGTGCTGCTGGATTCTCCGTACGGCGCCCGCACCGACGCCAGGCTGCGCGCGCACTTCGATCGGCTGATCGACCGGATCAACGCCTACGAGATGACCGTGCTCGCCCAGGGAGATGGCTTCGCGGAAAAGAAATACGAGCCGGCGTCGATCGACGAGCTCTTGAAGATCGCGACATTCCCGAAGCCGGCCGCCGACGCGCAGACGACCGAGGCCGTCAAGCAGGACCTCGCCTCCACCGAGCACGACATTCCTATCCCGCAGAACTCGAAAGTACTTTCATACGTCGAGCTGTTCCAGGGACGGCTGCGCGACTTCATCCAGGACGGGCTGACCCGCGGCACGAAGTATCTACCGATGATTCAGAGCGTGTTCCGCGCTGAAGGGCTGCCGCTCGATCTCGCGTACATCCCGATCATCGAGAGCGGCTTCAAGCCGAACGCGGTGTCGAAGGCGAGCGCGAAGGGACCATGGCAGTTCATGAAGGCGACGGCGCTCGAGAACGGCCTGCAACACGACTGGTACATCGACGAGCGCTCGGACCCTGAGAAGGCGACGGTCGCGGCGGCGAAGTATCTGAAGACGCTCAACAAGCTGTTCAACGGCGACTGGAATCTCGTGCTCGCGGCGTACAACGGCGGGCTGGGACGCGTCCAGCGCGCGGTGAAGCGTTCCGGCACGGAAGATTTCTGGGAGCTGGCGGAGTCCCCGCGGTATCTGCCGAAGGAGACGCGCGAGTACGTGCCGCTCATCCTCGCCGCGATCATTGTCGCGAAGAACCCCGCGCAGTACGGGTTCGACATCGTCGCGCACGATCCGATCGCGTACGACAAGGTGAACGTCCCGCGAGCAATCGACCTGCGCCGCGTCGCCGAGTGGACCGGCACGTCGATCGACGAAATCCAGGCGCTCAACCCGCAGCTGCGGCGCTGGACGACCCCTGTCAAGTATCCGACCTTCGAACTGAAAGTGCCCGTCGGGACCGGCGAGAAGTTCCAGACGCGCCTTGCGGGCGCGACCCCCTCGGACATGACCGCGCTCAAGTGGTACACCGTCAAGAAGGGTGAAACCCTGTCGACCATCGCGCGCAAGCTGCGCGTCAGCCGTGTCGACCTCGCCGAAGCGAACAACCTGTCCGTGAAGTCCCGCGTCAATGGCGGCCAGGACCTGATCATCCCGCGCGCGCCCGCGACCGTGCTCGCGTCGCGCACCGACCGGCCGGCGCCGGCAGAAGTGGCGTCGCGTTCCTTCAGCGGCACGGCCGCCGTCCCCGCGACGTCGTCGCGCACGTCGTCCTCGATCGTCTACCGCGTGAAGCGCGGCGACACGCTGTCGTCCATCGCGGAACTGTTCGACACGACGGTGGCGAAGATCAAGAGCTGGAACAAGCTGCGCGGCAACGCGCTGACCGCGGGCACGCGCCTGAAGATCGTCCGGTAGTGTCCGCCTTGAGCGGACGACTCCTGCGGATCGTGGCCGCGGCCACCCGCCAGTACCGCTACTCACCTCTGAACTGAAGCGCCTCTGCGAGGTGTTCGGCGACCACCGCGTCGTCACCGCCGAGGTCGGCGATGGTGCGCGAGACGCGCAATACTCGATCATGACCACGCGCGGTCAGTGATAGCTTCGCTAAGGCGGCATCCAGGAGCTGCCCGGCAGAACTTCCAAGCCGTGCGCGCTCCCGCAAGCTCCGTCCCTGCAGCCGCGCATTCAACATGCCATCGCGAGCAAGCTGGCGCTCGCGCGCGCGCATGACGCGCGTGCGAATCTCGGAGGAACTCTCCCCGCCGGCCGCGGCACTCAATTCCCGGGCCGGGAGTGCCGTGAGGCCGACGGTGAGATCCATTCGATCGCGCAGCGGCCCGGAGAGCCGCGTACCGTAGCGAGCAACCTGTTGTGGCGTGCAGCGGCACCGCCGTATTTCATCGCCATGGTAACCGCACGGACACGGGTTCATCGCCCCAATCAGCATGAAACGGGACGGGAACACCGCCGTACGCGCCGCCCTCGCGATCCTGACGAGCCCCTCTTCCATCGGCTGTCGCAAGACCTCGAGCACGTGTCGACTGAACTCACCCATTTCGTCGAGGAAGAGGACTCCATGATGCGCGAGACTTATCTCGCCAGGTCGCGGGAACGAACCGCCGCCCACGAGACCGACATCCGAGATCGTGTGATGGGGCGCACGAAACGGCCGTTGTGCCACGAGACCGCTGCCGGGCGGAACGAGACCGGCAACCGAGTGGATCGACGTCACCTCGAGCGCTTCTTCGAAGTTCAATGGCGGAAGAATTCCACTCATTCGTCGCGCGAGCATGGTTTTTCCGGCACCAGGCGGCCCGATCATCAACGTATTGTGTCCACCCGCAGCGGCAATCTCCAGCGCTCTGCGTGCGAGCAGTTGTCCATGCACGTCTGCAAAGTCGCCTTCTCCACGCTCCGGTGGCGGGAGCGCTCGAGGTTCGTCGGCCGTTTCCGATTCTCTGAACATGGCTGGATCATTCAACGCAGCCACAGCCTCGCTCAGCGAGCGCACCGCGAACAGCTCCAGACCTTCAACGACAGCCGCCTCCGCACGATTCGGACGCGGCAGCAACAGGCTTCGGAACTTCTGCCGACGAGCAGCGGCAGCAATCGGCAACACGCCTCGGGCGGAGTGAATACCGCCGTCCAGCGACAACTCGCCCAGCAACATGACGTCGTTCACGTTTCGACGCGTCACCGCGCCTGACGCGGCCAGAACGCCGAGCGCGATCGGAAGGTCGAATAAGGAGCCGGCCTTGCGGATGTCCGCAGGGGCGAGGTTGACGGTGATCCTGTGGGGCGGGTATTCGAAGCCTGAGTTGCGGATCGCACTCTTCACGCGGTCGCGGCTCTCGCGCACAGACGTGTCCGGCAGTCCGACAAGCGTGAATCCGGGAAGGCCAAAGGAGACGTCAACTTCGACGCTCACCGTACACGCTTCGATTCCGTACACCGCCGCCGTCCGCATGCAGGCAAGCATGCGATCGCTATTGCAAGTTGACGGACGTGCGAAATCGTTCGAGATCTCGCGAAATTGATCGGAATCGGTGCAGTTTCAGAAATATCAGCAGGACGACAGGTTGGCCGTATTTGCACTCCGAAGTCGCTGCGAACATGGAGCGCGGGTGGCCGTGGCGGGGCGCCCCGTGGCATGCCGAGGGGCGTCTCCCGAGACAAGCGCTTTTCGCCCCGAGCACGATCCCCCGTCAGCTGGGGATCTCGGTCCTCGGGACGAATCCAATCCCTCATCCCTCATCGCGAATCCCTAGTTGTCGAATCGGTAATCCTCGAATCCCTACATCGTTGAATCTGTGAATCGCTGAATCGGTGAATCGCTGAATCGGTGAATCCTTGAATTGTGAATCGGCGCTTACGCTTCGGCAGGGCGAACGTGGCGCGCCGCAGCGCGACGGAGACGACGAGCAGCGCCGCTCCGCAGATCAACAACCGCGCCGGTTCGGCCGCTGTAGCCGGCAATCGCGCTGATTGCCGCGAGCAGCAGCCGCACGAGGACGATCAATGCCTTCATTTTCCTGATCCGTTTGCCACCATGACGCACACGGTTCGTACTTTCGCGCTCAATCCCCGCCGCGATTTGCGGTTGTGCAAAGCGTCGTCCATATCCGCACACGGGCGCGCACGCGGCCGCACAGCTTTCTCTGTAAACCCATGTACAACAGAGGCTTTCATCACGGCGGTACCTATGGTAGAGTCCGGGATCAACCCATTTACCGGATGCACTTGAGCTCGAGGCGCTACTCCATCGTTCTCGCGGACCGCACGACCGGCGTGGTGCGTCGTTTCACCATGTCGCTGTGGCCGACGCTTGCCGCGATCGTGGCGACGCTCGCGCTGCCGGTTCTCGTCGGCCTTGGCGCGCGATGGAGCGCGCGCATCGAGATCACGGATCTCGAGCGCACCAACGTCGCGCTTCAACTCGAGAACGCGAGCTATCGCAACGCGACGGGTGAGCTCGCCGGTCAGGTCTCGTCGCTCCAGAAAGCCATTGACGCGCTTGGCGTGCAGGCGGCGGTCGATCCCAACGCGTCGCGCGCGATGGATCACCTGCCGGCGATCGTCAAGTCACGCGCGATGGGAGGCGTGGTCGGCGCCGCGCCGGCGCCCGCACTCGGCAGCATGTTCTCCGACACGACCTTCGGCGCGCTGCGCGACATCCTTGGCGCAATCGAGAACCGGCTCGATCTCGTGCGGAGCGGCGTCGAACGGCGGCAGGCGCTCGCGGCGGCAACACCGTCCATCTGGCCTGTCATCGGATGGTTGTCGTCGCCGTACGGAAACCGCCGCGATCCGTTCACCGGCGGTCCCGACTTCCACCCGGGGCTGGACATCTCCGCCGATTACGGCGAGCCCGTGCATGCGACTGCTGACGGCGTCATCGCTGTGGCTGGTCCCAACGGCAACTACGGCAACCTCGTGGAAATCGACCACGGCTTCGGCATCAAGACGCGCTACGGTCACCTCTCGCACTTTGGCGTAGCGGCTGGCCGCACCGTGCACCGCGGCGACGTCGTCGGCTACATCGGTTCGACGGGACGCTCGACCAGCCCGCATCTCCACTACGAGATCCTGCTGAACGGACAGATCACCAATCCGATGAAGCTCCTTGCTGGGCAGTAAGAACCCAATCCCTTATCCCTAATCGGCGAATCCCTAATCCGCGAATCGCCGAATCCCCGAATCGCCGAATCCGCAAATCCGCGAATCCGCGAATCCGCGAATCCGCGAATCCCCGAATCCGCGAATCCTCGAATCCCCGAATCCGCGAATCCCCGAATCGCCGAATCCCCGCAAATCCGCGAATCGCCGAATCCCCGAATTCGCGAATCCGCGAATCCGCGAATCTTCGAATCGGTGGATCGTTGTATCCGTAATCTTTGAATCCGCGGAGCCGCTCCGCCGGACGCCCGCGATTCAAGGTCTGACGTATTCACGGATTCAGGGATTCCCGGATTCGGGGATTCCCGGATTCGGGGATTAGGGATGCGACGATTCGTGGATCAGGGATTCGCGATGAGGGATTAGGGATTGATCTCCGATGCTGATGTACAATCAGCAGATACCCTGATTCGATTCGCTTCTGATGATTGTTGACACTCTCCTGGCGAAAGTCATCGGCACGCAGAACGAGCGTGACCTGAAGCGGCTGCGCCCATTCGTCGTGGAAATCAGCGCCAAGGAACCGGAGATCGAAAAGCTCTCCGACGAGCAGCTGCGCGGAAAGACGGTCGAGTTCCGCGCGCGGCTCGCCAACGGCGAGACGCTCGATGACGTGCTGCCCGACGCGTTCGCGGTCGTGCGCGAAGCCGGCCGGCGCGTGCTGACTATGCGCCACTTCGACGTGCAGCTCATCGGCGGCATCGTCCTCCATCGCGGGAAGATCGCGGAAATGAAGACCGGCGAAGGCAAGACGCTCGTTGCCACGCTTCCCGCGTACCTGAACGCGCTCGAGGGCAAGGGGGTCCACGTCGTCACCGTCAACGATTACCTCGCCCGGCGCGACTCGGAGTGGATGGGACGCCTGTATCGGTTCCTCGGCATGACGGTCGGCGTCATCCAGCACGATCTCAACGACCAGGAGCGGCAGGTCGCCTACGGCGCCGACATCACCTACGGCACGAACAACGAGTTCGGGTTCGACTACCTCCGCGACAATATGAAGTTCGATCTCGCGCAGTACGTCCAGCGCGGGCATCACTACGCGATCGTGGACGAAGTCGACAGCATCCTGATTGACGAAGCGCGGACGCCGCTCATCATCTCCGGCCCGGCCGAGGAATCCACCGAGCTCTATTACGAGGTGGACCGCATCGTCCCGCGCCTGGCGCGCGGCGCGACGACCAAGGGGGACGTCAAGGCCGAAGAGCGCGAGGAGCTCGAAAAGACCGGCGACTACATCGTCGACGAGAAGCACAAGACGGTCACGCTGACCGACAGCGGGATGACGAAGGCCGAGAAGATGCTCGCGCATCACCTCGCCCCGGACAGCGACGGGCTCTACGACCCGGTGAACATGCGCATCCTGCACCACGTGAACCAGGCGCTGCGCGCGAACACGCTCTTCCACCTTGACGTCGAGTACATGGTGAAGGACGGCGGGGTGGTGATCGTCGACGAGTTCACGGGACGCCTGATGCCGGGCCGGCGCTGGAGCGACGGGTTGCACCAGGCAGTCGAGGCCAAGGAACACAACACCAATCACCCCGAGGTGAAGATCGAGCGCGAGAACCAGACGCTCGCGACCGTCACCTTCCAGAACTACTTCCGCAAATACGGCAAGCTCTCGGGCATGACCGGCACCGCCGACACCGAAGCGGAGGAATTCGCCAAGATCTACAAGCTCGACGTGATGGTGATCCCCACCAACCGCGAGCTGCGGCGCGTCGAAGAGCCGGACACCGTCTACCGGACCGAGCGCGAGAAGTACGAGGCGATCGTCACCGACATCATCGAGAAGCAGCAGATCGGCCGCCCCGCCCTCGTCGGCACCGTCTCGATTGAGAAATCAGAGCGCCTCTCGAAGCTGTTGAAGCTGCGCGGCCTCCGCCACGTCGTGCTGAACGCGAAGTACCACGCGCAGGAAGCGGAGATCGTCGCGCAGGCGGGGCGCAAGGCCACGGTCACGATCGCGACGAACATGGCCGGCCGCGGAACGGACATTCTGCTCGGCGGCAACCCCGAGTTCATGGCGCGCCAGCAGACCCTGGCCGAGGAGTTGGCCGAGAAGCTGCCCAAAGGGCAGGAGAAGTTCGTCGACGACGAAGACTGGGTGTACTTCTACCATCTCGACAGCTTCTACAAGGTGCCGCGCCAGGCGTACGAGCGCATCTATTCGGCATTCAAGAAGCAAACGGACGCGGAGCACGACGACGTGGTCGCGGTTGGCGGCCTGCACATCATCGCGACCGAGCGCCATGAAGCCCGCCGCATCGACAACCAGCTGCGCGGGCGGGCGGGGCGCCAGGGAGACCCGGGCTCGTCCCGCTTCTACCTGTCGCTCGAAGACGATCTGATGCGGATCTTCGGCTCCGATCGCATCTCCGGCCTGATGCAGCGCCTCGGCATGGAGGAAGGCGTTCCCATCGAGCACAAGATGGTGACCAACGCGATCGCCCGCGCGCAGAAACAGGTCGAAGCGCAGAACTTCGCCGTCCGCAAACACCTCCTCGAGTACGACGACGTCATGAACAAGCAGCGCGAGGCGATCTACGCGCTGCGACGCGAGCTGCTCGAAGGCAAGATCCACATCACCGACGAAGAGTCGGTCGACAGCCGCGAATACCTGCTGACGCTCGCCGAGGAGCTCCTCGACAGCACCGTCGACCGCTACACGAGCCAGGCGATCGATCCCGAAGAGTACGACCTCGACGCGCTGAAACAGGCGGTCGTCGAGATCTACGGGCTCGAGCCCGCCGAGCTCGACTCGATCGATCTCGAAGGGCTTCGCGCCGCGGAGATGACCGACGCCTTGTGGGCGCCGATCCGCGAACGGTTCGAAGCCAAGGAAAAGCTCGTGCCGACGGAGATTCTCCGCCGCGTCGAGCGCGACATCATGCTCCAGATCGTCGACGCGCAGTGGAAGGATCACCTCTACAGCCTCGATCATCTGAAGGAGGGCATCGGCCTGCGCGGCTACGGCCAGCGCGATCCGCTCGTCGAGTACAAGAAGGAAAGCTTCGCGCTGTTCCAGGCGATGAAGGACCGGATCGAGGAAGAGATCGTCCGGTATCTGTGGCGGCTGACACCCGTGGCGAGCGACGGCACGACCGAGGCGCCGATCCGGCAGGCGCCGGCGCGCCGTCCGGCGCCGCGGATCACCCTGAGCTCCCCCTCGACCACGCCGCCACCCTCACCGTTCGGCGCGCTTGGCGGAGGCGGAGGCGCCCAGGCAGGGGGTCCGCCGCGGCCCGCGCGAACCGGCGGCGACGACGTGGTGCGGCAGGTGAAGCGCGACGAGCGGAAAGTCGGGCGCAACGAGCCGTGCCCGTGCGGGAGCGGCAAGAAGTACAAGAAGTGCCATGGTGCCTGACGAAATCGCGGTTCGCCCGCCTGCGCCGGCACAAAGGTTCGAGCCAACTGCCACCCTGGAGACGATTGAGGCCGACCTATGTCGGCCTTTCTTATAGGTGAATTCCTGTATGGAAACACGAACCGACGTCCTCAACTCCGATCAGATAGCCATCGGCCTCGCGACCGCGCTGACGTTCGATGACGTCCTGCTGGTGCCGCGCCACTCGCAGGTGCTCCCGAGCGCCGTTGACGTGTCCTCCTCCATCACGCGGCACATCCGCGTCAACGTGCCGCTCCTCAGCGCGGCGATGGATACCGTCACCGAATCCGGGCTCGCCATTGCGATGGCGCAGCAGGGCGGGATCGGGATCATTCACAAGAACCTCACGGTCGAAGAACAGGCATCGGAAGTGGATCGCGTCAAGCGGTCCGAGAGCGGCATGATCGTCAACCCGATCACGCTGTCGCCCACGAACCGGATCTACGAAGCGCTCGAGCTGATGAGGAAGTACCGGATCTCGGGAGTGCCGATCACCGAGGATGGCAACAAGGAAGGGCGCCTCGTCGGAATCCTGACGAACCGCGACCTGCGTTTCGAGACGAACCTCGATCGGCCGATCGCCGACATCATGACGCGCGATCCGCTGTTCACGGTGCCGGTCAGCACCACGCTCGAGCAGGCGCGCGAAATCCTGCACCGCCACAAGGTCGAAAAGCTCCTCGTCGTCGACGACCGGTACATGCTGAAGGGCCTCATCACCGTCAAGGACATTCAGAAGATGGTGAAGTACCCGAAGGCGTGCAAGGACAGCCTCGGACGACTGCGCGTGGGCGCGGCAATCGGCGTCGGGAAAGACGCGTTACAGCGCGCCGAAGCGCTCGTCGCGGCACACGTGGACGTGCTCGTCATCGACACCGCGCACGGACATTCACAAGGCGTGCTCGACATGGTCCGGCGCATCCGGCGGCACTATCAGGACGTGGATCTCGTCGCGGGAAACGTGGCGACCGGCGAAGCCACCGAGGCGCTGATCGACCTCGGCGTCGATGCGGTCAAGGTCGGCATCGGCGCCGGCTCGATCTGCACGACGCGAATCGTCGCGGGGATCGGTGTGCCGATGATCACCGCCATCGCCGAGTGTGCGCGCGCAGCAGCGCCTCACAAGGTGCCCATCATCGCGGACGGCGGCATCCGCTACTCCGGCGACGTCACAAAGGCGATTGCCGTCGGGGCGAGCGCGGTCATGATCGGCAGCCTGTTTGCCGGCACCGATGAAAGCCCGGGCGAGCTGATTCTCTACCAGGGGCGCAGTTTCAAGGAATATCGCGGCATGGGCTCGCTGGCGGCGATGCGCCGCGGCAGCCGCGATCGCTATTTCCAGGACGAGTTCGATCTCGACGCGAACCCCGAGGCAAGTGAAAAGCTGGTTCCCGAAGGAATCGAGGGACGCGTCGCGCACAAAGGCAGCGTCGCGGCGATGATTCACCAGCTCGTCGGAGGGCTTCGCGCCGGGATGGGTTACTGCGGAAGCGCCGACATCCCGACGCTTCAGCGCGACGCGAAGATGATTCGCGTGACCCCCGCGGGACACCGCGAGGGACACGTGCACGACGTCATTATCACGAAGGAAGCCCCGAATTACAGGGTCGAGTGATCGGGATGCGGGGCGTGGGATCCGGGAGGCACTATCTGGATTCTTCTTCGATCCTCGCCCTCGTGCTCGAACGTGATTTCCCACGCGGCTGCGGGGCGGTCCTTCCAGCGCTCGGCCCATTCGATCGCCACGACAGCGTCGCGTTCGGCGAGCTCGTCGAGTCCCACGTCTGCGGCCTCGATCGGCTGCAGGCGATAGAGATCGACGTGGTAGAGCGTCAGCCGGCCGCGATATTCCTGGATAATCGTGAACGTCGGGCTCGAGACGTCTTCCGGCGCGGCCCCGAGTCCGCGCGCTAACCCGCGCACGAACGCGGTCTTGCCCGCCCCGAGTTCGCCGTGGAGGAGCAGGACATCGCCCGGGCGCAGCCGCGCCGCGAGCCGCGCTCCCGCGGCCGACGTTTCCTCCTCCGAATTCGTCAGGATCGTGTCGACGTCCGCCACGAGCGCGCGCTACTCCGCCGTGCGCTTCCGCCGGCGCGCCGTCAGCTCCAGCACGGCGTCGCCGAGCCGCACGGCGACATCGCCAGCGACGAGCGCGACTTCCCCCTCGTCCGCTTCCGCCAGGTCCCCGGCTGTTCCGTGCAGATACACGGCGAGCTTGCACGCCGCCTCCGCATCCAGCAGCTGCCCGAACCACGCGGCGATCATGCCGGTGAGCAGATCGCCGGTGCCGCCGGTGGCCATGCCGGCGTTGCCCGTCAAATTGATGAACGCGCGATTATCAGGGCCGGCAACGATCGTGCGGTGCCCTTTCAGCACGACGTGCACGCGGTGCGCGGCGGCGAACTCCGTCGCGTGCCGCAGCCGGTCGTGCTGCACGTCGTCGATTGTCGTGTTGAGCAGCCGCGCCATCTCGCCCGGGTGCGGCGTAATGACCATGTCGACGCCGTCGCGGCCCATGAGGCGATCGGGCTCCCCCGCAAAGGCGTTGAGCGCGTCCGCATCCAGGATGAGCGGTACGCCCGCCCGTTCGACGAGTCCCTGGACGAACGCGGCGGTCCCGGGCGCCTGGCCGAGTCCGGGGCCGACCGCAATCACGTCAGCCTTCATGTCGAGCACGCGATCGAGCGCGGCGAAATCGACGGTGCCGGAGGCGGTCTCCTCCAGCGGCTCGGTCATGTACTCGGGCGCCATCGCGGCGACGATCGGGACGCAGGACCTCGGCGTCGCGACGGTGACGAGGCCGGCCCCCGATCGCAGCGCTCCGATCGCGGCGAGGTGCGCCGCGCCGGTGCGGCCCACCGAACCGCCGATCACGAGCACGCGTCCGAAATCTCCCTTGTGGGAGTCGGCCGCGCGCGCCGGCACGATCTCGCGCATGCGCTCGCGGGTGAGCAGCTCGACGTACGGCCCTTCGACCTCGTCGAGGATCGGCAGCGGGATGCCGATGTCGGCAATCACCAGATCGCCGCCGCGCGTGTCGGCGGGCGGCAGCAGCAGCGGGATCTTCGGCGCCGCAAGCGTCACCGTCATCGAGGCTTCGATGGCTTCGCCTTCGACTTCATGTGTGTCGGCGGACAATCCCGTGGGCAGATCGATCGCGACGACCGGCACGCCGAGGCTGTTGACGTCGGCGACCACCGTTTCGAGCAGCCCGCTCAACTGCCCGTGGAAACCGGTGCCCACGATGGCGTCGACCAGCACCTCGCAGCGCGAGATCTCGCTGAAGTGGAGCTCCCATTCCTGCGCGTTGGCGATCTCGACGACGGTCAGGCCGATGCGCCCGAGCACCTCGAGATTGGTGCGTGCGTCGCCCCGGACGTCCGCGACGCTGCCGAGGAGGAATACCGACGTTTCGACGCCGCGCTGTACGAGCGTGCGCGCGACCACGAAGCCGTCGCCGCCGTTGTTGCCGCGTCCGCACAACACGCCGACATGGCTCGTCGCGAGATCCTCGAACGCCGCTTCCATCGCCGCCACCGCCTGGCGGCCCGCGTTCTCCATCAGCACGATCGATGGAATGCCGATCTCGTCGATCGTGCGCCGATCGGCTTCCCGCATCTGCTGGGTGTTGAGGACGCGCATCCGAGGCGAGCGTACTGCTTGTGCTAGACTTTTTCAACGCGAATGGCGCTGCGAGGAGCCGTCTACGTCAACGGAACGATCGCACCGGCCGCACAGGCCGCGATCCCCGTGTACGATCACGGCTTTGTGTACGGCGAAGGCGTCTACGAGACGCTTCGCACCTACAACCAGGTTCCGTTCCTGTACGACGGCCATACGCGCCGGCTGCGCGCATCCGCGGGCTATCTCGCACTCGACGTGCCGTTCACCGACGGCGAGCTCCTCGAGTGGATCTCCGACACGATGGCGGCCGCAGGCGAAATGACCGAAGCGTACATTCGCGTGCTGCTGACGCGCGGCATCGGCGAGCTGACCTATGACGTCCACGCGACGCCGGCTCCGTCGCTCGTGATCATCGTGAAGCCGCTCGACGAGCCTCCCGCGCGCGTGTTCTCCGACGGCATCAAGATCTCGCTCGTACAGATCCTGCGCAACCATCCAGGCGCCGTGAACCCGATCATCAAGTCGAACAACCTGCTGAACAACGCGCTCGCGATGCAGGAAGCGAACCGCTGCGGGGCTGAAGAAGGCCTGATGTGCAATTATCGCGGAGAGCTGTCCGAATGCTCGCAGGCGAACTTCTTCATCGTGCGGGGAGGCGTCGCGCTGACGCCGCAGAGCGAGGCAGGGCTGCTCGAGGGGCTGACGCGCGCGTTCCTCTTCGAGGTGGGCAAGGACGTCGGCGTCGAGGTGCGCGGGACGACGCTGTTGCCCGAGGATCTCGAGCGCGCGGACGAGGC
>WNGF01001967.1_pt1 | contig 29445 bp, 29 predicted proteins | sample 5400641 | NCBI WGS metagenome assembly WNGF01 (sample SAMN13153371, study PRJNA577476) | soil metagenome | isolation source: 80 cm soil or saprolite under grassland replicate 2 | place: USA:California | collected 2016-06-15 | reverse complement strand
CAGTCCACCCGCGTAGAGCAGGAACGACGCGCTCGACCACGGCGCCCTTAAGGCCTGCACGTCACAAGCGTGACGCGCCGCCCGGACGGTGCTCTACCAGCCGCGCGTCTCGAGCAGCTCTTCGGGCGCGAGCGAGGCGGAGGAAAGACCGCTCATCGCGTCGCCGAGGCCCTGGGAGACGCGTGCAAGAACCTCTGCGTCCTCGAAGTGCGTCGTCGCTTCGACAATCGCCTTCGCGCGCACGTCCGGGTTGCTCGCCTTGAAGATCCCCGAACCGACGAAGACGCCGTCGGCGCCGAGCTGCATGCAGAGCGCCGCGTCCGCCGGTGTGGCAATCCCGCCGGCCGTGAACGTCACGACGGGCAGGCGCCCGTTCTCGGCCACCCAGCGCACGAGCTCGTACGGGGCGCGCAGCTCCTTCGCCTCCGCGAACAGCTCCTCGTCGCGCAACGACTGGAGGCGCCGGATGTGTCCGAAGACCGAGCGCATGTGCGTGACCGCGTTGACGATGTCGCCCGTCCCCGCCTCGCCCTTGGTGCGGATCATCGCCGCCCCCTCCGCGATGCGCCGGAGCGCTTCGCCGAGATTCGTGCACCCACAGACGAACGGGACGGTGTAACGCCACTTGTCGATGTGATGCTGCGTGTCCGCCGGTGTCAGCACCTCGGACTCGTCGATGTAGTCCACCTCGAGCGCCTCGAGGATCTGCGCCTCGACGAAGTGCCCGATCCGCGCTTTCGCCATCACGGGGATCGTCACCGCCTCCTGGATCTCACGGATCTTGTCGGGATCCGCCATGCGCGCGACGCCGCCCTGCGCGCGGATGTCCGCCGGGACGCGCTCGAGCGCCATGACCGCGCACGCGCCCGCGTCCTCGGCAATCCGCGCCTGATCGGCAGTCGTGACGTCCATGATCACGCCGCCCTTGAGCATCTCGGCGAGGCCGGTCTTGACCCGGAGCGTCCCGATCTCCATCGGGGTCAGTGTAGCCCTCAAGCAGCGGTGCGAGCGGCCGGCGGCGCGATCACGAGCACGCGGCAGTTTGATCGCTTCAGCACGGACTCAACTGTTCTGCTGAAGGGCTGCCGGCGACCGCGACGCGCACCGAGCACGACGAGCTCCACGTGGCGTGCGTTCGCCTCGTCCGCGATGGCAGGCCCGGCTTCGCGACCGCGTACGATGCGACCCAGAACGCGGATCCCGTATGAGTCCCCGACCGCTTGCGCGCGCTGGAGCAGCAACTTCGCATCCGCCTCCTCCTCGAGCATGTGCGAAGCCAGCGGCAGGACCGGCGGCACTTCGATCACCACGACGGCGGTGATCGAGCACGCGTGCTCCGCGGCGAGGCGGCAGGCGACATCGAGCGCCTGGTCCGTCTCGCGATTATCGGCAACAGGGACGAGGATCGAGCGGTAGCCGATCGTCCGCGACATACGTTCGACGCTAGAGACGCTCCTCTAGGCGGCGGCTTAAGGAAACGCGCGCCGGGCTTAAGAAGGGCTTACGAGGCGGTAGCCGACGCCCGGCTGGTTGAGGAGGTACCGCGGCCGCGCCGGATCCGGCTCGATCTTTCGCCGCAGATGCGAGACGTACACGTGCAGGTAGTTGGACTCCTCGCGGTATGCCGGCCCCCATATCGCGCGCAGAATCGCCGGATGCGTCAGCAGCTTGCCCTCGTGCTCCGCGAGCAGACGCAGGAGGTCGTATTCCGTCGGCGTCAGCGAGATCGGCGCGCCGGCCATCGTGACCGCGCGCTTGTCCCGGTCGATCCGTAGCTCTCCGATTTCAATGACCGGCTCGGCGGACGGGCTGGTTCTCCGTAGCGCCGCACGTAGGCGCGCGAGCAGCTCGTCGCCGCTGAACGGCTTGGTCACGTAGTCGTCGGCGCCGGCGTCGAGCGCTGCGATCTTCTCCTTCTCTTCTCCGACGGCGGAGAGGACGAGGATCGGCGCGGCGGACCAGCGGCGCAACTCCCGGCACACGTCGGTGCCGCTGCCGTCGGGCAGGAGCAAATCGAGAATGACCGCCTCGGGCGGGCGCATTGCGGCCTGCGCCAGCGCATCGCCGGCCGTCGCCGCCGTTTCCACCTCGTAGCCGGCGCTGCGCAACTTGATCTGCAGGGCGCGCAGAATCTGCGGCTCGTCGTCGACGACGAGCACGCGCGCGCCGTTCATGCCGGGCCGCCCGCCGCGGGCAGCGCGAAGGCGAACGTCGAGCCGCGGCCAGGCTCCGATTCGACCCACAGCCGGCCGCCGTTCATCTCGAGGAAACCCCGGGCGATTGCGAGGCCGAGCCCGGAGCCACGCGATCCGTTGGCTCTGGAGCCGCGCACGAACGGCTCGAAGATGAGCAAGCGCTCGTCGGCCGCAATACCGGGACCGCGGTCCGCGACGCGCACGACAACTTCCCCGTCCGTCTCCGTTACCGCGACCTCGACCGATCGCGACACCTTGAGCGCGTTCTCGAACAGATTGACGAGCACCCGCTCCAGCTGCGCCGCGTCGACCTGCACCGTCGGCGGGTCGGGCGGCAACGTGACCTCGATGCGTTCACCGCCGGGACCGATCGCGTCGAGCGCGCGCGCGACGAGGCTGTCGACCGGCCAGACCTCGACGTCAGGCGCCGCGGCACCCGCCTCGAGCCGCGACAGGTCCAGGAGATTGCCGACGAGGCGGTCGAGCCGGCGCGCCTGCAGCCGGATCGCGGCGAGTAGCTCACGGCGCTCCTCCTCCGACACGTCTCCCGCCGCGACCTCGCCCGCCGTCAGAATCGCCGTGATCGGCGAGCGCAGATCATGGCTTACGGAACGCAGCACCGCCGTCTTCGCCACGTCCTCGCGCTCGAGATGCCGCCGCCGCGTCGCCAAGCCGCTGACGCTGACGGCCGTGACGAGATAGACCGCGAGCGCGACCCAGTTCTGCGAGTCCTCGAGCTGGAACGTGTGCTTCGGCGGCAGGAAGAACCAGTTGAACACGAGCATGCTCACGACCGACACAGGGACCGCGTAACGCAGTCCCCACAGCGCGGCGACCGGCAGGACCGCGAAGAGGTACAGCACGCCGAGACTCAGCACCGGCGCCACGGGTTCCAGGACGAGCACACCGACGCTGACGAGCGCGACCGCCGCGAGGCTGAGAATGGGACGCACGGCTCGAATCAGGATACGCCGAGTCCGTCTTAACAACATCTGAAAGTGCAGCACGCCCGCGATTCGCGCGGCTAGCGTCGCGTCGGTGCACGCCGAGGCGCTGAAGCGGGTACTCGTAGGCCGCCCGCGCGCGACGGGTGAGCTCGAGGACACGCTCCTCTCGAAGAAGCTTGCTCTGCCCGTCTTCGCCTCGGATCCGCTTTCCTCGGTCGCGTACGCGACGGAGTCCGGTCTCGTCGTCCTCGTCGCGGCCTCGGCCGCCGCAGCGCACCTGATCCTCCCAATCTCGTTCGTGATCGCGGCGCTGCTCGCGATCGTCGTCCTCTCGTACCGGCAGACGGTGCGCGTGTACGAGTCGAGCGGCGGCGCGTACGTCGTCGCGAAGGACAACCTCGGCACGCTGCCGAGCCTCGTCGGGGCCGCGGCGTTACTCGTCGACTACATCCTCACGGTCGCCGGCTCCGTCACCGCCGGCGTGCTCGCGCTGATCTCTGCGGCGCCGTCACTTGCGACGCACAAGGTGGGGCTGTCCCTGCTCTTCGTCGTGCTGCTCACGCTCGTGAACCTGCGCGGCGTGCGCGAATCAGGCATTGCGTTCGCGCTGCCTACGTATTCGTTCGTCGCCGCGATGTTCGTCCTCGTCGGAACAGGCATCGGCAAGTGCGTCGCGGGAACGTGCGCGCAGGCGACGGTGCCGCATCCCGTCGAGCTGGGAACCGCGTCGACGGTCGGCGCGTTTGTCCTTGTCCGCGCCTTCGCCTCGGGAGCCGTCGCGCTGACGGGCGTCGAGGCGATCTCGAACGGGGTCGGCGCGTTCCGGCCGCCGAAGGGACGCAATGCGGCGACGACGCTCGGCGTGCTGGGCGTGATCTCGATCTCGCTCTTCCTCGGGGTCTCGTACCTCGCCGTGAAGATGCACGCGCAACCGAGCGAAACGGTTTCGCTCGTCTCGGAGATCGCGCGCGCGGTCTTTCCCGCGGGGTCGTCGACGTCCGCACTGTTCTGGGCCGTGCAGGTGCTGACGTTCGCGATCCTCGTCCTCGCCGCGAACACCTCGTATCAGGGCTTCCCTCGCCTCGCGGCCGTTCTCGCGCAAGACCGCTATTTCCCGCGCCAGTTCGTCAATCTCGGCGACCGACTCGTCTACTCGAACGGGATGATCGTGCTCGCGGCGATTGCGTCGCTGCTGATCTGGGCGTTCCACGCGGACGTGATCGCGCTGATCCACCTCTACGTCGTCGGCGTGTTCACGGCCTTCACGCTGTCGCAGTTCGGCATGGTGCGCTACTGGCGGCGCACGCGCGACCGCGGCTGGCGCAAGAGCGCCCTCGTCAACGGCACCGGGGGACTGACGACGCTGGTCGTCACGCTGCTCGTGATCCAGGCGAAGTTCACCGAGGGCGCGTGGATGGTCACGGTCGCCGTGCCCGTGCTCGTCGTCGGCTTCTACGGCACGCAACGCCACTACCGGCGCGTCGGCCGGCGCCTGAGAGCCGGCATGAGCGCGGTGGCCGCCGCGCCGCCGGCGACGAATGAGGTCGTGCTCTACGTCGAATCCTTCGATGCCGCGTTACACGAAGCGCTCTGGTACGCGCGCCAGATCTCGGGCGACCGTTTCCGCGCCGTCAGCGCGCCCGGGCGGCGCACCGATCCCGGTCTCCGCGCCCGCTTCCGGCAGCTGACGGACATGCGACCCGACCTCCAGCTCCTGCCGACGCACGAAGGCAGGGTCGAGGGCGTGATCGAGTACCTATGGGCGCTGCCGCGCGGCGAATCGCAGTTCGTGACCATGATCGTGCCCGAGCTGTTCCGGCGGCGGTCGCTCATCTCAGCCCTCGCGCGGCGCACCGAGTTCTCGCTCAAGCTGCGGCTGCTCACCGAACCGGGGGTCGTGATCACCGACGTGCCGGTGCTCGCGGAGCGTGCGGGTCGGGCGCTGCCGCAGCGGGCCGTGTGCCGCATCCTCGTCTCGGGAGCGCACGCGGCCACGATGCGCGCCGTGCACTATGCGGGAACGCTCGGCTTCGACGACACGAAGGCGATCTCGTTCGCCTTCGACGCGGACGAGGCAGCGCGGCTGCGGAAGGAATGGGAGGCGCGCAAGATTCCCTGCGACCTGGAGATCGACGAGGCGCCGTTCCGCGACATCGGCGATCCGCTCCTTCGGTACCTCAGGGAGATCACCGCGGACCCCGACGCCGTCGCGGTCGTGATCATGCCCGAGCTGATCTTCCGCGGCTGGCGGCGGCTCCTGCACAACCAGCGCGCGCTCTACATCAAGCGGCTGCTCATCTTCGAGCCGCGCGTGATTCTCGCGGCCGTGCCCTACCGGCTCAACTGATCAGCGGTCCTGCAGCGCGTCGAGCGCGACCGCGAACGCCAGCACGAGGCGACGGTCCGCGTCGCCGAAGCTCTCGCCGAGCTCGAGCACGTAACGATCGCGGAGCTTGCCCAGCACGCGGCGATACGTGCCGACCTGTGTTCCGTCCCGCATGAGGACGAAGTTGAACGGCAGCCAGGTGAGCGCCGCGAGCCAGTCGGAGACCATGTCCGCAACTCGGCGGAGAATCGCGATCGGCCAACTCGATTCGTAGGCCTCGAACAGCTCGACGCCGCTCGCATCGTGAACGTGCCAATGGCTTCGCAGTAGCGACTTTGCGAAGTCCTTCTCGAGCAGCCCGATCACCTGCCCGTCTGCATCCAGCACCTCGTGCCGGCCGCGGATCTCGAACACCGTCTTCGACTTGATCATGAAGAAGTGCTCCTCGCGGTCGGGATCGAGGCGGAACCGGATGTCCTCCTTGATCTTCAGCTTCTTCTGCTTGACGAACAGAAGCGGGCGGCCCTCTTCAGTCGAGCCGCGTGCCGGGATGCTGATCCGATACTCGTTGCCGATCGGCTTGAAGACCTGCTGGATGAGGAAGCGATTCGACGCGTTGACCTCGCCGAGGACCTGCCGGGGATCGATGCCGGTCGTGCTCACGTGCGCATCGTGCCAGCTACGCCAACTCGGCCGCGACCTGCGCCGCCGCGAAGCAGCGCCAGGCGAGGTCGCCGTCCGCGAGCAGCTCGTCGAGCGAGGCGGCGGCGGGCCCGCCGTGGACGTGGTCGCGCAACGCCTCGAGCGCCTGCTGCAGCGCGGCGCGCCGCTCCGTCGCGTCGAGCTCGGTCGCCAGACGAACCACGGCGTCCTCCTCGAGGCTCAGCTCGCGCTGAGGATTGCCTCCAACGGCACGAACGACGAGCGCCCGCCGGAGCGCCTCGTTGAGCTCCTCCTCGGGAATCTCGACCTGCTGTCCCGCCACGTAAGCAAGTGAAGCGCGCCGACCTGCGTCGTCCATCGAGTCCAAGCCCGCGACCCAAACTTCCACGCCCGGATCAAACCACGTCCCACCGGCGGCGCGGCTTGCCGCGCCGCTCGCCCACCACTGCCCAAACAGCGTTCCCCCCGGCCACCAACCAATGCGAACGCCGCAGGCGGAGCCCCGAGCGGAAAGCGAAGCGGGCGAGGGAAAAAGTCGGCGGGCAGTCGAAACCGGCCGCCCGCCGTACCCTCAGGGGAGAGGGATAGATCGCCCTTTCCCGCCCCCGCGGATTCCGAACCTACCCGGAGAAAGTGGGCTTGTCCGGAGCTGCGTGGACGTTCGGCGCGAGGGGCGCCCCGAGCGGGAGGTTTGTGATCGTGGGCAGCGGCTTGACCTGCACGCTGTTGCCGAGGTTGATCCCCGATGCGAACATCGGCCCCTCGTCGATCGACGACTGGCCGAGGTCGATGCCGTTCGTGGCGAAGAAGCCGCCCTGCCACTTCGTGCTGTTCGCCATCGAGACGCTGTAGCCGCTGCCGTTGTTGCCGTGCGCGACGACTATCAACATGTTGCTGTTCGGAGCCCAGTTGCTGAAGTCGCAGGCCGCGCCGGCGGTGCTGCCGCAGAACTTGGTCGAGTTCGTGATCGAGAACGTGCCGCTGAGAAAGAGCGTCGCCGAGCCGCTGTAGAGGTTCACCACGCCGTTGTCGGAATACACGCTGCCGTCGATGTACATCTTCCCCTTGATCGTCAGCGTCTTGGTCGTGTTGTTCCAGTCGAGCTGGCCGACGATGTTGCCGAAACCATCGGTCGCCTGACACGTGTAGTTCGAGCCCGGAGTGAGGTTGAACGTCGTGGGCACGCTCCCGTTCGGATAACTCGTGAGGTCGAGCGTCGAGTCGTTGTCCCACGTCGGCGCCGTTCCGGACGTGACGGAGCACGGGTTCCTCGGCCCCGGCTTCGCGGAGAGGTAGGCATTCGCGTCGTCGACGACGGGGAGCGCGATCGGCGACGCCGTGTTGAGCAGCGTGCTCGCGTAGACCTTGTCCGCCACCGTGCACGTGTGCGATGGAAGCGTGACCAGGGCCCCGCAGCCGCCTCCGACGTTCGCCTCGTAGATCGGCTGAGCCAGGGTGCCGACGCTGTTCTGAGGAGACATCTGGATGAGCTTTCCGAGCACCATCAGCTTCACCGGCGTGGTCGTCGAGGGCTGCAGCACCTGAGCCGTGTTGTTCATGCAGAGATTTCCGGCAACGTAGAGCGGCTCGTCGATCTGCACCGAGTTCGCGAGCGTCACGTCGCACGTGGTCGAGTTGCTCGTCTTCGTCGAGATGATGTAGTTCCAGATCGCCGTGTTCGCGGGGTCGTTCTGGTTCGCGGTGATCGGCACCATGGCGCGCAGGGTGCGCGTCACCGGCGCGGCGCTCGGTCCGGTCGGATTGGGGAAGCTCGCCGTTGCGTAGACCGTCCAGAGCTGCGCCGTCTGATCCAGCGTCCCGTACCAGCTGACCGTGCCGCCGTCGTACGTCGTAGAGAACGGCGTGTGGCTGGTGCACGTGTACCCGGAGGGATTCGTCGGCGGATGGAGCAGGCACGGGTCCAGCGCGTTGTTCGTCGAGAGCCCCAGAATTGCGACAGCGCTGTTGACGCCCGCCTCAGCGGCGGCGTATGTCTTCTGCTTCGTGTCGCTGTAGGCCGCCGTCCGCGCGTTCGACGTCGTGTAGGAGATCAGCGTCGTTGCCACGACGGTCAGAACGGCCAGCATCCCCAGGGCCATAACCAGGGCCATGCCGTTCTCTTGCCGCAACATCAAATGAACGCGCCGCATGCGTTGGGACTGGTATCGGCCTCGTGGCGGCGGAGTTGACCCCTCGAACGAGGCACCGCCGGGCGCGAGGCCGCTGCGTCAGTCGCGGCGCCAGGCGAACCCCGCCTAGCTAGCAGGGGTCTCGTTACGAAACGAGCCGGATGTACACCGGGATCCTGGCAATCGTCGTCGCCCCACCAAACAGAACGAGATAGTCCTTCTGGGGTCCTTCTGGCCCGCCGTAGCCAGCCGAGAGGATGACGGAACAGCTTTGTCCTGGCTGCACGAGATGGTCGGGAAGGTAGAAGCATGTCCCGTTATTGTCGAAGCCGAGACCGAGACCGACCCCGACCACATTGATTCCGGCGCCGGCAAAGAACAGCGGCGTCTCGCTCGTGTTCGTGACTGACAACGTCCGGACGGTGCAGCCGGCGGTGTCAAATAGGCTGCATGTACCGAGCTGAACCGTCCCGAAGTGGACTTTGGTGGGACTCACGGTGACGCCGTCCGCGACGAAAGCAGGGTCACCCGCCGCCGGAGAGGCGAAGACCATCACGGCGACAAGAAGCAGCAGCGAAATCCTGACGAATTGCATCACGCCTCCTTTGAGGGGGAACGAAATCCCATCGGGCTGCGCCCAATACTGACCAGGACTCCAGCGGCGATCTTCCCTGCACGACCCGCACGCATCGAACGAGTATCGCGCCCCGTTGACGGAATTTCTAGTGCGCAGGAGGGGTGCGGAGCGATTTCGGCCCGCCTGGATTCGAACGCTCCTGCTAATCGCCGTTTCTCGCTCGCGTCGGTGCACCGGTAGGCACGCCGTGCGCGCGAACGGTCACGTTCGACGCGTTTGACCGCGTCCGGCGAGCTCGGTGCGGTCCTCCGCCGCCGCGCTCAGAGCTCGCGTCCGAGGTCGGGGCCTCGGCCGCCTTCGCCTAGATCTCGTGCGCGCTCCTGTCGTCGCGCGCCGCGATGGGCGTGACGAGCTTCTTGTTCTGATCGACAGAAATGACAGGTCCAGGGGTTGCCCCCTGGACCTGTCTACTGACTAGGAGCAGGCTTCCGGCGCATCCGCCGGAATGGTCTGGCTCGGCGACCCGCTCGGAATGACGAACGTCGTGTACGCGTCGAAGCCGTCGGCCCGGGAGACGGCGCGGTGAACGTGCCCGAATCCCGGATCCATGAATCCGGTTCCAGCCGTGTGCCATGTCGTCACGCACTCGCCCTGCACCTCGTGCTGGTACCCCAGCGACCCGCTGACGACAGTTACGATCGCGGGCCCAGGATGCGTGTGCCAGCCCAGCGCACTATTCGGGGCAAGCCGTAGGTGCCAGACGAACACATCCGCGTGGTGATGCTTGACGGCTCGGGCAATCGGGCTAATGTCGAAGTCGCCGACGTCGCTGTGCGTCGCCAGGAAGCCGATGGGCACCGTTGCCGGATCGACCTGGGGCACGTGAGCGGCGCCCGCCACGCTGGTACCCACCGCGATCGCCGCAACGGTGCTGACCGTCATCCATCTGATGCGCATTGCGTTACTCTCCTCTCCCCTTGGGTGCAGAAGCCGGCGCGACCGGCCCGTGCTTGTAACAACAGTCTCCAACTCTCGGCGTTGACAGTCAAGGACGCGCGGCTTCAAAGGGATCTTCACTGGCGAGCCGGTCTTAGACGCAGCAGTTCACGGCGTTTGTGGCAGTCGATTCACGAGAGCCGCTTCAACGCGAAGACGCAAGCGCTCCGCGATCAAGCGGAGCTCACCAAGCAGTTCGGTTTCGGTTGCGCCGAGCTCGGCCACGAGCGCCTCCTCGACATCGGTGACTTCCTGCTCAACTTCGACGCTGGCGAAGCGTTGCGCGACGGCTCCATTGAGCAGGCTAAGGAATCCGATACCCATGACCATGACGGGGATCGCGTTTGCTCGACCGAGGTTCGTCTCTGGGGCGATGTCGGCGTACCCGACGGTCGTCATGTCGCGACGGCCCACCAGACGCCGTCCCGTATCGAGCGTCCCTTCTCGGCGTAGGAGAATGGAGCGATTTGGGCCCGCCTGGATTCGAACCAGGGACCAACGGATTATGAGTCCGCTGCTCTAACCAGCTGAGCTACGGGCCCGCCGGAGACAGGGTATCGGCGCGGGCGAACGGTTCCCACCTCGGCCGCCGCGGGGCCGCGGCAGAATGGGCGCGTGAAGGTGTTCCAGCAGGAGCAGCGCTTCCGCACCTCTGGAGGGCTCGCGGTGCAGGACATCACCGAAGAGGTCACAGCCGCCGTCCGCGAGAGCGGGATCACCGACGGCATCGCCTGCGTGTACTCGCCGCACACCACGTGCTGCATCCGCGTCAACGAATTCGAGAGCGGCTTCCTCGAGGACTTCACGACGCTGCTCCGGCGGCTCGTGCCGGCCGAGGGGCAGTACTACGCGCACGATGACTGGGACCGGCGGACGGAGAACATCTGCGCGGAAGACATGGAAGTCGGCAACGGGCACGCTCATTGCATGTCGATGCTGCTCGGCTCCGCCGGTGAGTCGATCCCGGTGCGCGAAGGCGACCTCTGCCTGGGCACTTGGCAACGCGTCCTGTTTCTCGAGCTCGACCGCGAGCGCGATCGCCGCTGGATCGTCCAGGTCGTCGGGAACTAACCGACCGGCAGGAAGAGCTCGAACCGCGCACCGCCGCTGACGGCCGGGTCGTAGACCAGGTCGCCGCCGTGTGCGCGCGCATACGCCTTCGCGATCGCGAGCCCGAGCCCGCTTCCGCTTCCTGACGCGCCGCGCTCGAAGCGCTCGAACAGGCGCGGCACGACGTCTTCGGCGACGCCGGGGCCGGCATCCTCGACCTCGATGCGGAGATGACGGTCACGCTGCTCGGCGCGCACGACGATGGGCGGCTCGCCGTAGTTTTGCGCGTTCACGATCAGATTCGTCACCACACGCTCGACGACGAGCGGATCGGCGTCCGTCTCCAGCTCGCGCGAGACCTCGATGGTGACCCCGTCGCCACCGACCGCGTCGACCAGCTCTTCGAGCACGTCGTGAACTGCGACGTGGCGCGGCACGATCGGCACTGCCTTCGCGTCCAGCTTCGAGAGGTCGAGCAGTTGCTCCGTCAGTCGCCGCATCCGCTCTGCCTGCTCGAACAGCGTCTGCTCGAGCATTTCCCGCGTGTCGTCGGAAAGTGTGCCGCGGCGTCCCCGCAGGGTGACCGCGACTCCGTACACCGCCGCCGCCGGCGTACGCAGCTCGTGTGATGCCACCGCGACGAAGTTGAGCCTCATCTGGTTCAGCCGCACCAGCTCACTGTGCAGTTGCGCGCGCTCGATCGCGACCGCTCCTCGATCCGCGACCAGCTGCAACAGCTCGACGTCGTCGTTCGTGAACTTCCGCGGCCGGAGCGTGCCGACGTGGACGACGCCGATCACTTCGCTGCGCGCGAGCAGCGGCGCCCCGAGCAGCGACTTGACGCCCTTCGCCCGCAGGACGGGGTTCAGCACGTCCTCGGGACGAACGCCGTCGAGGACGACCGGCCGGGCCGTCGCGGCTACCCGCCCGGCGAAGCCTCGGCCAAAGGGAATCCGCACCTCACGCTCCGCCGCCTCCTCGAGCCCCACGGCCGCAGTCGAGACAAGGTCGCCTGTGTCTTCGTCCCGCAGCAGAATCGCGCTCGTGTCCGCCTGAAGGATCTCCCGGATGAGGCCGAGGAGCTTGCGGAGCAGGTCGTCGAGCTCGAGGTGCAAGAGCGCGACGTCGGTGACGGCCTGAAGGTGCTCGAGTCGAATGCGCGCGCGGCGCTCCGCCTCGTACAGACGGGCGTGGGCGGGTTGCGCCCGAGCGGCCACGTTCCGCAGTTCGACGTTTCCTTGCGCGAACCTCCACGCCACGACAACGGGCCTCTTCGACGAGCTTCGCCGGAGCAACCTCGGCGTACGCGTCTTCGACGACGCCGGCCAGCTCCTGCCAGTCGAGTGACCGGTCGAGCCGCAGCCCGAGCCGGCCGCGATGGCCGACGTACGGAGGAACGAAGAAACGGTCCGGTTCCGCCTCGACCAGCGTCTGCTGCATCCCGTCCGGCGCGGCGCACCAGATCGCGAATCGCCCGTCGCCGTGGTGGTTCGTGAGCACCATCAGGAAGGCCTTCTTCTCTCGTACGAAGAAGGTGGGCGCCCCGTGGCTGAGGCGCTCGCTCGTCTCCGGCAGCGCGAGACAGAAGGCGCGGAGCCGCTCCAGGATCCGGGCTCGCGCAGCGGGGCCCATCGCCCGTAGTCTCTCATCGGAAACTTAGGGACAGCTGCTTTCCTTCTTCTTACCGCGACCAAGGAGGACGCCCCGTGACCGTCTCGCCCGCCCCCGCCGATGCCAGGGAGCGCCTCGAACAGGCGCTGTTCGAGATCCGCCGCGTCATCGCCGGCCAGGACGCGATGCTCGAGCGCGTTCTCGTCTGCCTGCTCGCGCAGGGGCATCTGCTGATCGAGGGCGTCCCCGGTCTCGCGAAGACGCTGACGATCAAGACCACCGCGGGCGTCCTCGGTGGGACGTTCTCGCGCGTGCAGTTCACGCCGGACCTCGTGCCCTCCGATCTCGTCGGCACCCGCATCTACCGGCCCGGCGAAGGTGAGTTCGACACCGAGCTCGGCCCGGTCTTCTGCAACTTCCTGCTCGCGGACGAGATCAACCGCGCCCCGGCGAAGGTCCAGTCGGCGCTGCTCGAGGTGATGCAGGAGCGGCAGGTCACGATCGGGCACACGACGTACCCGGTGCCGGAGCCGTTCCTCGTCATGGCGACACAGAACCCGATCGAGTCGGAGGGAACGTATCCCCTGCCGGAGGCGCAAATCGACCGCTTCATGCTCAAGATCCTGATCGGCTACCCGTCGCACGACGAGGAGTTGACAATCGTGCAGCGCCAGCTCGAGGCGCCGCCCACGCTGCGCGAGACGCTCACGCTCGACGACCTGCGCAAGCTGCAGCGTGCTGTCTTCGACGTCTACGTCGACCCGGGTCTCGTGAGCTACGCGGTCACGCTCGCGGACGCAACGCGTAACCCCGCGGCGCACAACCTGCCGGAGTTGCGGGACCACATCTCCTTCGGCGCGAGCCCGCGCGGTCCGATCAGTCTCGTGCAGTCGGCGCGCGCGCTCGCACTCATCCACGGGCGCGACTACGTCGTCGTCGACGACCTGCGCGCGCTGGCGAAGGACGCGCTGCGCCACCGGCTCGTGCTCTCGTACCAGGCGCTCGCCGAGGAGGTGAGCGCAGACGCGATCCTCGATCGCGTGCTGCAGGCGGTCGCCGTTCCGCAAGTCGACCTGGCGCGGACGAACGCCGCGTGAGCCTCGGCCGAGCAGAGCCGACACCGGCGCGTCCCGGCCCGGGGCCGATCGCAGAGCGGCTGCTGCGCGCGCTCGACATCACGGTCGCCCGGCAGATGGAGGGACTGCTCGCGGGGGATTACCGCTCTCGGCTGCTCGGCGACGGAAGCGAGCTCGCCCAGATCCGGCCGTACACGGCAGACGACGACGTGCGGCAGATCGACTGGAACGTCACCGCGCGCACCGGCCAGCCGCACGTGCGCGTGCAGCACGCAGAGCGCGTTCTCGTCACGTGGCTCGTCCTCGACACGTCGCCGTCGATGCAATTCGGCACGGCGGACCGTCGCAAGGCCGACGTCGCGGAAGGTGTCGCGATCGCCGTCGGCCACGTGGCAACGCGGCGCGGCAACCGGCTCGGCGTCGTCACTTTCGGCGATGCTCGGCCGCGGTCGGCTCCGGTGCGACAGGGGCGGCTCGGCTTGATCGGGCTGCTCGCCGCATTGCGCGAAGAGAACGAGGAGCCCGACCGGCGCGTCGGCGCAACGTCGCTCGGCGAAGCGATCAGGCGGACGGACGCACTCGCGCGCCAGCGCTCTTTCGTCGTGCTCGTGTCGGACTTCCGCGGCCCCTCTGACTGGCGGCGGCCCCTGCTGCAGCTCGCCGGCCGTCACGACGTCGTCGCCGTCGAGATTCGCGACCCGCGCGAGCAGGAGCTGCCGAGCGCGGGCGAGCTCTGGCTGGTCGATCCCGAGACGGGTCGGCAGTTACGCGTCGACACTCGCAGCGCGAAGCTTCGCCGCCGCTTCGCGGATGCCGCGGCCGAGGAGCGGCGCGCTCTTGCGCGGACGCTGGCGTCGCTCGGCGTGCGTCACGTCGTGCTGACGACGTCGGGCGACTGGCTGCGTCCGTTCGCGTTCTTCCTGCGGAGGGCCAAGTGAGCTTCGGCGCGCCCCTCTGGCTGCTCGGGCTTCTCCTCCTGCCTGCGCTCGTCGCCGCATACGTACTGCGCGAACGGCAGCGACGCCGAGCGGCGGCAGTCTGGTCGTCGCCCGCGCTGATCCCGAATCTCGTCGACCGCGAGCCGGGCATCCGGCGCCATCTTCCGATCGCGATCCTGTTCGCCGGGCTCGCGGCGATGGTCGTCGGCGTCGCGCGGCCGCATGCAACGTTGACCGTGCGGCGCGAGGCGGCGACGGTGCTGCTCGTCATCGACGTGTCGCGCTCGATGGGTGCAACCGATGTCCCGCCGACGCGGCTCCGCGCCGCGCAGTCCGCGGCCGAGGAATTCGTCGACAACGTGCCGGAGAAGTTCCGGATCGGCGTCGTCTCGTTCGCAACGCATGCCCAAGTGGCTGTTGCGCCGACGGAAGATCGCGAGCTCGTCCGGACCGCGATCGAGTCGCTGCACACCGGCGAGGGCACTGCGATCGGGGACGCCGTGGCTTTGGCGGCGACGCTCGGCAGGCGGCAGCGCGTCGACGGAGTCGTCCCTCCCACGTCCGTGCTGCTCATCTCCGACGGCGCGCGCGACGGTGGCTTCCGGGCGCCGCTTGCGGCGGCGAAGCGCGCACGCGCCCTGCATGTCCCGGTGTACACGATCTTGCTGGGGACGCCTGCGGGCGTCGTTCGGCACACGCTTCCGGGCGGCTACACGGAGACGCTCCGCGTGCCGCCGAGCGCGCGGACGCTGCAGCTGATCGCGCGTACTACCGGCGGCGCGTTCTTCGCAGCCTCGAACGACGAGCACCTCAGGAACGTCTACGACCAGCTCCGCTCGCGGCTCGGCCACAAGAAGCAGTCGCGCGAGATCACCGATTTCTTCGCCGGCGGCTCGGCGCTGCTGCTACTCACAGGCGGTGCGCTGTCGGCGCTCTGGTTCAGGAGGATTCCATGAGACGCGTGCTCCTGCTCGTCGTGCTCGTCGCCGCGACGCTCGCGGCCCAGGTCGAGCCGGCTTCGGCCACCAGCGAATGCCGAGGGTTCATGGCCTGCGTGCCGGTTGCCGGCCCCTGGGTCGTCGTGCCGGCCGGGGGCCGGGCGCTGCGGCCGAGCGTCCAGTATCAGCTCACGTGCCCTCGCGGCTTCGTGGTCGGCGGCGTCGACGCCGAGCTCAGCGACCGCGCGATCGACGTGTGGTTCCTCGGAGCCGCCGGTAGTCCCGTCGGCCCCGGCAGGACGACCTCGCGCACGATCGTCTTCGTCGCCACCTACGTCGGGCAGGGCGCAGCCGCTCCGACGTTCCGTCCGCACGCAGGATGCATTCCCGGGAGCGGCGGCGGCCGCCGGACGCCGGTGGCCTTCTCGGCCGTCTTCCCGCCGGGCCGGCCGACGGTGCGCCGCGTCCGCACAATCCGGGTCGCGGCGCCTCGCTTCTACGCCGTCGGCTGCAGGAACGACGAGCGCCTCGTGGCGGCGTACAGCGCGCGCGGGATCCGGACCGCGCAGCCGCCGTCGCCCGCCCAGGTCTCCAGCCTGACGGCGAACGTCGCGGTCGCGCGTGGCCACGTCACCGCGCACGTTCGCGGCGGCGGTGGGCGAGGCGTCGTGCAGATCGCGGCGGTTTGCGCAGGTGGCAGATGAGCTTCGCCCACCCGCTGCTTCTGCTGACGCTGCTCGTGGTTCCGCTCGCCGTCGGCGCATACCTGCTCGCGGAGCGCCGGCGGATGCGCTATGCCGTTACCTTCACGAACCTCGACGTGCTCGCATCGGTGGCGGGCGGGCGATCGCTGCGCCGTTACGTTCCACCCGTTCTGTTCCTGCTCGCGCTCGCTCTGCTATCTGTGGCGCTCGCACGACCACAACGCCGCACGCTCGTGGCGTCGGATCAGGCGACGGTCATCCTCGTCGTGGACGTCTCCGGCTCGATGCACGCGCAGGACGTCAAGCCGACGCGGCTCGGCGCCGCCCAGGCCGCGGTGCGGACGTTCCTCGAGCGCGTCCCCAAACGCGTGCGCGTCGGGCTGATCGCGTTCTCGAGCGAGCCTGAGATCGCGGCACCGCCGACGCGCGATCGCGATCTCGTGCGCGCATCGCTCGACGAGCTCAGCTTCCTCCAGGGCTACGGTGGAACCGCGATCGGCGACGCGCTCGCCGCCGCGGTCGAGGTCGGCCAGCGTGCGGTTCGCGGAGGCCCGGCCGCGCAGACGATCGCGTACACCGTCTCGAAACCGAGCAAGCTCGTCACGATCCTCTTCCTCTCCGACGGCAAGCAGACGCGCGGCGCGCTGCCGCCGCTCCAGGGCGCGCAGCGCGCAAGGGCGGCGGGCATACCCGTGTACACCGTTGCTCTGGGGACCCCGTCCGGCGTGCTCGTGCCGTTCGCCGGCAGCCTGGGAGGCGGCACGCCCTCGCGGCGCATTCCGGTACCTCCCGATCCGGCGACGCTGAGCGCGATCGCGAAGCAGACGGGCGGAAAGTTCTTCGCCGCCCGCTCCGCCGACGCGCTGCAGTCCGCGTACAAGGAGCTCGGGTCGAAGCTCGGGCGCGTGCCGGGCCACAAGGAGGCGACGAACGAGGCGGTCGCACTCGCGGCGCTCATGCTCGTCGCCGCCGGCGTGCTCGCGGCGCTCTGGGCGCCGCGCCTCCCCTGAAACCGCGCGGCGCGAACCTCGCGACGGCTGCGGCGCGTTAGGACGTAAAGGAACGAACGCGCCCGTTGGGCGTTGCTGTGCACATCTGAGGAGGTAGCTAGTGCCAACATGGGCATGGATTCTGATTGCGGCCGCTGCCGTGGCAGTGATCGCGCTGGTGGCGTGGGCGATCGCGAGGCGGCGTCGGAGCAAGCAACTCCGGGGTCACTTCGGCCCTGAATACGAACGGACGATCGGAGCGGCCGACAACAAGCGAGCCGCGGAGGCCGAGCTCGCCGCGCGCAAGGAGCGGCGCGAGCAGCTCGAGATCCGGCCGCTGTCGAGCGCGGCGAGGGAGCGCTACACGAACCAGTGGCAGACGGTTCAGGCGCAGTTCGTGGACAGCCCGTCCGCCGCCGTCACGTCGGCGGACGAGTTGATCCAGTCGGTGATGGCCGAGCGCGGGTATCCGGTGGACGACTTCGAGACCCGTGCGGCCGACATCTCGGTCGACCATCCACAGGTCGTCGAGAACTACCGCCAGGGCCATCGCCTCGCCGAGGCGAACTCGGACAGCCACGGATCAACGGAGGACCTCCGGCAGGCCATGCGTCACTACAGAGCGCTCTTCGAGGAGCTCGTGGAGACCGACGCCGACCAGCCGGTGACGCGCGGCCGCGATGACGGGAGCATCCCGGCGGAGACGACGCGAAACGAACGGACGGCCCGCTGAGATGGCTCGACGGCGACGGCGACGTGTCGACGGAAGACGTACGTGTCGCGCTGACCCGCTACCGGTCGTTCTTCGACCGGCTTCTCTCCGCATGAGCGCTTGCCGGTGGCGCGGCCATCACCCGCGTCACCGGCGCGGCTCACCCGCACGCGCGCTAAAGTTCCGCACTGCGGTGAGGCACCGTTCGGCACTTGCGGTTGTCGCGCTCGCGGCGGCGCTCCTGACGGGGATCTCCGCCGCGGCATCGACGCCCTACCTCCGTTCCGCCGCCGCGAGTCGTGGCCACATCGTCGTGGTGTTCACGCTCGGCGAGGCGGAGGACGTCACACCGAACCGCATCGCCGTCGCGGTCAATACTGGGACGCAGGCGGACGGCTCATTCTTCCCCGCCAACGTGCGGGTGCAGGAAACGATCACGAACGTGACGCAGGTCAGCGGCGGTCAGCGCTACCGCACGCAGCACAAGCTCCGGCCGGGCCGCTATTACGTGAAGGTCTCCGGCCGCGTGCTCGGACTCGACTGCACGCCGCTCAAGCCGTGCAAGGATTTGTGGTCGAACGCGCGGCGCGTGATCATTCCGCGTCCGTAGGCCAAGTCCTAGCTGCCTCTGGGCTTCCTCAGCTGCACGACCTGGAACTCAAGGGTGTCCGGGTCCGGCGTGCCGAAGCGCGCGTTCACCGCATACAGGCGTCGGCCGAGATCGTCGATCGTCGTGGGAACCTTGAAGTCGGAGTCGGTCAGCCGCGTGAGGACCTTCCCGGACGTCAGACCTGCCCCGAGCGCGATCACCGCGACCTGGTTCAACTGGTTCTGGACGACGTAGAGCGTCCTGCCGGTGAGCAGTATCCCGTCGCCGTTCGGAACGCTCTCGCCCGCCTCGAGGGAGATCAGCTTCGCAAAACCTGTTGCAGCATCGATTCGGTAGAGCTTTCCGCCGGTGGACTGAACCGCGACGAGCGTCTTGCCGTTCCGCGTCGCGTCGATGCCGTTCAGGTTGAACGCCCCACCACCCACGTGCGCGTATTCGCCGCCGAGATGGATCGTCTCTGCGGCGCCGAGCACGCCACCGGGTCCGATCGGAACTCGGTAGAGGTCGGCCTGTTGCGAATCGGTGAAATACGCCGCGCCGTGCGTGACGACGACGTCGTTGATGAACGTCGGCGAGGCGCCGAAGTTGTACGTGCGGAGCAGCGCGCCCGTTCCCGCGGCGTAGACGTACGCGTTGCCCGTCCCTGCGCCGGCGACGAAGAGTCGGTTGTGCCGGTTCAGTTCGATCCCCGTTGCGGGCCTGCCGTTCCCGCCGGGAACGAGAACATCGCGCGTGCCGGTACGCAGGTCGCCGCTGTAGATCGCGCCGCTGGCGACCGATCCGACGTAGAAAGTCGTGCCTCTCCCGATCTCGATGCCCTCCGGCCGGAACCCCGTCGGGAGCTGGATCACTTCCGGAAACGGCTTGGCGGTGTCGGCGGCAAGTGAGCCTCCGACGAGCGCGGCGCCAACGGCGGCCAGCGCAGCAAGAAACGACGCCATACCAAGCATGAGAACTCCCCTTTGTTCGACTACCTCAAGAGTACGTCGCCAACGCTCGCACGGATTCGGTTTGGGAGGGGCGCGCCCGGTCGCGCCCCTTCCGCCCGTTTGTCCTAGCTGCTCAGCCGTCCGCCTTTGACGCGGAACGTCCCAGCGGCGGCGTTGTTTGCCTCGTTCGACTCGGGGACGGCGTTCGCCGGGTCGACGAGAACCTGCACCGTGTGCTGCCCGTCTCGGTGACTCGCGTTCCAGGCGTCCGACGCGACCGCCGCGCTCGCGCCACCTGCGAGCTGCGCAATCGTTCGCTGCGCCCCGACCTGTGCGCCGTCCACGACGAAGCGCACGGCGACGTCCGCCGCGCCGGCCTGACCGAGGTTCGCGACCTGCACGGTGAAGGTCAGCAGGTCGCCGCCCTTCGCCCTCACCGCCGACAGGCTCAGCGCGCGCGGGTTCAGATCGGCCTTCGTCTGCGCGGCGAAGCTGCTCGAAGATGAATTGTTCGCTTCGTCAATCTCGGCGATCGCGTTGCCCGGGTCGACCACCACCTCGACCGTGTGCGCACCCGCTGTTGCCGTCCACACGTCCGACGAGACGGTCGCGCTTGCGCCCGCGGCAAGGCTTGCGATCCCAGAAGTGCCCGGCGCGGGCCGAATCCAAACGGCTGCTCAGTGCATCCGCGGAATGGGTGCCCACCGGCGACGCGATCGGGCCGGCGCGAGGAAAGCTCCTCGCGCCGGCCCGAAAGGGACGCTCAGCCGCCGGGCTGAAGCGTTCCGTTCGCCCAGAGCTGGTATCGGGCGTAGTCCGTGATCTGCTCCGTCGGCTCGTCGTACGTGACGATCGCGCCGACGAGCTCGGCCTGCGAGCCGATGATGCGGCGGATCTTGCCGTTGTCGAGCGAAGCCTCGAACGTCGAGTTGAGCGGGACGGTGCCCAACGTAACCGGCGTCCTGCGGTTGGTGTCGATCCCGAGCAGCTGAACGGTGTAGCCGTTCACGACGATCGGGTTGAGCTCCGTCAGCGACTTCCAGCCGCTGAGCGTGCCGTCGCCGACCGCTGCCCCGCCGACGGTGACGTTGTCGACCCAGACGCCGTCAAACGTCACACCGCGGGTGTTCGTGTCGGTGATGTACCGGAACGAGACCCAGATCGTCTGACCCGCGTACGGCGTCAGATCGAACGTCTCGTGCTTCCACGTCCCGGACTCGCCGTTGAAGCCCGGCAGGTTCGAAACGAGCTTCGCGCTCGCCGAAGGAGACAGCTGGTTCACCGTGTCGGCGTTCCCGAGCGACTTCCAGGTCTTGCCGTTGTCCGTCGAGACCTGAACGTACAGACAGTCGAACGCGACCTCGGTGCTCCAGAGGAGGTCGGCCGAGAGCGTGGGGCTGCCCGCCGGCACCGTCACCTGGTGCGCCATCGCGCTGTCCAGGTTGTCGGCGCGGCCGCCGAAGTACGCGGGGTTGCCCGCCTGCAGCGGCGGGTTCGCGTCGATTGTCCACTGTGTCGGCAACGGCGCAAACTGCGTCGTGCCCTTGAACTTCAGCGAGCGGATCTGCGAAGCCGCGAGCGGCTGTCCGTTCGCGTTCCGGAGCTGGACGTAGTCGGAGCCGTTCGGCGGCGCACCCGGAGTCGAATACGCCTCCGGCGTGTCCCACCGGACGGCGGAATTCAGCGATCCGGCCTGGAAGTCCGCGGCCGACGAGTCGCCGCGGAGGCCCACGCCGGTGTCGAGCGCCTTGTCGGCCGCGACCGTGGCCGCCCAGGCGTGGACGACGTCCTCCGCCGACTTGCCCGTCAGATACGTGTCGAGCACGGCCTGCAAGCCCGCGAACCCGTTCAGATCCTCACGGTGCAGCGCGGACATGAAGCCGGAGCCGTAGTGATCCGACAGCCACAGCATGAACGTGAACGCCGCGCCGTAGTCGCAGAGGATCTCGCCGTCGCCCTGGTCGCCCCAGTTGGTCAGCGAGTTCTCAGGCCCGCTCGTCGGGCGCGGGTTCGGATTCGCCGGGCTTGCAACGCCCAGCCAGCCGAGGAAGCACTGGATGTGCGAGTCGAACCCGGTCTGCGTGATCGGCGTCGCCGGGTCGACGTACCCCGTGAGCGCGATTGCGAAGTCCGAGAGGCCCTCGTTCACCCACGTGTTCTCGCCCGGGCTCTCGTACGACTCGAGCAGATGCTGGTACTCGTGCGCGAAGACGCCCTCGTAGAGGAACGGCCGCGCGGGCTTGCTGTTGCAGTTGTCGCCCACGACCGGCTGGTTCGGCGGGTTCGCGCCGGTCCGATGCGTCCAGTCGTACGAGTCGACCGTCATCACGTTCCGGTCGAGGTTCGTGTTGATCCCCGACGAGAAGAAGCCTGCGATGTACGACAGCCCCTGGCTGTTGTTCAGGTCGTTGTAGTTGTCGTCGCGAACATTGTCGACGAGGATCACGATCTTTTCGCCGTCGCCCGCGTAGTAATTGTCGCCGCCGGTAAACGCGAATGGCGTCCCCGGCTCGCCGCGGATGGCATGCGTGCCGTCGCGGTTCGGCGGGACACTGAACTCCGCTGCTTCCTTCGGGTAGATGCTGTTCTCGAACTGATCGGCCAGGTAATTGACCTGGGCGTCTGTGATCACGTTGCGATCGCCGTCGTTGCGGCAGTCACCCGCCTTGAAGTCGAGCACCTTGGAAACCCAAACCTCCGAGTGCGCGGTGATCGAACGCAGCCTGAACAGGCGGTCGCGAAGCAACGAGTTGCCGCTGCGCGAATACCAGAACTTCTCGGTGCCGAGCGGCGGCGTGCTCACGGCGATGGACGCCTGCGGGCCGAGTGCCCTGAACGGCCGCTCGGTCGCCGCCTCAGCGCCGACGTCCACGAGCTTTTCGGGATCGTCGTTGAGGACGATGTCACTGCCGGTCTGGATCGCCGTCTGCGGCACCTGCGACGTCGCGGATCCCGCGAACGCCAGCGCAGCGAAAACGAGCAGACCCAGAAGGAATGCCTTGCCCATGTGGCTCCTCTCCCCGTCGTGACGGCCGCGCCGCGGACCGCAGTTCCACCCCGGGCGACCTGGTGAAGTGCCGAAAAGGTAGCGCATTCAGCCGCGGAGCGATCGAACCTTTCGGGCGCGTACGCCATCAGATGGTGCGCGAATGGCCACGGGCGCGCTGCGCGTGAGCTGTGAAGATATGAGATGTGGACGAGACGGCCGCCGGCGTCGACTTACGTGCGGCCTTGCTCGTCGAAGGGATCAGCGACCGGTGCGCGCTCGAAGCGCTCGCTCAGCGCCGTGGTCGGAATCTTGACGCCGAGGGTGTTTCCGTCGTGCCGATCGGGGGCGCGCAATCCATCGGACGCTTCCTGAATCTGTTCGGCCCTCAGGGGCTTGACGTCAAGCTGGCGGGTCTCTGTGACGCCGGAGAGGAGGGCGACTTCCGACGCGGTCTCGAGCGGGCCGGCCTCGGCTCCCACCTCACTCGCGCCGATATGGAACGACTCGGTTTCTACGTGTGCGTCGCAGACCTGGAGGACGAGTTGATCCGCGCTCTCGGTGCCGCTGCCGTGGAACAGGTCGTCGACGCTCAGGGAGACCTTGGATCGTTCCGCACCCTTCAGAAACAGCCTGCGTGGCAAGGACGGACCAGTGAGGAGCAGCTTCGGCGCTTCATGGGCAGCGGCGGCAGCCGCAAGATCCGGTACGCGCGTTTGCTCGTCGAGGCACTTGATCTCGCTCAAGTGCCCAGGCCGCTTGACCTCGTGCTTGCTCATGTCTGAACCCCAGCATGTGACTCGCGTGCAGCCCTGCGATGTGGTCAGCGCGTCCGAACAACGACGAGCTTGTCGACGCCCGACTCAGCGCCCCACACCTCGCCCCGGCGACCGAGGAGTTGCCTGACGTTCGCGGGCGAGCTCGGGAGCCGGATACGAGTGAACTTCTCAGTCTTGGGGTCGAAGCGGACGAGGGCGTTCGCGCTGAAGTCGCTCAGCCAGACGGCATCGGTCTCGTCGACGTAGACGGCGTACGGCATTGGCGTCGCTCCCGGGAGGCGCCATTCGCGCCAGCGCCCGGTCGCAGGCACATACACCGCGACGTTGCCGGCGTTCCACTCGCTCACCCAGATCCGCCCCTTCGAGTCTGACCACGCGCGCCGCGCGCCCTGGTCGCGCGTCGGCGGCTGCAGTATGCGGACGGTAGAACGCGCGGGGTCTATGTGGCCGAGGTAACCGCCCGCGAGCGACGCGTAGTAGACGGCACCCGACGGCGTCGTCGTGATGCCGTACGGGCCCGCTCCTCTCGGCGCCGGGAAGACCCGCACCTTCCCGACACGCGGGTCGAGCCGCCCGTAGATCCCGCTCTGTCCGGTGAACCACAAGACGCCACGCCGGTCGAAGTCAGCCGTATTCGGGTTGGCGTAGCCGGACGAAGCGGGCAACGGGAAGCGACGGACGCGCCGCGTCTTCGGGTCCACGCGGACGATCGCGTTGAGCCCACCGTCGGTGATCCACGGGGCTCCGTCGGGGCCGACGATGACACCGTGCGGCGCCGAGCCGTCTCCGAGAGCGATGTGCCTTGTCTTGCCCGTCTTCGCGTCGAGCCAGCCGAGCTCGCCCGATCCCTGTGCCGTGTACCAGACACCTCCGTCGCGCGCGGGAGCTACGTCGTGGGGTCGGCTTCCCGCCGGGACGGGATACTCCCGGACGCTGAGCGCGGTCGTGGAGCCCGTCCCGCCCGCCGCTGTACCCGCGATGAACGCGACACAGACCGGGATAACCTTCCGCCCGCGCATCGATCACAGTATTCCCGCGCGTGCGGGAGGCGGCGGGAATCGACCCGCGCAAGCTGCTCGCCGCCGAATGTCTGCCTGGAAGAATCGTCGGATGCTCCAGCGGGTTCTCTCCCCGGTGCTCGTCGGACGGCAAGAAGAGCTGTCCCAACTCGAGGACGCCCTTCTGTCGGCGAACCGGGGCGACGGGCGTTTCGTCCTGCTTGCAGGGGAGGCGGGGATCGGAAAGACCCGCCTCGCCACGGAACTGACCAAGCGCGCGCGCAAGCTGGGCTGCGACGTCCTGTGGGGCAGCTGCTCGGAGGCGGAGCTGACGCTTCCCTACCTGCCGTTCCTCGAGGCCGTGGGGAACCATCTCGGCGAGCAGGACCCCGCCGTCGTGCGCACCGGTCTCGGTCCGGCCGCCGCCGAGTTGGCCCAGCTGTTTCCGCAGCTCGCGGAAGGTCCTCCGGCAGCACCGGTGGGCGACCCTTCGCAGGCGAAGCTGCGCCTCTTCGAGTCGGTCGTGACGGTACTCGAGCTCTGGGCCAGCGATCGCGGCTTGCTGCTCGTCCTCGACGACGTCCACTGGGCCGACAGCTCGACGCGCGAGCTCATGGACTACGTGGCGCGCCGGCTCGTCAAGAGCCGCGTGATGATTCTCGCCACGTACAGAAGCGACGAGCTCGAGCGTCGTCACCCCCTGACGCGCGCGGTTCAAACATGGCGGAGAGCCGGGCTCGCGGAAACGGTCACGGTCTCGGCAATGACGCAGCATGACGTCGCAGAGATGATCGCGGCGATCCTCAACGCCGACGAGTTGAACGCCGAGCTGGCGGCGCTCGTCGACTCGCGCGCGGAGGGCAATCCGTTCGTGCTCGAAGAGATGTTGAAAGAGGCACTCGACCGGGGCGAGATCTCGAGAGCCGAGACCGGTTCGAAACGCGGCTCGGTCAACGCGTTGCGGCTGCCGGAGACGGTTCGCGACGCGGTGCTCCTGCGCGTGAGCCGGCTCGACGCGGAGCAGATCGAGGTGCTGCGAGCGGCCGCCGTGCTCGGCCGGTCGTTCGGCTACGGACTACTCGTCGAGGTCGCCGAGGCCGACGAGAAGGTCGTTCTCGCGGCTCTCGAGTCGGCCGTCACGCAGCAACTACTGGAAGAAGGCGCGGATGCGGGCGATCGCTACAACTGGCGCCACGCGCTCACCCAGGAGGCGATCGCGAGCGACACCGTCCTTCCGAAGCGACAGCGGATCCACTCGCGAGCGGCTGACGCGCTCCTCGCGACGGGCGGACGCGCGTCGGCGGTGGCGAGCCATCTGCTGGGAGCCGGCCGCGCCGAGCAGGCCGTCGACGCGTGCCTTCGCGCGGCCGACGAAGCCGAGCGCGCGGTCGCGTTCAGGGAAGCGGCGGAGTTGCTCGAGCGAGTCCTCCCCCATGTATCCGATCCGCGCGAGCGAGCGCAGCTGCTAGCTCGAATGGGTCATCTCCGCTGGTTGAACGGCGAGCCTGCCGCGGCCGAGCAGCTCCTCGCGGAAGGCGTCCGGCAGCTCGACGACCTCGGGCTCACGCTCGATGCGGCGCGGGCGCGCGTGCATCTCGGCCGCTCCCGTTGGGAGCTCGACCAGCCCGACGCAGCTTTCCGCGAGTACGAGCGCGCACGTGAAACGCTGGAGAAGGACGGCCCGTCACCGGAGTTGGCACTCGCGTACCTGAGGATCGCCGGGATCTACGCGTTCCAGCTCGACTACGAGCGCTGCCGCGTCGCGGCCGAGCGCGCCGCAACGATTGCAGAGCAGGCCGACGCCGATTACGAGCGCGTGTGGGCGCTGAGCCATGTCGCGCTGGGTCACTACGGGACGTCCGACGAGTTCACCTTGCTCGACCGGTCGTTTCGCGAAGCTCTCGCCAAGGGCTACGCGATCATCGCCTCGAACGTCCTCTTCAACGAGACCTGGGATCGCGTGCACTCGCTTGCGGGCGGGTTGGACGGGCCGCTGAAGAAGAGCGAGCGGATGCCGGTCGAGCCATGGATGTGGGGCGGCGGAGCGATCGCGACGAGCATGGCGTTCCTTGCTCTCGGCGAGCCACGAAAAGCGCTCGAGCATGCACGCACGGCGACCGAGCGTCACGAGAGCCTGGGCGCCAGCAAGTTCGCGTGGCGGTCTCATCTCGCGGCCGCGGAAGCGCTGCTCGAGCTCGGACGGGCTTCGGAGGCCGCGGCCGAGCTCCCGGGCATGTCACCGGGCAACGAGCTGCAGGACATCGTCTACGACACTTCGGCGCGGGTGGGGATCGCGCTCGCGCTCGGTCGGGTCGACGAGGCGGTCGAGCTGGGGCGAAGGGCGGCGGCGCATGACGAGCCGTTGATCTTCCGGGAGACCACAGCAGTCGCGGTCGAGGCGCTCGTTGCCGGCGGTTTTCTGGACGAAGCCGAAGACGTCCTCAGCCGGTCGAAGCGAGGGCGCGGCGATTTGGGTGCCGCGGGAATCGCAATCGCGGAAGGGAGAATTCTCCTCGCCTCCGGAAAGGCGGCCGACGCCCGGTCCCACCTCGAGCGTGCCATGCGCGAATTCGAGGACGCCGGGCTGCAGATCTGGGCGTGGCGCGCCGCCGCTCTCGCCGCGGAGGCAGCTGCGTTGGCGGGAGATCGCGACGCTGCGACCTCGCTCTTCGCCTCGTGCATTCACGACGCTCACCACGTGGGCGCAATACGGATTCGAGACGACGCTCAGGGCAGAGCGGCGCGTCTAGGTCTCGAGGTTCCCTTGTTCGCCGACCAGCCGGTCGACGACATCGCCGAGCCCGATGTTCTTCCGGCCGGCGAACGACTCGTGACTTCGATGTTCGCGGACGTTCGCGGATACACGCCGCTCACGTCCACGAGCGCGCCGCAAGAGCTCACGGACCGCATCACGACGCTGCACCGCTGGGCGGCCACCGAGGTGGGCCGGCGGTACGGCATCGTCGACAAGTTCGCCGGCGACGCGGTGATGGCGACGTTCAACGCGGCCGGCGCGCGCGTCGATCATGCGGTTCTGGCGCTCGAGGCGGCTCTCGCGCTTAGAGACAAGGCGGCGCTGATGGATCTTCCGGTCGGCATCGGCATCGCGGTCGGCCCGGCCGTTGTCACGCGGTCCGTCGGCGACGCCAACGTGAGCGTTCTCGGGGAGGCGACGAACCTCGCCGCGCGTCTGCAGACAGCCGCCGCGGGCGGCGAGATCCTCCTCAGCGACGAAGCCTTCCGGCGAGTCGCGGCCTGGTTGGACGAGCGTGGACTGGCAGTCGAGCCGGAGGACCTCGAGTTGAAAGGCTTCGACGAGTCGCGATCCGCCTACAGGTTGCGTGCTCCGGTCTCAACGTAAGCCGCGTCACGCGGCGAAGTGTGACAACGCGCGAGATTCCTCAGACGTTGATGACGAGCTTCCCTTGCGCGTGTCCTTCGCCCATGTATCGAAGAGCGTCGGCGACTTCGCCCAGCTCGTAACGCTTCTCCACGACCGGCTTCACTTGTCCCGACTCGAGCAGCTCTCGCAGGACACCCATGTCCGGCCCATTGAAGTTCGCGATGAAGAAGACGGCCTTCTGACTGCCGCGCAACGCCGCCAACCGCACCTTGGCGATGTGACCGAGAGGCCCCAGCAGTGAACCCTTCGGTCCTCCGACGATGACGAGCGTCGCGTTCGGGTTCAGCACGCGCCTGCACTGCGACCATGACTTGCTCCCCGCGACATCCAGGATCGCGTCGAAGCGCCGCCCGCTCCGAGTGAAGTCCTCCCGGGTGTAATCGATGACGTGATCGGCGCCGAGCGATCGCGCCTGCTCGACATTCCTCGTGCTGCAGACGGCGGTTACCTCCACTCCGAGCGCCTTTGCGATCTGGACCGCGAAGGTGCCGACGCCTCCGGAGGCGCCGTTGACGAGGACCTTCTGTCCCGGCTGAAGCTGCCCGTGGTCGCGCAGACCTTGCAGCGCGGTGAGCGCCGCCACAGGCACGGCCGCCGCCTCCTCGAACGTCAGGTTCGCCGGCTTCAGCGCGACCCCCGGCCGCGCGCACACGTACTCGGCGAACGATCCGTTCCCACCGCCGAAGATGTCGTCACCGGGTTGAACGTCCGTGACGTCCTTGCCGACCGCTTCCACCGTTCCGGCGAAATCCACGCCGACCAGACGGGACTTCGGCCTGCGCAGGCCCATCATCGGGCGTGCGACCCACGGCGTGCCCGTCACGTCGTACCAGTCCACTCGGTTCACCGAAGAGGCGTGCACTCGCACCAGGACGCCGTCATCCGCGAGCTCGGGCTGCTCGATCTCTTGGAGTTCCAGGACGTCGGGGCCGTACTTGTCGCGGACTATCGCCGTCATCGTTGTCGCCCGCTTCGTCGCTGTCGCCGCCATGTCGCCTCTCCTTCGTACACTGTAAGCTTACGGCGTAAGATAGACGTACGACGTAAGCTTTGTCAATGGCCACGAAGACCGAGCCTCGCCTCCCCCTCAGCCGGGACCGGATCCTTCAGGCAGCCCTCGAGCTCACCGACGAGGGCGGGATCGAGTCGCTCACCATGCGCAAGCTCGGCCAAGCGCTCGGGTTCGAGGCAATGTCGCTGTACAACCACGTCGCCAACAAGGACGACGTCCTCGACGGCATCCTCGATCTCGTCCTGGGCGAGAGCGAGCCGCCTTCGCCGGCCGGAGACTGGGACGCGGCAATCCGAACAAGTGCGATCTCCGTCCACGAAGCTCTTCGGCGTCATCCCTGGTCGTGCACGCTGTTGATGGCGCCCGGACGCATCCGCCCCGCACGGCTGCGATACATGGATTTGCTCCTCGGACGGCTGCGCGATGCCGGGTTTTCTGCCGAGACGACCTACCACGCGTACCACGTCCTCGACGGACACATCTTCGGCTTCTCGCTCTGGGAGACGAGTCACACCTACACGGCGGAGGAGGTCTCGAACTTCGTTGCAAAATTTGCACAGACGATCACCGTCGATGCGTATCCGTACCTCCATGAACACGCCCAGCAGCACTTCAGCGAGGGCCCCCACCGCGAGGTGAGCGCGTTCGAGTTCGGGCTCGATCTGATCGTCGACGGCCTCAAGAAGATTCGCGACACGGCCTGACGTCGGCTCGTGTCGTAGCGGGCGAAAAGTGTGTGTGGAGGCGGCGGGAATCGAACCCGCGTCCGCGGACGCACCGACAGAACGTCTACAAGCTTAGGCTGCCCTTTGCTCTCGCCCGGACGGCCGGAGTGCAGCCGCCCTACCGCCGGGCCAGCCATCCTTTGGTCTCACGC
>WNGF01004013.1_pt1 | contig 29454 bp, 26 predicted proteins | sample 5400641 | NCBI WGS metagenome assembly WNGF01 (sample SAMN13153371, study PRJNA577476) | soil metagenome | isolation source: 80 cm soil or saprolite under grassland replicate 2 | place: USA:California | collected 2016-06-15 | reverse complement strand
TCTTCATGCCTTCGCTGCGGAAGACTTCGTTGAAGCCGGCGCTGAATTTGCTGTCGCGATCGTGAAGCAGAAAGCGGAAGGACTGCTTGCGGTCGGCGAGGAGCATCAGCAGGTTCCGCGCCTGCTGTGCGACCCAGCGACCATCCGGATTGCTCGTGCTCGTGACGAACTCGATCCGACGGCGCTCGAGCGAGACGAAGAAGAGGACATAGATGCGGGTCAGCCAGACCGTCTCAACCGTGAGAAAATCGCAGGCCAGCATCGTTGCTGCCTGCTGGCGTGGGAACAGCCGCCAACTCAGCCCGTCTCGTTCTGGCGCGGGTGGCAGCCGATGTCGGATCAGGATCGCGCGGACCGAGCTCGCTGAGACGCTGAAGCCGAGGCCGCGCAGCTCACCGACGATCCGCCGGTAGCCCCAAGCTTGGTTCTCCCGCGCGAGGCGGACGACGAGAGCCTCGACTTCGCGATCGATAGGTGGACGTCCGGGCCGGCGATGCGGGTATGTCCAGCGGCGCGCCACCAGCGCTGGTGCCAGCGAAGCAGCGTTCGCGGACTGACCGAGAAAAGCCGACCAGGCCCGACGCGGCAGCGCCCGACTCAACGCAGCCAAGAACAGCCGGTCCGCCTCTCGCAGACTGCCGCCGCTGCGGATGCCGGCGCAGGATCGAGAGCTCGTGCCGCAGCACGAGGATCTCCAGCCCTTTCGACCTCGGCGACCGGCAGCAGAGCATCATCAACTCGAACAGACGGCGAACGACCAAGTACGCAAGCGACGAGAACACGCGCGACCTCCACCAGACGGGGAAGCCGACGCTACCCGGCCACTGCATCAGCGACCTCCCCTGACCGAGTCTTCGAACCCCACGGGCTGCACCTCGTCCGCCACCGCTCGAGTCTGAAGCAGCGTGTGCACGCGGTCCTGCTCGCGCACGGCAAGCCCTGCCCGGTTTCCGACCTGTTCGGCGTTCGTGGCCGCCAGCTGCTCGCCCGGCTCACGCTGCCCGAGCCGTGGCAGGGAACCGTCGTTGCAAGCCTGCGCTTGATCGACGAGCTCGACCGCGAAATCGACCACTGCCAGCGCGAGCTGCGCCGGCTCGGCGCCGACCACCGTTACGTGCCGCTGCTCTGCACCGTGCCCGGGGTCGGCTGGGTGCTCGCCTACACGATCGCCGCCGAAATCGGCGACATCGGCCGCTTCCCCTCCCCACGCAAGCTGGCCGGCTACAGCGGTCTCTGCCCGCGCGTCTACCAGTCGGGTGAGTCCTACCGCCGCGCCCGCTCGCCAAGAACGGACCCCGCTACCTCCGCTGGGCACTCGTCGAGGCCGCCACCCACGCCAGCGCCCACCCCGCTTACCGCGAGCGCTATCAACGGACAAGGACGCGGCTCGGCAAACAGCGCGGCGCCAAGGTCGCCCAGGTCGACCTCGCCCGCAGACTCGCCGAAGCGATCTAGCACATGCTCACCCGCGACCAACCCTTCGCTCCGGCAGGCGCCACCGACCCCCTGGCCGCCTGACGGTCCTTAAGGAGATGCGCCACCGGAGCGAGCTCCCATCCAGCCTGATTCTCCCCGAGGAGGCGATCGAGAGATGAGCACCGCTCGACACCCACGACCGCAGTGTCCACCCTGACTGGGCGATACGAAAAACCGCTACTTGATCTCCGGCCCTCCTTCATAGAGAGGGGGTCGACGGTTCGAGTCCGTCAGAGGGCTTTCAAGAAAGAGCCTGCAAAGCGGTCGCTTTCGCTTAAGCCGAATTTCCGTTGCCCTGAATCGGGTCGGTCTTGGGGACAGGTTTTGGGGACAGGTTGCGCACACCGCCGGCCGAATAGCTTCCATCGGTTCCGGCCGGTCCATTCAGACGGACGCACGAGCGGAGCTCGCGCGTCCTGAGGTCGGCATCGCAAGCGACGCCTTAGGGAGGCTCAGTCCTCCTCGACGCCCCAGCGGGCGACGTCGCGGATGCTGACGATGCCGACGGTGTGCTCGTCCTCGACGATCGGGATGTGCCGGAAGCGGTTCTCGAGCATGATCCGGGCGGCCTCCGCCGGGACGCGTCCCTGGTCAGGGTCACCGGGTCGGCGGTCATCCATTATCGGACGCGCCTCGCTCGAATGTACGCGGCCGGCGACTGCGCGCGTGAGGTCGCGCTCGGTGACGATCCCGATCATCCGGCCGTAGTCGGAGACGACCGCGGAGCTGACGCCCAGCTCGACCATCTTCTGCGCGGTCTCCCCGATCGTGTCCTCGGGCGCGACGGTGAGGACGTCGGTCGTCATCAGGTCGGCGACGGTGCTCATTGGGCGAGCGTAACACTGCGGCCGCGCTAGGCCTGCAGCAGCTCGGCCTCGCGGGCCGGGTCGAGGCCGGCCCCGCCCTTGCCTCAGCGGCCGGCTCGTGATGAGCTGCTCGCCGGCCTCGCGTGCCCAGGCGAGCGTGTCGCGGACGGTCTCCTCCAGCGGCCGGAAGCGGAGCCGAGCTCAGGGTTCGTCCGGCCGCGGTTGAAGAGCGTCACCTCGTGCCCGCGCGCCAGTGCCCCCTCGACGACCGCGGGCCCGAGGAACTTCGTCCCGCCGAGGACGAGGAGCTTCATCGCGCCAATCTATCGGGCGGCCGGGAATCCGGCTCCCGCACGTTCTTGACTCCGCCCCCGGCGCCGGTTAGGTTCGACGCCGGTAACGCGAAGCGAGCCGGGGAGTCGGGTGGAGGCCGGTATCAGCCCGTTACTGCGGCAGCCTCGTCCTCAGGGGAGGGGGCGTCTCTCACGGCTGCCCGTGCCGCGGTGAGCGCGCTCGCGACGGCCACAGCAAGAGACGAGCCGGTGACCCTCGCGCTGCTCGACGCGTTCGAGCTCCGCTGCGACGGTGAGCCGGTGTCGCTCCCGCCGAGCGCGCAGCGGCTGCTGGCGCTGCTCGCGCTGCGCGAGCGCCCGCTCCTGCGGCTCCACGTCGCGGGGACGCTCTGGCTCGACACGACCGAGGAGCGGGCCTCGGCGAACCTGCGCTCCTCCCTCTGGCGCCTGAACCGGCCCGGCCCCAGGCTGGTCGAGGCGACAAGCCTCCAGCTGCGCCTCGCCCCGGAGGTGCGGGTCGACGTGCGCGAGACCGCGGCGCTCGCCCACCGCCTGCTCGCCGCCTCCGACGGCGCCGACGGGGCCGAGGCCGACCTCGACCCAGCGCGGCTCACGGGCGAGCTGCTCCCCGACTGGTACGACGACTGGGTCCTGATCGAGCGCGAGCGCCTGCGACAGCTCAGCCTCCACGCGCTGGAGGCGCTCGGCGAGCGGCTGCTCGACACCGCCAAGCTCGGCGGGGCGCTCGAGGCGGCGCTGGCCGCGATCGCCATGGAGCCGCTCCGCGAGAGCGCACACCGCCTGTTGATCAGGATCCACCTCACGGAGGGCAACGCCGCCGAGGCGATCCGCCAGTTCGACCTCTGCCGGGGGCTCTTTCGGGAGCAGCTCGGGCTCGAGCCGTCGCCGCAGCTCGCGCAGCTCGTCGCGAATTTGACGAGCTAGAGACGCCGCGGTGACGGGGCCGCGCGAGCATGGGCGCCATGACTGTGGCGGGCGAACGGAGCGGCGTGCTCGTCGTTCGTGCCTGGATCGAGGGCGAACCGGCGCAGCTCAAGGCGCGGATCACGCACACGATCGACCTCGCGCAGCGCGAGCCCGAGTCGGCGATCGTCTCGAGCGGCAGGGAGATCCAGGCCGAGGTCCGTCGATGGCTCGACGCGCTCGAGTCCGGTCATTCCCCGTGACGGGGCCGTGACGAGGGCGTGACGGGGAGGCGCGAGCCTCCCGCCTACCAGCACGAGGAGGCCCAATGGCGACCGCACCAACCTATCCCGGCGTCTACATCGAAGAGATCCCGAGCGGTGTCCGAACGATCACCGGCGTGGCGACCTCGATCACGGCGTTCGTCGGCTACGCGACGCGCGGTCCCGTGAACGAGCCGAGGCTCGTGCAGAGCTTCACCGAGTTCACGCGCGTGTTCGGAGGACTGTCTGCGAGCAGCACGATGAGCTACGCGGTCCAGCAGTTCTTCCAGAACGGCGGTCGCGATGCGCTCATCCTTCGCGTCGCCCATCTCGCCGGCGCCGGGACCAAGGCGAGCAAGGGGACCGCCGACGTGGGCGGCGCGAGCCCGAAGAAGCTGACGCTGAAGGCCGCAAGCGAGGGTGCGTGGTCCGGCGCGCTGCTCATCCGCATCGACCACGAGACCTCCGACAAGGATGCTGCCACGCCGAAGCTCTTCAACCTCTCGATCAAGGACACGGGCACCGGCGTGATCGAGACGCTCCGCAACCTCCCTCCGGACAGCTCGCTCGCTGCGCTGATCGAGCAGCAGTCGTCCTTCGTGCGGGCGACGACGCTTCCGACGCAGCGTCCGGACAAGCATGCCGACATCTCGCCGGGCGACGACCCGTTCGACCCGGCCCACACGAACCGGTACACGGCGATGACCCCGGGTGTCGATGGTGACCAGACCGAGGCCGATCTCGTCCCGCCGGCCGACGACGGGACGGGCGTCTTCGCGCTCGCGCGCGCCGACCTCTTCAACCTCCTCTGCATCCCGCCGTTCCTGCCGGCGAGCAACTCGAACGCGGGGCGCGTGCTCGGCTCGGCCGCCAAGGGCCGCGCGGCGAAGTTCTGCGCAGACGAGCGGGCGCTGTTCGTCGTCGACCCCCACCCGGACTGGACCGCCCCCTCGCAGATCACGACCGGCGGGACCAAGCTCGACACGTACATCACGGGCATCGGGTCCGACGACCGCCGGAACGCAGCGCTCTACTTCCCGTACTTCCGCGCCGCCGACCCGGAGCAGGGTGGCGCCGCCGTCGACTTCCCTCCGTGCGGCGCGGTCGCCGGCGTGATGGCGCGGACGGACGCCACCCGCGGAGTCTGGAAGGCGCCCGCGGGGCTCGACGCCGGCCTCTCCGGTGTGCAGCAGCTGAAGGCGAACCTCACCGACGACGAGAACGGAATCGTCAACCCGCTCGGCGTCAACTGCTTGAGGACGTTCCCGTCCGTCGGCAGCATCGTCTGGGGAGCGCGCACGCTTGCCGGCGCCGACCTCCTGGCCTCGGAGTGGAAGTACGTCCCGGTGCGGCGGCTCGCGCTGTTCCTCGAGGAGAGCCTCTACCGCGGCACCCAGTGGGTGGTGTTCGAGCCGAACGACGAGCCGCTCTGGGCCCAGATCCGGCTCAACGTCGGCGCGTTCATGCAGAACCTCTTCCGCCAGGGCGCCTTCCAGGGCGCCTCGCCGCGCGAGGCCTACTTCGTCAAGTGCGACGGCGAGACGACCACGCAGAACGACCGCGACCTGGGCATCGTCAACATCCTCGTCGGCTTCGCGCCGCTCAAGCCGGCCGAGTTCGTGATCATCCAGATCCAGCAGATCGCCGGCCAGGTGGCTACGTAAGGAGGCGTCGTGGCTGAGTTCACCGTCAATGCACAGCGTTTCGACCCCTACAAGAACTTCAAGTTCAGGGTGAAGTGGGACGGCCGCTACGTCGCGGGCGTGAGCAAGGTGAGCGCCCTCAAGCGGACGACGGAGGTCGTGAAGTTCCGCGAGGGCGGCGACCCGTCCAGCAGCCGCAAGTCACCCGGCCGGACCGAGTACGACCCGATCACGCTCGAGCGGGGCGTCACCCACGACCCCGAGTTCGAGGCATGGGCGAACAAGGTGTGGAACTTCGGCTCCGGGCTCGGCGCCGAGGTTTCCCTGAAGGACTTCCGCAAGGACATCATCATCGAGATCTACAACGAGGCCGGGCAGCTCGTGCTCGCGTACAAGGTGTTCCGCTGCTGGGTTTCCGAGTTCCAGGCGGCGCCGGACCTGGACGCAAACGCGAACGCCGTCGCCATCCAGCACATCAAGCTCGAGAACGAGGGCTGGGAGCGCGACACCCAGGTGGTCGAGCCGACCGAGCCCGTCCTGTCGCCGGCCTGATCGTCAATGCAGGCGCCCACCGCCGCTGAGCTGCTGGGAGCCTGGGAGCGGTCCGCGGCGCTCGGCCCGGCGGAGCGCGAGGACGCCTTCCTTCGGCTCACGCAGCCCGACGAGGATCCGGCCGGCCTGCCGGTCGGAGAGCGCGATGCGCGCCTGCTCGAGCTGCGCGAGCTTCTCTTCGGCGGCCGGCTGGACGGGGCCGCAGAGTGTCCACGCTGCGGCGAGCCGGTCGAGTACTCGGCGTCCGCGCGGACGCTGCGGACCGAGCGTCCGCAGGCAGCGAACGGCGACGGCCACGGGCTGAACGCGTTCGGCTACGAGCTTCGATTCCGCCTTCCGACGGGCGGGGATCTCGCGGAGGCCGCCGCCGCGCACGATCTCGAGGGCGCGCGCGAGCTGCTGCTCGAGCGCTGCGTGCTCTCGGCGACGGCCGACGGGCGCGAGGAGGCTCCCGCAGGGCTGCCGCCCCGGGTGGTGGCCGCGCTGGCGGAGCGGCTCGCGGAGGTCGACCCGCTCGCCGACACGCGCCTTGCGCTCACGTGCCCCGGCTGCGGCTGCGACTGGACGGTCGCGCTGGAGATCGGATCCTGGCTCTGGAGCGAGGTCGAGTCGTGGGCGTGGCGCACGCTCTTCGACGTCCATGTGCTCGCTTCGGCGTACGGCTGGAGCGAGGCGGCGGTCCTCGCGCTCGGGCCGCGCCGCGAGCTCTACCTCGAGCTCGTGAAGGGATGAGACGCCCTGTGTCAACCCTCTGCCGGCGAGAGCCGGTTGAGGCTGCGGTGGCGGGTGGGGTCGTAGGGGGTGTGGTCCTGCCACATCCGCCAGATGACGCGCAGCCAGGCGCGGCCGAGGATGCGGAGCGCGTGCGGGTGGTCTTTGCCGCGGGCGATCGCGTCCTCGTAGATCTTCTTCGCCCAGGGGTTGTGCTTGCGGCTTGCGTCGGCGAGGACGCTGACGGCGCTGCGGAGCGTCTTGTTGCAGGCCCAGCGGAAGGTTGCGACCTTCTTCTTGCCGGATTCGACCGCGACCGGGCTCTGCCCGGCGATCCCCTCCAGCGAGTCGCGGGCGGGGTGTCGCTCGCGCCGGTCGCCGATCTCGGCGAGCAGCTCGGCGGCGGTGACGACGCTCTTCGGGTCGCGGAAGAGCGAGCGGAAGATGGCGCCGTCGGGGTGGTCGGCGAGCAGGCCGCGGATCTCGCTGGTGAGGAGCTTGATCTGCTCGACGAGCGGCTTCAGCGTCGCGACCAATCCGAGCACGACCGCCCGGCGGGCCTCGTTCTCGAGCTCGCCTGCCCTACCCTGCGGGGCGGAGCGCAGCCTGTCGAGCAGCTCGGCGGCGCTCTTGCGGCCGCAGTAGCCATGGCGGGCGAGGAAGGCAGCGAGCCGCTTCTCGCCGAGGCCGCGCGCGTCCTGCGGGCTGGGGTAGCGCTCGAGGAAGGCGAGGCAGATCGGCGAGTCGACCTCGCTGAAGATGCGGGCTGCACCGGGCCAGAAGGCGTCCAGCTGCGCCCGCAGCTGGTTGGCGAGGGCGACGCGCTGCTCGACCAGATCCTCGCGCGCCCGGGTCAGCGCCCGCAGCGCCCGCGTCTCGTCCGCGTCGGGCTCGAGCACGCCGAGGCGGTGCATGTCGGTGCGGGCGAGCTCGGCGAGCACGTAGGCGTCGAAGCCGTCCGACTTGCCGCCACCGGAGCGGTAGCGGTCGCGCGCGGCGGCGAGCTGGTTCGGGTGGACGGGCACGACCATGATGCCGGCGTCGAGCAGCCGGTCGACGACCAGCCCGTTCGGCCGCTCGAGCGCGACCCGGGCGACGTCGAGCTCGACCAGCCGCCGAACGAGCGCCGCGATCCCGTCCTCGCTGTGCCGGTAGCGCCGCTCCTCCCGGCGGCGCCCATCCTGCTCGACGACGCAGAGCCGATGCTCCTCGCTCGCCAGGTCGATCCCTGCCGTCCTCTCCATTCGTTGCCCTCCTCGATCCGCGATGGTGGAAGCGGGCCGACCGACGAGGTACCGTGGCGGATGCTCATAGGCTGGCGCTCGGTCGCGCGACGCCCTGTCGCCGCTCCGGGTGCCCCGCACCGCCGGGAGGCGCTGGTCTCATCGGGGCCCTCTCGGGGGCAAGCGACGCTGGCGCTCTCCCGGCGGTGGTCGGCCACGGCGCGACGGTACGAGCCGCGCCGGACGCCCGCACCGACTGCGTGCGGGCAAACTCTCAGTTTTCAAAGAGCAAGCAAAACCAAAGGCAAGGTTGGCCTATGAGCGACTACCTCACCAACCTGGCCGCACGCGCGCTCGGCGTCGCGGAGGTGGCGCGCCCGCGACCGTCGCTCTTCGAGCCGCGGCGAGGCGTTGCGGAGCCGCCGATTCCGGCGGAGCCGGCTCGCGGCGAAGTCGAGCCGGAGGTCCGGGCGCCCGACGTCGCGGCCGAGGCGCCTCCACGCCGGCAGCCGGCCGAGCCCGCGGCCGTTCGTGAACGGGAGGGGACATCCGCGCCGGACGGGGATCGAGGGCCGCCGCGGGTTGCGGCGCCGCAGCGGGCGCCGGGCAGGGGGCGCCGTCGCCCGGAGACCGCGCCCCCCAGGCCGGCCGAGCCCGGTGCGGCGCCCTCGGCCGCGAGGGAGCGGAGAGCGCCGGCGGCGCCTTTCGAACCGGCGGCGCCGCGGTTGGGCGTGCCCACGCAGCCGGCGCGCCCGGCCGAGCTCCAGCGGCCCGAGGCTCCGCCGGTTCTCGCGGCGAGACCGCCTCGCCCGCAGGTCGCCGCCGGGGACGCGCCGGCCCCCACGGTCCGGGTGACGATCGGCCGGGTCGACGTCCGAGCGGTGACTCCCGAGCAGCCGCCCGAGCAGAAGCGGAAGCCGAAACGGGCGCCGCGGATGTCGCTCGACGAGTATCTGAGCCGGCCCGGGAGGCCTGCAGGATGAGCAACGCGCTCGGGATCGCGGCCGTCAGCGCCGTCCTGCGCGACCTGCTCAACAACGGGCTGATCGACGCGAGCATCGGCGACGTGTCCGTGTCCGCGCAGTCGCCGGACAAGATCAAGCTGGACGGCGACGAGAAGTCGCAGCTCAACCTCTTCCTCTACCGCGTGACGCCGAACCAGGGGTGGCGAAACGTCGGCCACCTCCACTACCTCCTGAGCGCGTATGGAGCGGACGACTTCCAACCCGAGATCCTGCTCGGCTACGGCATGCAGGTGCTGCACGAGACGCCGGTGCTCGACCGGCAGGCGATCCGCGACACGCTCGCGCCGGGGCCGGTCACCGGCGGGATCCTGCCGTCCGCGCTCCAGACCCTGACGGCGGCGGAGATCGCCGATCAGGTCGAGCAGCTCAAGATCACTCCGGAGGCGCTTTCGAGCGACGACATCTCGAAGCTCTGGACGGCGTTCGGCGCGCACTACCGGCCGACCGCGGCCTACGAGGTGTCGGTCGTCCTGATCGAGGGCCGCCGGGCGACGCGGCCGGCGCTGCCGGTGCGGCTGCGCCAGCTCTTCGCCCTTCCGCTCCGCGATCCGCACGTCGAGAGCGTTGCCGCGGACGACGCGGACGACGGCAAGCCGATCGTCTCGACGAGCACGATCGTCGTCGAGGGCGAGCGCCTCGTGCACGACCCGATGGAGCTCCTTGTCGGCAGCCTGCCCGCGACCGTCTCCGACCAGAGCGACACGCGCCTCGTCGCAGCGTTGCCGGGCGGGCTGCGCGCGGGGGTGCAGAGCGTGCAGGTGAAGCACCAGCTCGACTTCGGGACGCCGACGGAGCCGCACCGCGGCTTCGAGTCGAACGTGGTCGCCTTCGTCCTCCACCCGGTCTTCGGCGGTTTCTCGCTCTCGCCGGCTCCGTCCGGAGTGTCCCCGTACACGGGCTCGGCCACGTTGACGATCTCGCCCGTGCCGGCGCGGGAGCAACGGATCGTCCTGCTGTTGAACCGAACCTCGCCCGCGGTCCCTTCGTCCTATGCGTTCACGGCCGAGCGGCGGGCCAACGACGTCGCACCGGTTGTCGTGCCGCTCGAGGACGTGGCGCGCGGCGAGTACTTCGTCCGGGTCCAGGTCGACGGAGCCGAGAGCCCGCTCGACCTCGACCCCGCGAGCGTCGACTTCGGCCCGAAGGCGACGATTTGAGCGCACCCGACTGGCAGTCCGCGAACCACCGCTACCTCGTCGCTGCCCTCGGCCGCGTGCGCGAGGCGCTTCGGCGGCACGCCGGCGGGGAAGGTGAGGGCGTCGACGCGGAAGGGCAGGTCTCGGAGGCAGCCGCCGCGCTCCCGACGCCGGCAGCACTCGACGTGCTCTGCCAAAGCTTCGGCCTCTCGGCGTTCGAGCGCGACGTGCTCCTGCTCTGCGCCGGCGTCGAGCTCGACGGCGACTTCGCCGAGCTCTGCGCCGCGGCGCACGGGGATCCTCGAAGAACGTATCCCACGTTCGGCCTCGCGCTCGCCGCCCTGCCCGAGGCCCACTGGAGCGCGCTCAGCTCCGATGGCCCGCTGCGCCGCTGGCGCCTGGTCGAGACGTCGCCGGGCGAGGGCCTGACTACCGGCCCGCTCCAGGTTGACGAGCGCATTCTCCACCATCTCGCCGGCATCTCCACGATCGACGAGCGGTTGCGCGGCCTCGTCAGGGGCGTGTCCGGCGGACCTCAGCCTGCGTCGCGCGAGGCCGCTGCCGAACGGGTCGTCGAGTTCTGGAAGACGGGGGAGGACGGCGAACCGCCCCCGGCCGTGCAGCTCTGCGGCTGCGACGCCACCGGTAGGCGCGCTGTCGCCGCGGCCGCCTGCGCGAAGGCTGGCCTCGCGGCCGTGGTGGTCGACGCCGCCGAGCTGCCGGCGACAGCTACGGAGCAGGAGGCGCTGGCGCGCCTGTGGGAGCGCGAAGCGGCGCTCGCCGGAGCCGCGCTCGTGCTCGAGGTCGACAGCGTCGACGATGCCGTCCGCATGCGGGCAGCCGTCGGCTTTCTCGAGGCGGTCGGTGGCTGGCGGCTCGTGAGCTCCTTCGAACCGGTTCGTGCTCGCATGGAGCCGATCCTCCGCGTCGACGTGGCGCCGCTCACGGCGGCCGAGCAGCTCGACCTCTGGACGGCGGCGCTCGACGGCCGGGTCGACACGGAGGAGCTGGCGTCGGTCTCGCAGCAGTTCAGGCTCGGCAGCGAAGCCGTCACGGCCGCAGCGGCCCGGGTGCGGGCAGGAGGCTCGACCTGGGATGCCTGCCGGCAGCAGGCGCGGCCGCGTCTGGACGACCTCGCGGCCCGGATCGAGCCGGTGGTGGGCTGGGACGACCTCGTGCTCCCGGAGCCGCAGCTCGAGACGCTCCGAGAGATCGCGCTCCACGTCCGCCATCGGGCCACGGTGTACGAAAGCTGGGGTTTTGCCGCCAAGGGGGCGCGCGGCCTCGGGATCAGCGCACTCTTCGCCGGGCCGAGCGGCACCGGGAAGACGATGGCCGCCGAGGTGCTGGCCACCGAGCTCCGGCTCGACCTCTACCGGATCGACCTCAGCTCGGTCGTGAGCAAGTACATCGGCGAGACGGAGAAGAACCTGCGGCGGGTCTTCGACGCGGCCGAGGAGGGCGGGGCGATCCTCCTCTTCGACGAGGCGGATGCGCTCTTCGGCAAGCGCAGCGAGGTCAAGGACAGCCACGACCGCTACGCCAACATCGAGATCAGCTACCTCCTCCAGCGGATGGAGGCCTACCGCGGGCTGGCCATCCTGACCACGAACCTGAGAAGCGCGCTCGACCCGGCCTTCCTGCGCCGCCTGCGGTTCGTCGTCCAGTTCCCGTTCCCCGAGCCGGCGCAGCGCGCCGAGATCTGGCGCCGAATCTTCCCCGTCGACACGCCCGTCGACGGAGTCGATCCCGAGCTGCTCGCCCGGCTGAACGTCGCCGGCGGCAACATCCGCAACATCGCGCTCGGAGCCGCGTTCTTCGCATCCGGCGACGGCGGGCCGGTGCGCATGGAGCACCTGCTCCGTGCCGCCCGGACCGAGTATGCGAAACTCGAGAAGCCGCTGAGCGACGCCGAGACTGGAGGTTGGACGTGAGGCCGGCTCGGATCGAGATCCACATCCACGAGCTCGCGTGGGACGGTGTGTCTCCACTCGACCGCCAAGCCGTAGGCGAGGCCGTGCGAGACGAGCTCGTTCGCGCCCTCTCGGGAGATCCTCTCTGGCAAGAGGCCCCGCCGCACGTCGGCGGGCCCGTCGACGTGAACGCAGGGTCCGTCGGGCGTGTGATCGCCGGCGCGGTGTACCGAAGGGTCTGCGCATGAGCGTCCAACGGAAGGTTGGCCTATGAGCGGTGTGCACCAGTACGCCACGGAGAGGGTTGCGGACGCGGTCTCGTCGAATCCGACCCTCGCCGCCCGCGAAGCACCGGCCCGATCCCGTAGGCCGGAGCGGTCCGGAGACGTGGGCGGTGCGGCTGCGCATCAGTTCGGTTCGATCTCGGTCGTCGCCATCGACCAGACGGGCGGCGGGGCGCCCGCGGCTCCGCCGCCGCCGTTGTCGGCGCCGGCCGCCCTACCGGTGACGGTCGACCGGATCGACATCGTCGACAGCCCATCCGGCGCGATCAGTGGCTTCACAGGCATCACGACCGGCGACCTCAACGTTCCCGGTCCCTGGAACAGCACGACGACCGGCGGCGTCAGCAACGTCCATCAGATCCACTTTCATGTGGACACCGGAACGTCGTCGATGTTGACGCCGCGGCGCGAGATTCAGCGCTCGGCTTGGTTTGCCGGAGTCGAGTCGCAGAACCCGCCGACCCAGGTTCTTCCCCCAGGCGTCGCCGGCCCGCCCGCGCCTGGTGGGTTCGACGGCGTGCTGGTTGGACCCGACGGGCCCGGGGCTCACGAGATCAAGCGCCCCATGACAGACACGATCGTCGCCGCGGACGCGCCGGGCGCGGCGAGCCTCAGCGCCGCCGACTACCCCTTCGTCTACCGGTCTCACTTCTCCGTCACCGTCGCGAACAGTGCAGGCGTCGACGTTGCCCGCGCGAGCTATGACGTCCGGATCGAGAAGAAGAACGCCGCCGACGTGCCGAACACCGAGAACAAGATCACCCCGGTCGACAAGGTGGATCTGATCCGCGGGCAGTCGTTGCGATGACGCCGTGATTGCAAGGTCGGTGTAGGCAATGTCCGATCCTGGCGCACTTTCCCGCGATTTCCAGGAGACCGCGAACCTCAGGAGCCTCATCGAATTCGCCCGCGCCTCGGGCCGCGATGCCAAGGGCTATGAACGGGTGGCCGACGGCCTCGAGCCGGTCCTCGGTCCGCTTCGCCTGGGAGAGCACCCGCGGTACGGAGAGGTCGGGACCGCGGAGTTGGAACGCGAGGTCGGCGCAACGTGCGACATCGTCCGTTTCCTGGCGGCCAGTCCGAAGGCTGACCTGCGCGTCGCCGGGCTCACCCTCATGGGCATCCTCGGCTGGGACGAATTCATCGACGACCTGAGCGACGCCGCTCGTTCGCCTGAGCAATGGGAACGGCTGACTGCGATCGACGCTCTCGCGCACGCCGGGAGCGCGCTGAGTTTCGGTGTCCTCGACGCTCTTCGCGAGCATTCGGATCCGGAGACGCGCGACGCCGTTGCGGCCGCTCGCCGCTCGGCGGAGCGGGCACAGTCTTGACCTGGTGCTCTTGACCGGATGAGGACTCATGTTCCTCAGGTCGAGCCGGACGGACCTGCGCGACGCTTCACGCCCGCGCGCGGGCTCCGTGAAGCACTCCTGCCGCCCGTCACCCGACGATCGCTGGCGACGTCCGGCGAGGCCGGCGGCGGCGCCGCGCAGGGGCACGCGTTCGCCGAGGTGAACGTCGGCGCGCAGGACGAGCCTGTAGGGGCACGACGCTCGCCGGTCCGGACCCGGCGCCCGAGCGAGCCGCGCGGCCGCGCGATACCCGGGCATCCCGTCGTCGGGCTTCCCGCGCACATCAGGGGCGCCGAGTCCGCACCCGGGACGCCGGATCGGATACCGCCGCGGGTCGAGACGCGGGCCGCAGTCCGTGTCCTCGGGGTCGAGGGTCCGCAGCTCGTTCGGCTCTCGGTCGAAGGCTCGGGAGGCGGAAACGGGACCGTCACGATCGACGACGCGCCGAGCGTCTCCATCAACCGCGACGCGACGCTTCGGCTCCGCGGCGTCGGCCAGACGGAGGAAGGGAAGGCGGGCGGGCTCCGGCTCGTCGCCGATCTCGGAGGTGCGCGACTCGCGGAGAGCGAGGCGTTCTCCGTCGCTGCCTGGCCCGTCGAGATCGGATTCACCTTCGGCGGCCCGCTCAACCAGATCTTCGATCGAACGAGAATTTGGGGAGCGCTTTACGACCTGACCTTCAGGTCGGACTCCAAGGAGCCGACCGACTGCGACCGGACGTCGATCACCGAGAACGTCGTCGTGCAGGTCGCGACCGGTGCCTTCGGCGCCGGCACGACGCAGTCCGCATTCAAGGGAACCACGACCGAGCAGGTCGACCGGCATGGCCTTGGGCGGATCGATGCGCACGCCGCGCGCACCGACATCCGCAGGAGCTCGGCGCCGACCAGGGCCGAGTACCACCAGTTCTTCCGCTTCGCGTGCGCCCGCTCCGGGATCGGGGAGGACCGCGCCGAAGGGCCGAAGGTCCCGGTCTCGGGCTTCAAGATCCTCCACTGGGTGACAGTGCCGCCCGGCGACCCGCGAACGCCCCGCCGGTCGCTCGCGACGCAGAAGTCGGGCTTCACAAACAACGGCGTCAAGGCCGGGACGGTCAACGACACCGGCGTCAAACTCACCGAGATCGTGGACTGAGCCCGAGTCGCCAGGCCGCGGCCGGCCGGCCGCCCCGTGACGGCCGCGTGACGCGACCGTGACGCGCTTCGGGGACCCTCCGGCGCGTGACCACGTTTCCGGGCTCTCCGAAGCTGCTCAAAGGCGCGGTCGTCGGCGTCAGCGTGATCGACCCGCTCTCGAGCGTCGTCATCTTCCAGTACAACCCCGACACGCTCACACGCACGATCCGCGTGAGCGCGGCCGGGCGCGAGGGAGACAAGAGCGAAGCGCTGAGGCTGAAAGGTCCGCCTGACGAGACCGTTCGGCTCGAGGTCGACATCGACGCGGCCGACCAACTCGAGCAGGGCGACCAGGCCGCTGGGCAGCTCGGGGTCTATCCCGCCCTCTCGCGCCTGGAGCTGCTGCTCTACCCGAGCTCGACGCTCGTGATCGCGAACGAGGTGCTGACGGCGCTCGGCTTGATCGAGGTCGTCGCGCCGGAGGCCCCTCTGACGCTGCTCGTCTGGGGGCCGAAGCGCGTCCTCCCCGTGCGCATGACCGGCTTCACGATCACCGAGGAGGCTTTCGATCCGAACCTGAACCCGATCAGGGCCAAGGTCGCGCTCGATCTCGCGGTCCTGAACTACCACGACCTCGGGCTCGTGAGCGTGGGCGGCGCGCTGTTCATGGCGCACCAGATCGCGAAGGAGGCCATGGCGAAGCGCGACCTGCCGACGAGCCTCGCCGCCGCAGGGGCCACGACGCTGGGGATCGGCAGGTAGCCGTGTTCGAGCCGGGCAGCCGCTACTACGGGCTCGAGACCGCGACGCTCGCCGTCACGGATCCCGACGGGCTGCCACGGACGATCGCGTACACGCGGCGGCGCTTCATCCCGCCGCTCGCGGACGCGACGCGCGTGGTCGAGCACGGCTTCGCCGCCGGAGAGCGCCTCGACACGATCACCGCCCGCTACCTCGGCGACCCGACGCAGTTCTGGCAGATCTGCGACGCGAACCTCGTCCTCCGGCCGGAAGAGCTCGAGGAGGAGGTCGGCCGGGTCATCCACGTCGCGCTGCCACGCCTCTAGGTCGAGCCCGTGCTGATCGGCTCCTTCGGAATCCGGCTGATCATGTGGCTGGGGCCGACGATTCCACTGCCGCCGCCGCCCGGCCTGCTCAAGGCACTGACCGACGTGACGGTCACGAACGACGCCGACGGCGACGACGGCTTCCAGCTCACGCTCACCGTGGGCAAGAACGAGCTCTTCGACTACGACCTGGTCTCGAGCGGGACCTTCGACCCGATGACGCGCGTCGTGATCGGCGTGCTCATGGGCCTCAGCCTCCCCGAGGTGCTGCTCGACGGCGTCGTCACGCACCACCAGCTCCAGCCGAGCAACGAGCCGGGGCAGTCGACGCTGACGGTGACCGGCAAGGGCCTGACGCAGGTGCTCGACCTCGAGGAGCGCAACGACAAGTACGAGAACCAGCCCGACTTCCTCATCTTCACGCGGCTAATCGCCCGCTACGCGCAATACGGCCTCGTCCCGCAGCCGGCGCCGACGACGGACGTCCCGATCATGCTCCAGCGCATCCCGCGCCAGCACGAGACGGATCTCCAGTTCATCAGGCGGCTGGCCCAGCGGAATGGATACGTCTTCTACGTCGAGCCGGTCACCTTCGGCGTCAACCGCGCCTACTTCGGGCCGGAGATCCGGACCACGGCGCCGCAGTCGGCGCTGACGATGAACATGGGCGCCCGCACCAACATTGACGGGCTCAACTTCTCGAACGACGCGCTCGCCCCGGTCGGCACGCGCGGGACCTTCGTCGACCCGATCTTCAAGCTGCCGATCCCGATTCCGCAGCTGCCGTCGCTGCGCATCCCGCCGCTCTCGCGCAGCCCGGCGACGGCCCAGCGGACGGTCCAGCTCCGGGAATCGGCGAACGAGAGCCCCGGGCGCGCGGCGACGAGCGCCGTCGCAGCGGTCTCCCGGACGCCCGAGGCGATCACGGCGACGGGCGAGGTCGACTCGGTTCGCTACGGCAAGGTCCTGCGGGCGCGGAAGCTGGCCGGAGTCCGCGGCGCAGGAACGAGCTACGACGGCTTCTACTACGTCCGCCGGGTCACGCACACGCTCAGACCGGGCGAGTACCGGCAGAGCTTCAGCCTCAGCCGGGAGGGAACCGGCGCCCTGCTGCCGGTGGTGGTCCCGTGAGCTCGAACGGGACGCGCTTCTACGGCAAGTTCCGCGGGGTCGTCACCGACAACCAGGACCCGCTGATGCAGGGCCGGATCCGCGCCCGGGTGACGGACGTGATGGGGGAGGACGAGAGCGGCTGGGCGATGCCGGCGGCGCCGTTCGGCGGCGACCAGATGGGTTTCTTCGCGATCCCCTCGGTCGACGCGGGCGTGTGGGTCGAGTTCGAGCACGGCGATCCCGACTATCCGATCTGGTCGGGCGCGTGGTGGGGCTCGGCGGCGGAGCTGCCGCCGGAACTGCTCGCGCCGCCCTACCAGAAGGTCATGGTCCGGACGAAGGGCGGCCACACGATCACGCTGGACGACACGCCCGGCGTCGGCGGGATCACGCTCGAGACCTCGACCGGCCAGAAGATCTCGCTCACCTCGCTCGGGATCGAGATCTCGAACGGGATGGGCGCGAAGATCGAGCTGCAGGGCCCGCAGGTGTCCGTCAACGGCGGCGCGCTGGACGTGATCTGATGCCCGGCTTCCTGCTCCACCAGGGCGCGGTCGTGCTCTGCATGCACGGCGGCCAGGCCCAGCCGACCGTGCCCAGCCCGCGCGTCCAGGTCAGCGGCCAGCCGGTCACGACGCAACCAGCTCCCTACGTCGTCGCCGGCTGTCCGTTCGTCCCGCCGGCGGCCGGCCCGTGCGTGACGGCGCAGTGGGTGACGGCCGCGACGCGGGTCCTGTCGAACGGCATGCCCGTGCTGCTCCAGGACAGCGTCGCCGTCTGCGCGCCGACGGGCACCGGCGTCCAGGCGGTCGTGACCCAGGTGCGGGTGAGGGGCCAGTGAGCGAGGTCGACTTCCCGTACGGCGTCGACGCGCGCGGCCGCACGGCGTCGACCTCGGAGGAGGACCACATCCGCGATCTCGTCGAGCAGGTGCTCTTCACCGCTCCGGGCGAGCGCGTCAACCGGCCGACCTTCGGCAGCGGCCTGCTCCAGCTCGTGTTCGCGCCCAACAGCGACGCGCTCGCGGCCGCGACGCAGCTCACCGTCCAGGCCGCGCTGCAGGAGTGGCTCGGTGACCGGATCGAGGTGCAGGACGTGAGGGTGGAGGCGGTCGACTCTTCCCTGACCGCGACCGTCGTGTACGCGATCCGCCGGACGCAAGAGGTGCAATCCGCGAGCTTCACGAGGCAGGTCTAGGTGGCCGCCGCCCAGTACCGCTGCGTGGACGCGCGCCGCCGCCGGACCGTCCGGGACGCGAACCCGCCGACGATCAACGGCATCGACTACCTCGAGGTCGGGCCGGACCAGAAGACGCTCGAGGTCACCTTCCTCCACAACCTGCCCGGCGAGGCGAACGGCGTGCCCGCCTCGCCCGCGCTCAAGGTCGAGAACGTCGTCGTCGAGGGCGGCGTGCGGATCACGGGCATCCACGTCACGCAGGTCGCGAGCGCGGGAAACGTGCTGACCGTCACGGTCGACGCGCCGGGGGACTTCTCGACCTACGTCCTGCGCCTGCGCACGTCTCTCACGGACGACTCGCCGCCGGCGAAGTTCGACCGGCAGCTCTCGGCGGTGCCGTTCTCGTTCAAGGTCGACTGCCCGAACGACTTCGACTGCGCCGTCCCGGACGTCTGCCCGCCCGACGTCCTGCCGGAGCCGGAGATCGACTACCTGGCGAAGGACTACAACAGCTTCCGGCGGCTGATGCTCGACCGCATGGCGGCGATCGCGCCGGACTGGACCGAGCGGAATCCGGCCGACGACCACGTGGCGCTCGTCGAGCTGCTCTCGTACGTGGGCGACCACCTCAGCCACTACCAGGACGCCATCGCGACCGAGAGCTACCTCGGGACGGCGCGCCTCCGCGTCTCGGCCCGCCGCCACGCACGGCTCCTCGACTACCGCGTCCATTCGGGCTGCAACGCGCGGGCGTGGGTGGTGTTCGACGTCGACGTGGCGGGCGGAGCCGACGGTCAGCCGATCGATGAGGGAACGGTGCTCCTCTCCCGCGGCGACGAGGACGAGACGACGGTTGCGCCGGCGGACCTGCCGAAGCTCCTGACGGCGGAGCGGCCGACCGTCTTCGAGACAATGCACGCGATCACGCTCCGCTCCGCGCACAACGCGATCAGCTTCTACACCTGGAGCGACGAGCGGTGCTGCCTGCCGAAGGGCGCCACTCGCGCGACGCTGCAGGACGACCCGAAGCTCGACCTGGCGGTGGGCGACGTCGTCCTCTTCGAGGAGATCCGCAGCCCCACGACCGGCGTGGAGGCCGACGCGGACCCGACGCACCGTCACGCGGTCCGCCTGACCGCAGCCGACCACGTCGTCGACGAGCTGGACGGGACCCCCGTGCTCGAGATCGCCTGGGCGGCCGCCGACGCGTTGCCGTTCCCGCTCTGCGTGTCGGCCGTGGTGACCCCGCCCAGCGGCCCTGCGGCCCGCGCCGAGATCGCGGTCGCGCGGGGAAACGCCGTCCTCGCCGACCACGGCCTCTCGCTTGCGTCCGAGGCGCTCGTGCCGCGGGAGGCTCCGGCCGGACGGCCCTACCGGCCCCATCTCGCCCGCGGCCCGCTGACGTTCCGGGCTGCCTTCGACGAGGCCGCGCCGGCCACGGCGGCGACGCGCACCGACCCGCGCGCCGCGCTGCCCGTCGTGGACGTGACAGGCGAGGGCGAGACGTGGAGCCCGCAGTTCGACCTCCTCGGCAGCGACCGCTTCGCGACCGAGTTCGTCGTGGAGCTGGAGTCGGACGGCATCGCCCATCTCCGCTTCGGCGACGACGAGCGCGGCCGCCGGCCGGAGGAGGGCTCGCAGTTCGACGCCGCCTACCGCGTCGGCAACGGCCTGCCCGGGAATCTCGGCGCCGAGACGATTACCCGCGTGGTCGCGGGCTTCTCGGGCGTCCACAGCCTGCGGAACCCGCTCGCCGCAGTGGGAGGCATCGATCCCGAGCCGCTCGAGCGCGTCCGGCTCGACGCGCCGGAGGCCTTCCGGACGCAGGGGCGCGCCGTCACCGAGGCGGACTACGCAGAGGTGACGGGCCGCCACGACGACGTGCAGCGCGCGGCCGCGGCCTTCCGCTGGACCGGGAGCTGGTACACGACCTTCGTCACCGTCGACCGTACTGGCGGCGTCGCGCTCGACCCCGGGTTCGAGCGCGACCTGCGGACCTTCCTCGACCGCTACCGCATGGCCGGCCACGACATCGAGCTCGAGCCGCCCGTGACGGTTCCGCTCGACCTGCTCCTCCAGGTCTGCGTCAAGCCGGGCTACTTCCGCACCGACGTCCAGCAGGCGCTGCTCGAGCAGTTCTCCAGCCGCGTGCTGCCCGGCGGCAAGCGCGGCTTCTTCCATCCCGACAACTTCACCTTCGGCCAGCCCGTCTACTTGAGCCAGATCTTCGAGGTCGCGATGGCGGTCGCCGGCGTGGAGTGGGTGCAGGCGCAGCGCTTCCAGCGCTTCGGCAAGGCGCCGGCCCAAGAGCTCGAGCACGAGGTGCTGACCCCGGCCGCGCGCGAGGTGGCCGTGCTCGAGAACGACCCCAACTTCCCGGAGAACGGCCGCCTCGAGCTCGCCATGAAGGGAGGCATGTGAACGCCGACGCCCTGCAGCTCGACACCTGCGTCTGCTGCGAGGGCGTGCGCGTCCTGACGCCGGTCGCGATCTCCAATCCGCCGGGGCTCCCACGGATCGCCTACCGGGCCGGAACGCACGGCAGCTTCAAGGAGTCGATGGAGGCGCGCCTCTCGGGGCAGGCGGCTCTCCGGCGGCTGACGACGCGCGACGACGACGACCCGACGATCGCCCTGCTCGACGCCTGGGCGACCGTCCTCGACGTCCTGACCTTCTACCAGGAGCGGATTGCGAACGAGGTCTACCTGCGCACGGCGACCGAGCTGCGCTCGATCCTCGAGCTCGCGCGGGAGATCGGCTACGAGCTGGGCCCGGGCGCGGCGGCGGGCACCGACCTGGTGTTCACGCTCGAGACGGCCGCGGGCGCGCCGGACTCCGTGCGTCTGCGAACGGGGGTGAAGGTCCAGAGCCTGCCCGGCCAGGACGAGCTGCCCCAGGTCTTCGAGACGGTCGAGGAGATCGAGGCGCGGCCGGAATGGAACGCCCTCCGGGCACGTCTGACGAAGCCGGTGACGCCGGTCCTGGGCGTGACCGAGGTCTTCCTCCGGGGAATCGACACGAATCTCCGGCCGGGCGACCTGATCCTTTTCGTCGGCAACGAGCGGCTCGCGGACAAGACGAGCGAGCGCTGGGACGTTCGCCGGCTGACGGTCGTCGAGCCGGACCGGGCCCACGGTGTCACCCGGGTCGCGTGGGAGGAAGGGCTCGGCTTCCCGCTCACGGGGCACGTGATCGAGCCGGCGCAGGTGAACCTCAACCTCTACACGCTGCGGCAGCGGGCCGGGCTCTTCGGTAACAACGCGCCCGACTGGCTCGCGATGCCGCTCGACCTGCGGAAGGTCTACAAGCCGACCGACGGTGGAGGCACCGAATGGCCCCACATGAGCCTGCAGAAGGTGGGTGCGGGCGGCGCCGACAACCCGGTGGACGACGTCTTCCTCGACGCCCTGTATCCGCAGATCGTCGCGGGGAGCTGGGTGCTGCTCGTGCGCCCGGACCCGAAGCATCCGAAGCGCGGCTACTGGGAGCTCTACCAGGTCACGACCGCCGTCGAGGACTCGCGCACCGACTTCACGATCTCCGCGAAGACGACCCGCCTCACGCTCTCCGGCGAGAACCTGCGCGAGCAGTTCGACACCGAGCTCCGCGAGACGGTCGTCTACGGCCAGAGCGAGCAGCTCGGGCTCGTCGAGGCGCCGCTGACCGATCCGGTGCAGGGCGACGAGATCGCGCTGCGGGAGCCCGTGCCGCGGCTGCCCGAGGGCCGTTCGCTCGTCGTCAGCGGCAAGCGCGCCCGGATCGCGGTGCGCGGTGGATTCACGGGTCTCGAGCTGGTCCCCGGAGACGGGTCGGCCCAGGTCGGGCTCAACCCCGGCGAGGTGCTCGAGGTTACCGCGCCTTTCGCAACCGAGCTCGACGGGACGCGGACCTGGCAGGTCGATACCCTCAAGGGGAAGCGGGGCACGGTCCATGCGGCGGCGAACGCCTTCGTCCTCGCCCCGGTTCCGGACGACGCGGAGACGATCTACGAGGACACGAAGACCGGCGTGTCGCTCTCGGAGGCGGCCGAGCAGTCGAAGCTGAAGCTCGCCGGCTCGCTCGCCAACGCGTACGACCGCGAGTCGTTCCGCATCGCCGCCAATGTCGCGCCAGCGACGCACGGCGAGTCGAAGGCCGAGGTGCTCGGCAGCGGCGATGCCTCGGCGCCGTTCCAGCAGTTCGTCCTCAAGGACGCTCCGGTGACGTACGTCCCGACCTCCGACCCCAGCGGCAGCGCGACCACGCTGAGCGTGCGCGTCAACGACCTGCTCTGGAAGGAGGTGCGGGCGCTCTACGGGCACGGCCCGCGCGATCGCGTGTACGTCGCCCACGCGGGAGCCGACGGCAAGCAGGTCGTCGAGTTCGGCGACGGACAGACCGGCGCGCGGCTGCCGACCGGCTCCGAGAACGTGCGGGCCGCCTACCGGGTCGGCCTCGGGTTGAAGGGCGAGGTGAAGGAGGGGAGGCTGAGCCTGCTGCTCTCGCCGCCGCTCGGCGTCAAGTCGGTCACGAACCCGTTCCCCGCGACCGGCGCGGCCGATCCGGAGACGCTCGACCGGGCGCGGGACAACGCGCCGCTGACGGTGCTGACCTTCGACCGGATCGTCTCGCTGCAGGACTTCGAGGACTTCGCGGCCGCGTTCGCCGGCGTCGGCAAGGCTCAGGCGACCTGGCTCTGGGACGGGGAGTCGCGGCTCGTGCAGCTCACGGTCGCGGCCGACAACGGCGACCCGCTCGCGCCGACGTCCCTGACCTACCAGTACCTGATGAGCGCGGTCCGCACGTCCGGCGACCCGAGGGCGCACGTGCGGGTCGACCCGTTCGAGCAGCTCACGTTCAAGCTCGAGGCCAACCTCTTCGTCAAGCCCGAGTACGAGGCGGCGAAGGTGCTCGCGGCCGTGACGGCCGAGCTGCAGGGGCGGTTCTCCTTCGAGCGGCGCGCGTTCGGGCAGTCGGTCGCCCAGAGCGACGTGATGGCCGCGATCCAGCTCGTCGAGGGAGTCCGGGCCGTCGAGCTGACGAGCCTCTACCTGACGGGTGAGACGCCGGTCGTGAACGCGCTTCTGCCGGCTCTTCGGGCGCGCATCGAGAGCGGCGCGATCCGCGCCGCGCAGCTGCTGACCGTCGCTTCCGACGGCGTGAAGGTGAACCAGGCATGACGACGAGCGATCTCTACGACCTGCTCCCGTCCGTCTACCGGATTAGGGACGGGGAGGGCGAGGGCGCGCTCGCGGCGCTCACGGCGGTCCTCGCCGCCGAGGCGGACGTCGTCGACCGCGACATCGAGCGCCTCTACGACGACCTGTTCATCGAGACCTGCCAGCCGTGGGTCGTTCCGTACATCGCCGACCTGCTCGACGTGCGCGGGCTCTACGCGGTGGCGCCGGGAACGGCAAGCCAGCGCGCCTACGTCGCGAACACGATCGGCTACCGGCGCCGCAAGGGGACGCTCGCGGTGCTCGAGCAGCTCGCCTTCGACGTCACCGGCTGGCGCGCCAAGGCCGTGGAGTTCTTCCAGCTGCTGGCGACAACGCAGTACGCGAAGCACGTGCGACTCGGAAACGTGCGCCCGGACCTGCGCGACGCGAATGTCCTCGAGCTGCTCGGCGGGCCCTTCGAGCGCGCCGCGCACACGGCCGAGGTGCGCCGCATCCCGCCGGCCCGCGGCCGCTACAACATCCCGAACATCGGGCTCTACCTCTGGCGCCTGCAGAGCTATCCGATCTCCCGCGGGACCGCGCGCCAGATCGGCCCGGCCGCGGACGAGCGCTACACCTTCAACCCGATCGGCCTCGCCGAGCCGCTGTTCAACCGGCCGCAGACCGAGGCGCAGATGGCCGACCTGGCGCAGGAGGTCGACGTCCCCTCGGAGCTGCGCCGCCGCGCGCTCTTCGACGAGCTCGAGGCTCGCCGCCAGGCGGAGGTCGAGAACCGGACCGTCGCCGAGGCCTACTTCGACCACGACCGTCCGGTGCTCCGCGTCTTCACGCGCGCGACGCCCGTCGCGAGCTTCGTCGCCGTCCCGGAGGACGAGATCCTGATCGCCGACCTGAGCCTCTGGCAGCTCCCGCCGACCTCGAAGGACTACACGCCGGCGGGAAGCACGAGCGCGCAGCAGAAGCCGATCTCGGTCGCCGTCGACCCGCAGCTCGGGCGCATCACGTTCCCCACCGGGACGACGCGCGATGCGGTCGAGGTCGACTACGCCTACGCCTTCAGCGGCGACATGGGCGGCGGCCCCTACGACCGCAGCCGCTTCGTCGATCCGTCCTTCGCCGCGCGGGTGACGTGGCAGGCCAGCGTCGGCAAGGACGTGACGCTCGTGCCGCAGCAGATCTTCGACAAGCTGACCGATGCAATAACGGCCTGGAGCGCGCAGCCGAGCGGGACGGTCGGCGTGATCGCGGTCCTCGACAGCCGGACGTACACGGAGGACCTCGCGATCGACGTGCCCGACGGGAGCGAGCTCCTGATCGTCGCGGCCGACTGGCCCGAGCGCGACGTGCTGGGGACGCCGACGAGAACGATCGGCGAATGGGTGCCGCAGGGACGGCGCCCGCACCTCGACGGCGACCTCTCGATCACCGGCACCGCTCCGGAGGCGAGCGAGGTGCCCGGTCGCTTCGATCTCGACGGCATGCTCGTCGAGGGGCAGGTCACGGTCCTCGCGGGGAACCTCGGCGGGCTGCGGGTCTCCGACTGCACGCTCGTCCCCGCGAGCGGTGGGCTGGCTGTGAAGAGCACGGGAGCCTCGGGCAAGCGCAACGCGGGGCTCGAGGTGGTGCTCGAGCGCAGCATCTGCGGGCCGGTCGACCTGCCCGCCGCGGTTCCCGATCTCAGCGTCTCCGACAGCATCCTGGACGCGGCGCAGGCCGTGACCGCGCCCGGCGCGACGACGCGGATCCGGTCGTGCACGATCCTGGGCACGTGCGCCGTCCAGACGCTGCGCGCGGACAACACGATCTTCGACGGCGTCGTCACGGCAGAGCGGCGGCAGGTGGGCTGCGTCCGCTTCTGCTTCGTCCCCCGCAATCCCGCCGTCAGCGTGCCGCGGCGGTACCGCTGCCAGCCCGACCTGGCGCTGCGAGACGTCACCGACCCGGACCAGCGGGCCGCGATCGCGGCGCGGCTCGTCCCCGGGTTCACCTCGACGGCGTACGGGGATCCGGGCTATGGGCAGCTCGCGCGGACTTGCCCGCCGGAGATCGGCACGGGCGCCGAGGACGGCGCCGAGATGGGCGCGTTCTCCTCGCTGAAGCAGCCGCAACGCCTCGCCAACCTGCGAACCGTCGTCGACGAGTACCTCCGATTCGGCCTGGAAGCAGGCGTCTTCTACGTCACCTGAGGGAGAGCCGCCATGAAAGCTGACCTGACCCGTTCGACGTTCCGGCAAGAGAGGCACTACAGCGGCGTTCGCATGCAGCAAGGGCGCGTCCAGCTCGACGCCGACTGGAACGAGCAGGTCGACATCGACGCGCACCTGGACGAGACGACGCGCATCGACGTGATCGGCCGCTGCGGGATGCCCGAGGACGACGCCGGCTTCGAGGTCACTCCGGCCGACGACGGCAGCGACCTGCTCCTCAGCGCCGGCCGCGCGTACGTGGACGGAATCCTCTGCGAGAACGACGGCTCCGCGATCCCGGCCGATGTCGACGCGGCGAAGGCGAAGTTGGCGTCGCTCGTCGTCGACGGGAGGCTGCTCGAGGCCGGCGACTGGATCGCCGTGTCCGCCACGGGCGTCGGTCCCTTCACAGTGCGGATCACGTCGGTCGACGTCGGGAGCCTCTCGGTCGCCTTCGCGCCCTCGCTCGCGGCGGCTGACGTAACGGCCCTCGACAACGCCAAGGACGCGGTCGTCCGGCGAGTCTTCAGCTTCCTGCGCCAGCCCGACTTCCCCGGCGTGCCGCCGGCCGGGCTCGTGACCGACGAGGGTCTCTACCTCGCCTACCTCGACGTCTGGGAGCGCCACCTCACCGCGCTCGAGGACGGCGCGATCCGCGAGATCGGGCTCGGCGGCCCAGACACGGCCTCGCGCACGCAGACGGTCTGGCAGGTGAGGCTCGAGCGGCTCGACGACCCGAACGACGACATCACCTGCGCGACCGTGCCCGACTGGAGCACGTTCATCGACGAGAGCACCGCCCTGCTGCGGGCCCGCGCGCAGCCGGAGACCACGAGCGCCGACCCGTGCACGATCCCGCCCGGTGCCGGCTACCGGCGGCTCGAGAACCAGCTCTACCGGGTCGAGATCCACGACGCCGGCAACGTCAACAGCGCGTCGTTCAAGTGGTCCCGCGAGAACGGCTCCGTCGTCGTCGGCGCGCAGGTGACCGACACCGACGAGATCACGGTCACGAGCACCGGCCGCGACGAGGTGCTCGGGCTCGCTCCGGGCTCGTGGGTCGAGCTGACCGACGACACGCACGAGCTCGCGGGCGAGCCCGGCACGCTCGTGCAGATCACGAGCATCGCGGGCAACGTGCTCACCGTCAATACGAGCAGCTCCGGGTCGCTCGATCCCGCCGAGTTCCCGTCCGGCCCGAAGGTTCGGCGGTGGGACGATCCGAACGGCGCGCGCAAGGTCACGGTTCCCGGCGGCAACCAGGGCTTCCTGGCCCTGGAGGACGGCGTCGAGGTCCGCTTCGAGCCGGGGCGCCACTACGAGACGGGCGACTACTGGCTGATCCCCGCGCGCACCGCCACCGGCGACGTCGAGTGGCCGAAGAACGGCGCCGCCCCGGTCGCGCCGCTCGCGCGCCCGCCCGAGGGAATCGCGCACCACTACTGCAAGCTCGCGCTCCTGAGCTTGGCCGGCGAGGAGTGGAAGGTCGTCGAGGACTGCCGCAAGCTCTTCCCGCCGCTCACCGGCCTTCACGGAGTCCAGAAGGAGCCAGGCGTCCACGTCGTGCGGGTCCGCAGCAGCGCCCAGAATCCACTGCGGAACGACACCGACCTGCTGGTCGCCGACTTCGCGAAGGGAATCGAGATCGAGTGCGACCAGAACGTCGAGGCCAACACGCTCGTCAACAAGCCGACGCTCTTCTTCACGCTCGACCTCCCTTGGCCGATGTCGAGCGCCGACCAGGCGCTCTGGGGAGAGATCCTCGTCGGGACGATGCCGCTGACGCTCAACGGGATCGTCCGCGCCAAGGGCAACCGGATCGTCTGGGAGCCGACCGACGCCGTTCGCCGCTGGCTGCTCGGCCAGTTCCGCAAGGTCCTGGTCGGCAGGAAGATCGACCGGGCGCTGCTGCACCTTACGCTGAAGGGGAACTTCGTCTACGGCAAGGGCGACCCGACGCTCGACGTCGACGGCGAGGCGTTCGGGATCCTGGAGGGAGGGACCCTCGACGTCACCCTGCCGAGCGGCGACGGCCGTCGCGGCGGCACGCTCGACCTCTGGTTCTGGCTGCGACCGCGCGGGGCGACCGTCACCGACCACGCGGTGGTCGTGTCGCTTGCGAAGAGCCGAGTGCTGACGACGGCCACGAGGCGCACTGGGGTGCCGGTCGCGATCGGCCTCACCGTCGACCGCGCCAAGCTCCAGGCGACCCTGCCGGACTCGTTCGTGGTCGACAGCGCGGCCACGACGGATCCCGCGAAGGCCCGCCAGACAATCGTGCGGCTCAAGCTCGCCGACGGTGCGCCCGTGCGGATGGCCGTCGAGGAGTCGCTGGCGGGAGCGGGCGACCTGATCGTCTCCGAGCTCAGGGAGAACGATGTCCAGCTCGCGCTCGAGGTGCAGCCGGTTGGCAACCTCGTCGAGAGCTTCCCGGGCCTCGCGGAGGAAGGGATCGACCTCCTCTTCGCATCCCAGGAGACCCTCGACGCGATCGCGGAGCTCCACGCCGCCGAGCTCGCCATGCAGACCGCGGTCGTGCTCTAGCATCGCGCGCGTGCGCAAGACTTGGCGCGACATGCCCGTCGCGGCAGACTCAGGCGCATCGGTGGATGATCGAAGGCTGCGGGTCTTCGTCAGCTCGAGCCCGAGCGAGCTCGCGGAAGAGCGCGATGCCGCGAGCGCGGCGGTGCGAACGCTGCGCCTGACACCGGTCACGCAGGAGCTTGCGGCCCGGGCCGAGCCCGTCTCCCGCAGCGACGTGTTCGTCGGCATCTACTGGCAGCGCCACGGCTGGCGGCCCGACGCGTCCGCCGCCTCGCGTTGAGGACGAGTACCTCGGCTGCGGCGAGGTGCCGCGGCTCGTCTACGTGAAGCGAGGGGTTGTAGAGCGAGCTGACGAGGCCGCTGTTGAGGTCGATGTGGCCGTTCGAGACGGTGTCGGCGATGCCGATGCCGGCCAACCGCGGCGGCGCCGTCGGGTAGACGAGGAAGCCGACGAGGGCGACTCCGCTCGCGAGCAGGAGCGTCGTGCGAACGAACGGGAACGCGGCCGGGCGACGCTGATGGAGCCAGAGCAGCACGCCGGCGGTGACGGCGAGGTGCAGCGTCAGGCGAGGCCGAGCAGGGCTGGTGAGACCAGGGAGCGCGTGCGCGGCGTGCTGCATGTTTCCTTCGACGAAGAGGTGCGGCGACCGCTCGAGCGAGACGAGCTCGCGGGCGTGACGCGTGGGGTTCAGAAACTCAGTCACCCGCTTGACAGGTTGCTGCGGTAGGTGCTCGGTAGCGTCGGCCTCCCCCGTCTGTTGGAGGTCGCGCGTGCTGTGGTCGCTTGGGTACTTGGTCGTTCGCCGTCCCTGGTGTTGCGGCACGAGCTCTCGATCCTGCGCCGCCAAGTGCACCGCCCGCGATTCCGCGAGGCGGACCGGCTGTTACTAACGACGCTGAGACGCGCACTCCCTCGGCACGCCTGGGCGGCCTTCTCGGTTAGTCCGCGCACGCTGCTGCGCTGGCACCGGGCTCTGGTGTCGCGCCGCTGGACGTATCCGCATCGCCGGCCGGGGCGGCCACGAGTCGATCACGAGGCGCAGGGACTGGTGCTTCGGCTCGCTCGCGAGAACCAGGGCTACCGTCGGATCGTCGGTGAGCTACGCGGACTCGGGGTCACGGTTTCAGCGAGTTCGGTCCGTTCAATCCTGATCCGCCACGGGCTGTCGCCGGCACCAGAGCGAGACAGCGCCGGTTGGCGGCTGTTCCTGCGCCAGCAGGCAGCAACGATGCTGGCCTGCGATTTTCCACGGTTGAGACGGTCTGGCTGACCCGCATCTATGTCCTCTTCTTCGTCTCGCTCGAGCGCCGTCGGATCGAGTTCGTCGCGAGCACGAGCAACCCGGATGGGCGCTGGGTCGCACAGCAGGCGCGGAACCTGCTGATGCTCCTCGCCGACCGCAAGCAGTCCTTCCGCTTTCTGCTTCACGATCGCGACAGCAAATTCAGCGCCGGCTTCAACGAAGTCTTCCGCAGCGAAGGCATGAAGA
>WNGF01003393.1_pt1 | contig 29455 bp, 23 predicted proteins | sample 5400641 | NCBI WGS metagenome assembly WNGF01 (sample SAMN13153371, study PRJNA577476) | soil metagenome | isolation source: 80 cm soil or saprolite under grassland replicate 2 | place: USA:California | collected 2016-06-15 | reverse complement strand
CAATCTGCCTGCGCTCCATCATCCAGACAAGTTTTCCGTCCTTCAGCAACGCGATGGAAGGCGAAGAGGGATCGTAGCCGGTGAAGTAGCTTCGCGCTTTTTCGGTGGCTTCAATATCGGCGCCGGCGAATACAGTGGTAACTTTGTCTGGTCGCACACTGTGTTGCAGCGCCTGGGCGATGCCCGGCCGCGCTTTTCCCGCTGCACAGCCGCAAATTGAGTTTACAACGACCATTACGGTGCCTTCGCTGTTACTAAGTGTCTTATCGACGTCTTCTGGGGTTCTCAGCTCTTCAACCCCGATGCGGGTCAATTCCTCGCGCATTGGACGGATCATCAGTTCTGAATATGGCATGGCTCTACTCCTAAACTATCAATTTGGTGCTCAATTGTAACACGGCATCGTCGCAGCAAGGGCTTGGGCAGTACCTATGCAGTTTGCAAATAGCTCAGGCGTTCACGCAGACGTTGCCAAACGAAGCGCGTTAGCATTATTTCAATCGAACTTGTATCTGTGTTGCTGCGGCTAGCCAGGTCTGGCTATTGCACGACAATCAGCGTACGAATTGCGCGAAACTTTCTATCGCTAATACCCCGCACCATCATCAAGTGTTCCGCGCGCCGAAAAGGTCCGTATTGCTCCCGATGTGCGACGATTCGCTCAGCGATAATATTGCCCACTCCCGGAAGTGTTTCCAGCACATGCGGTGTCGCGGTGTTGACGTTGATTAGTGAAGCGCGTTTCGCTTTTGGGGTGTCGAGACTCAATTGCACTTCTGAAGAGGTACGTCGGGCAGCAGTCGCGCACGTTGAAGCAAGAATGGCTAGTGCTAATATGAATAAACCAATCGAAGATGGTGGAGACTTTGCTGGTGGGAGATTTTGTTTCACGTATGCAAGTAAATGCTAGTGAAGGCTTTGCGACACTGCCGCTGGCGTGTGCACTTCGCTAAAAGTCTAGTGTTTTCAAAACTTCGTATGTTTTATGGCGCGTTGTCCACAGATTTTTCCACAGCTTTGGGTGGAAATGTTTCGAAGTGGTCGCGAGAGGAACATCACAACCGGAGTACCGGCTTAGACTCTTAATATCCGGCTTAGACTTAATACTTAGACAAGCTACTCATCGCAAGCTCGGTAGCAACTTGTTCTGATAAGAACTTGAACAGACTATTCTGCTTCGCCGCTTTCATCCACTGAGGTTGATGCCCGTTTCATCTCGACGCAAATGCGCAGCGCCTCTTCGAAAAGCTCGTCGTGTTCGCCATTGCCTTCCTCGAGGCCGAGCGCTTCTTCTTCCGACTGCGTGATCGTTTCGTTGTACTCCGGCTGACCCTGGGCCTTCGCGTGGTTGACGATGCGGCCTATCTCAGTCTCGTCGATGTAGGCTCCGTGAACGCGAATCAGGCGCGACGTTCCCGGCGGTAGAAACAACATGTCGCCGCGGCCAAGCAGATGTTCCGCGCCGTTTGTGTCGATGATTGTGCGCGAATCTACTTTTGACGATACGCGGAAGGAAATGCGCGAGGGGAAGTTTGCCTTAATCAGGCCGGTGATTACATCGACCGAAGGACGCTGTGTTGCCAGTACCAGATGAATGCCAACTGCGCGGGCCATCTGGGCTAGCCTCGTTATGGATTCCTCAACTTCGCGCCCTGAGGTCATCATCAAATCGGCAAGTTCGTCAATGATGATTACAATGTAAGGAAGCGGTTTATGCGGCTCGCCTTTTTCATCGTATTCCTTGACGAGATTTCGGCGCATGATCTCGGTGTTGTAACCGTCGATGTTGCGGACGCCCCAGCCGGCGAGATCACGATAGCGCCGCTCCATCTCCGCGACCGCCCATTTCAAAGACCGGGAGGCGAGCTTCGGGTCAGTAATAATCGGAGCGGCAAGATGAGGAATGTCTTCGTAGAGTCCCAATTCCAGCCGCTTGGGATCGATCAAAATAAACTTAACTTCATCGGGCCGCGCCCGATAAAGGATTGAAACGATCAGCGCATTGACGCCGACAGACTTACCTGCGCCGGTAGTTCCGGCGATTAGCAGGTGGGGCATTTTTGCCAGGTCGGCGACATAGTTGAGTCCATCAATGGTTTTTCCCAACGCGATCGTAAGTTTGGAAGCAGACTCGCGAAACGCGCGCGACTCAATTACTTCTCTCAAGAAAATTGTCTCACGCCGGGGATTGGGTACCTCGATACCGACATGGGGTTTGCCCGGCATGCGGTCAATGCGAATCGACTCCGCCTTCAGCGCCAGGCAAAGATCGTCTACCAGCGAAACAACACGCGAGTATTTAACGCCCGGATCGGGTTTAAATTCGTAAGTGGTAACCACCGGACCCGGGCAGATGTGTTTGATTTGTCCGGTGACATTAAACTCCTTGCATTTTTCGGCCAAACGCGTTGCTAAACCCAGGAGCTCAGTGTCCGCTTGCTCACTGTGAGGAGGCGCCTCGTTCAGAAACTCGAGCGGAGGCATGGAATATTCTGTGTATGACATGCGCCGAGCGCGATCAGCGTCAAAAGGAAGTTTACCGGTGGCGGGCGCTTCACCCTTCGCGCGCAATACGGAAGCGCCCTTCACCATTTCTTCAACTTCCGGTTCATCGTCGGCGACTGCGGTTGCCCCCAGCGGGGCCGGAAAAATCGAGCGGCGACCAGATGGACCGTTGACTACCGTGGCTCCGTGCACTCCGAAGCCTGCGGCGGCAGCGCGCGGCGGTTCCGCAGATCCATGAATGGTTGATGCTTGCAAGGCGCCGCTGCTTTCGCCACGACTGATCTCTCTACCATCGATGGTAGCGGCGGCTTCTTCCTTCATGAATTGAGCGATCCGTTCTTCAGGACTCAAACCGAGCGAGCCCTTTAACGCATTGCGCGCGGCCAGCCGCTCTGCCTTGAGGGCTGCGCGCTGTTCCTTCCGAAGACGTGATTGCTCGCGACGAGTCGCACGCCAGGCTTTGAGACCAGCGGGGATTGTTCCTACAAAGGCGAAGCGTCCCGCGGTGATACTGACGAGCTTCTCGTATAGGCCAATAAAGGAGAAATTTGTAGCCAGCAGCAGTCCAGTCGCGGCGAAGGCGATGAGTAGTACAGTCGTGCCAACTGTGTTCAGTCCACTCGTGAGGCTGCGCGAGATGAGTGTTCCCACCATTCCGCCGGGCTGGACCGTTGAATCAAAAATCGGACGGATGTTGGAGACCGAGAGTAAGGCGGCCGCGGCGAGCGTCAATAATAACAGACCAAACAAACGGGACAGCGGCGCCCGAAAGCTCCGAGTTTTGAAGCGTCGCCAAGCTGCGGCCAGCAATAGAAAGGGAAGCAGATAGGCGGCAAGACCAATTGATTGAAACAAAGCTGCCGAAACATAGGCGCCGATCGCCCCCGCCCAGTTATGCGTTTCAGCCTGGCCAACGGAATTCCATGAAGGGTCGCTGGGATAAAAAGCGGCGGAAACGAGACAGAGCGTTAGCAGCAGGCCAACCGCGAGAAGCAAGATCGCCACAATCTCATTCCGGCGACTGTTTCGCGGAGTGATTATCCTCGGCTTCTCTTCAAACTCGGTAGTGGCCATTTCGACTCCGAACAGAAAGTTTAAAGTGCAGCATTTCAGTTGCGCAGGGAGTGCCCTACCAAACTAAAGCTTGGATTCTAGACACTCATTACGCCGCCTTCTTCGCAAGAAGATACGCCTTAATAAAGTCATCTATGTCGCCCGCCAGCACCGCGTCCACATTGCCGCGCTCCATCTTTGTGCGCGTATCCTTGACGAGCTGATAAGGCGCGAGCACGTAGCTTCTGATTTGCGATCCGAAAGAGATGTCTGCCTTGTTCGCCTCCAGCGCGGCAGTTTCGGCTTGTCGCTTCTTTAGTTCGAGCTCATACAGGCGTGATCGCAAAACCTGCATCGCGACGGCCCGGTTTTGATGTTGCGAACGTTGGTTCTGGCATTGCACGACAATGCCCGTGGGAAGGTGAGTAATACGGACCGCAGAATCGGTCGTGTTGATATGCTGACCGCCGGCGCCCGTTGCGCGATATGTGTCCACGCGCAAGTCTTTATCGTTGATCTCCACTTCGATGTTTTCGTCTATCTCCGGATAAACAAATAAGGACGCAAAGGAGGTATGGCGGCGCGCAGCTTGATCAAACGGAGAAATGCGCACCAGTCGGTGCACCCCGGCTTCGGCCGCTAACAGGCCGTAGGCGTACTCTCCTTCGACCCTAAACGTCACCCCTTTGAGTCCTGCTTCTTCGCCGGGCTGGTAGTCAATGATTTCTGTTTTGAAGCTGCGTTGCTCGGCCCATTTCAGGTACATGCGCAGGAGCATCTCAGCCCAATCCTGCGACTCAGTGCCACCTGCCCCTGGATGAATGGTGCAGATGGCATTCAACTGATCATTCTCCCCCGCGAGGAGCATTTCAGTTTCCGCCACGCTGATTTCATGTTCGAGGCGTTCGATAAGGGTGCGAAGCTCCTTCAAAGACTCTTCATCTTCCTCGGCAAACTCAAAAAGCACACCCCCATCGGCAATTTCAGATTCAAACTGCTCCTGTCGCTGAATCTTCTTTTCCAGGACCATCCGCTTTTGCAAAAGTTTCTGCGCAGCGGCTTGATCGTTCCAAAAGTCTGGCGACGAGGCCTGATTCTCAATGCGCTTCAATTCTTCGCGACCTGATGCAACATCAAAGAAACCTCCCGAGTTGGTCGACGTGGGTGCGCAGCTCTTCATAGGTGTTCCTTAAATCCTGAATTGATAAAGTCTCGATCATTGATCCTCCAGATTAATCATCAATAAAGCCGCGGCAGAGAGCTTCTCACTTGCTTTCAGTGCCTGATCTTCGGAACGAGAATGCAAACATCAACAGACTGAAGAGAGCACAAGCGCCGACAAATAGGTCGCCGTGATCCGCATAAAAGGTCGCTACACTATTGCTTCGCGCGATCGGCCAGCTTCTAACTGCCGGCTTAAAACCCTGAGTCGGGGTTCGCACTTCTCCCGCCGGTGTAATGAAGGCCGTAATTCCCGTGTTTGTAACCCGAAGTAACGGACGGCCATTTTCAACAGCGCGAAAAAGCGCATTTGCCAGATGTTGTCGCATGACTGCCGTCGGTCCGAGATAGCCATCGTTGGAAATATTAATCAGCACGTCGGCGCCCTCGGCTGTAAACTTTCGCGCAATCGATGGATATGCCGATTCGATGCAGATGAAAACTCCCGCCCGTACATTGCCGATGGGCATCAGCTGGTAGTTAGTGCCGGGCGTAAAGTCTCCGACCATCGCTCTTATCAAACCCGTCCCCGGCAACCATTGGGGCAACGGAACATATTCACCAAACGGCAGCAGGCGAATCTTATCATATTGAGCGACGAGGCCACCCTCTTCATTTATAAGCAGCGCCGAGTTGTAAATTCCGTTGTTGGGTGCCACCTCCTGTGAGTTTAGAAGCACAGCAGTCTTGTTTGCCTTGGCGAAAGTGGCAATCATTTCCCGAAGTCTGAAGTCACCACCGTAAGCGAAGTTCATTGGCGACTCAGGCCAAATTACCAATCGCGGTTTTCCATCATTCGGAAGCTCGCGCAGCGCAGACTCACTCATCTCAAAGTGGCGCGCGCTGAGTGTTCGCATGTCTTCTTCCGACTTGACGAGGTCCATGGGCACATTCGGCTGAATCGCCACAACGACTGCATCAACTTGTTCGTTAGCCCCTAACTGCCGTAATGATGATGTCCTATTGCTGACGAAAACCACCAGCGTAACAAGCAACATGGCTGCAGTCGTGATCGCTAAAGCTCTCATGCTGCGGTTCAAAATAGCGAAAGCGATTGCGGCGTTCACTAAAACGATCAGAAATCCGACCAGGTAAACCCCACCCCAGCGTGCCGATTGAATTAGCAAGGGATGATAAGCCTGGGAGTAACCGAGAGCGTTCCAAAGCTGACCCGTAGTTTCAAGTCTGCTCCATTCCAGCGCTGACCAAAGCAGCGGCGACAGAAACAATACGATCGTTCCCCATTTTCGAATTGCGAGCGCGAGTCCGAGGGTGAAAATCGCGGGAAAAACGCCAAGGAGAACTGCCCCAGGAATCAGCAGCAGAAAAGCGAGCCAGCTTTGGATCCCACCGAAGTGGATCATCGAATACGTGAGCCAATAGCAGGAGCCGTAAAAGAACATGGAGCCGAACAGCCAGCCCAAATAAAAGGAGCGCCACGGCTGGGCGTTGCAGGCAATGGTCAGAAACAATGGTACGAGGCCAACCCACGCGAGCAGCCATAGATTGAAATCTGGAAACGAAAAGATGATAAGCGTTGCGGAGACTAGTGCTACACCGCAGTTGACCATTGAGGGTGCTTGCGAGCGAATGCGGGTTATGAATCCTGACAACGGCATGGCGCCTCGAGCATCGACCTGAGGAGCTGTAGATATGGCGTCCTGCATTGACGCGAGTTTACCAAAACCTCGATCAGCGTGCTAAAGGTTTCAGAGTCCTGGATGGAACAGGTCGGAACTTGGAAAGACAGCCGTCCAAAAAATATTTTTTGTAATTAGCGCTCGACCAGGTGGGAGGTACCGAAATCGGGTAAAAAAGGCCTCAAAAAGACAGAAAACGTCACCGTCAAAGTGACAAAATGCGTCGTAGACTGACTGGAGTGTAGGAAGCGCTTTTTGAGACAAGTTTGAGAATCGGCAACGGCTGGTCAAGCGAAGATGGAGCAAACGCTAGTAAAACGCGAAGAGCGCGAAATATTGAATCCTAAATGCGGGAGAACCCAGTCATTACTGACTGGGTTCCAATTTCGGGGGGAAGCACTGAAGGGCTGCTCGGCGGGTGGCTGGCGCAGCGGCTGGCGGCGCTCAGAGGGAAGGTGGCGGCGGGGGCACGTTTTGACTTTACTTTGGTCTCCCGTGCATGCCGGTTATCCCTAGAGCAGCTTGCGTGCCACAGAAAAAAGGTTTTTGGAATCTGGGAATAATTGAGTGTTAAGAGGACACGACAAAGAGGGAAGGCGTCAGTGGAAACTTAATCACAGACTTCGACCAGCGCCAAGTGATCCCGAAATCCAACAACTCTCACTCGCAGGCCTCTTGAGATGGAACCGCCATCAGCGGATTTCGCGCACCACAGCTCTCCCCAGACAAGCACTGTACCTTCAGGATTGAGTCTTGTCTCGACCGTTGCAAATTCTCCGATTAGTTTTACGTCGCGGGAGCCTGATTTTTGGTGACGCGATAGCGCCGCCAGTAGAGCTGCGATCAGTCCAGCCAATAGAACAATAACGGCGAGGACGATTGTTAGTCGCATATACCTCACTAAGGTCAACCCGAGAGGTTCATAAAGGATTAAGGAAATTCTCAATGGAGAATTGTCCCGAACATTAGGTTGCTACCAAATCCGCGATGTGACCTGAAATTTCGGAATAGCCAGACTGAGACCTGAGGGTCAATTCTTGCCCATTGTCACTTGGCGCTGCAGAGCAATTGCTTCCTGATTATTGGAATCTATTGTCATCGCGCTCGTGGCATACTTCGTTGCCTCGCTACGATCTCCTCGCTCAAGGAAAATTCTGCCCAGCAGAATATGTGCGTCGATTAGTTTTGGATCCCAGAAGATTGCGGTCTTGAGAGCTGCGATGGCGGCTTCCTGATCGCCACGGCGTTGGTTGATGCGTCCGCTAAGCAGGTAAGCCTCCGCATTTGTTGGTTCAAGCATTACCACGCGGTGCAACTCAGGCAGGGCCTCGTCGTCGCGCCCGGCCTGGTAAAGATCGCGTGCCTTCGCGAGCAGATCTCCTGCACCTGTACCAGGATCAGCTGCAACTGTGCTGCCCCTTAAGAGGCTGGAGACGTCATCACGGTTCAAAACATCACGCATCCGTGGTGAGATGCCGCTAACCGTCTGCGATTTTTGCCACTCAGTCTGCGACTTCGCATAAGTTGGCAACCAACGTCGAGCCTGATCGTCGGCCGCGTTTGCGGTTTCAGTCTTCCCAGTCCGCTCCAGAGACTTGGCGTACAGAAAATATGCCTGTCCGTCCCTTGGATCGGCGGAAATTACCGGCTTGAGTTGTTCGGCTGCCTCAGCATATTTACCTGAGAGAAACAAGGCAAGTGCGTAATTGAAATGCACTAAAGGGTCGTCGGAAGAAGATTCAGCGGCACGGGCAAGGAAAGAAGCGCCTTGGGACAACAATCGGATGCGCTCATCGTCTTTCTTCTCTTCACGCGCGGCTTGCACCGCGATCGCCCCGGCATTGTTGTAAATGCCAATCAACGGCACGTCTGACGAGAGCGGCACGATTGCCGCGAGTGCGTGGCTGAGATCACCCAGCTTCGCGTATCCAAGTGCGGCGTAGAAAGCAGCTTCAGCGTAGTGTGGATCTTTCTTCTGCAGTTTGGTGAAATATTCGGTTGCGTCTCTCCACTTCCCCTGAAGCATATAAAAACGCCCCAACTCGAACGCCGCTTGCGGATAAATTCCTCCACCACTTGCGTCGGCAAAAAAATGCAAGGCGTTCTTTAGATAGTTGGCACGTCTGGGATCTCGCTCGCCCAACAGCACACCCTTAACGTATGGCTCAAAAGCGCGCTGTGGTACCTTGGTCGCTTCCTGCACCAACTGGTTCTGGGAGAAGGGAAGTGCGGGATCGCGCTGGTAGAGTATTTGATATGCAAGCCGGCCGTGAATCTTTTGCAGGTCAGTCAGGGGACCGCCAAAGTCAAACTGGCGAGTTGCCCAACCACCGTCAAACATCTGACCGAGTGTGCGACCTTCATTAACCTTTATCACGCGCGCGGTTAATTGCACATAACCTTCCGCAGACGACTTGTCTTTTTCCGCTTTGGGATTATCAGACTTGCTGTCGTCCCGGGCGGGAATCACCGAATAGGTTCCAATCACCATCAGCGAGGCTTTTGCTTCGCGGGCCAGTTTGATCGCGGTTGCTCGCGAGGGAATAACAGTTTCGGGTAGACGCAGGCGCTGATAGGCCAGCTCGCGCTCATCGCTGGAAACGACTAACAAACCGGGCTTGGATAGCAGGTCGGCGAGTGAATCCGCGAAGCTTTCACCGACCCAGTTATATTCAGGGCGATTCGAAGTGTTCTCGAATGGCAGCACCATTACCACGTCGCTACCGGCTCCGCTCTGACCGAAGCAATTTGCGGCATACAGGCTTAGCAAAATGGCAATGGCCAGGCCGCTGACTAGTCTAATAAAAATACTTCTCATCAATTCACTTTCCTGCCTTTAGTTTCGAGCGAGACCTCGATTTTGATGCCCTTACCGCATCGGCGGTTGGTCAGTTTGACAACATGTTCCCGCCCCGTCGTTGCCAGGTTCTACTGTCAAAAAGGCTACCCATAGGGCAAATAGGTCCGCTTTCCAGGCGACGAATGAATGACTTTAGCAGAAAAGGTATTAGGACTGAAAACGGCTTGAATCGGCCACCTGTGCCGCCGATGGCTGCGCAATAAGCGAAAAGGGCTGGTTAGCTGACCAGCCCTTTCCTTGTTTCAACTCGTGAGGACGATGTCGCCAATAGCTGCGCCCTAACGCAAACTGGCGGTGGCGTCGCCGTAGGTTGAATCGGTGATCATGATCCCATCGGTAATCATGATCCCATCCGTGATCATTATGCCATCGGTAATGGTGGACTGAAGAGAGTGGCCATGCCATCTTCTAGAGAACGGACTTTAAGTCCAATGAACCGGGTACTACCTACTTAGCCCTCTTTTTGGAATTCACGCCACAAGTTTGTCACATGCCAGTCGTAAACTGGGATTGGCTTGTCTTGATTGAACTACCGGTTGCAAACGCACTTATGGTATCAGTGTATTTTGAGTCTCCAATGGCGTAGCGTAGATTTCTTTTTCAGTTGCAATTTTAACTGAGCTGGATACATCTTCGCGCCCAGGCTGACTATCCGCGATTATTTCGCAGCGGCTGAATCGATCCTTCGCACGAAAGAGATCGTGTATCAAGTTCAAAGAGAATCGGCGCGAAAAACGTGCCGTAAGAATTCAAAAATGACACTAATGCGCTGCTCCTTCTTAAGCGTGCTGCTACTAATTGCCGCCTTCACAGTTTTCGCGGGCTGCAAATCCGGCAGCTCGGGCCCATCAAAACCAACGCTGCGTCTGAGCATGATTCCCACTAACGATCCGGGAAAGATGCTTCGTGACAGCGATCCGCTGGTTTCTTATCTTGAAAGGAAAACCGGAGCAAAAGTCCGGATGACGATTCCCACCAACTATGCGGCAGTCGTCGAAGCGATCGCCAATGACCAGGTGGACATCGCTTATTTCGGTGGTTTCACTTATGTCCAGGCGGTCAGGCGAGCGGGGGTGATTCCGTTGGTGCAGCGCGATCAGGATCAGAACTTTCATAGTCTGTTTATCACGCAATCTGATTCCGGTATCAGGAGCCTTGCAGATCTCAAGGGTCACTCATTCGCCTTTGGCGACGTCAACTCGACATCGGGCCACCTTATGCCTGAGTACTTTATGCGTCAGGCGACCGTTGACGCGGATGTGATAAACAAAGCGGTTTATACAGGGGGACATGATGCCACGGCGCTTGCTGTCGCTAACAAGAAAGTTGATGCGGGAGCGCTGGATGAGACTGTCTATCAAAAGATGGTGAAAGACGGCAAACTCGATCCGGCTAAAGCCACGGTGCTTTATACGACACCACCTTATTTTGATTATGTTTGGGCTGCACGAAAGGGACTCGAGCCGAGACTGACGGAGAGTTTTGCGTCGGCTTTCCTGAAGCTTGACGCTAACAACCCGGAGCACAAGCCAATCCTTGAGTTTCTCCGAGCTACCAAATACGTTCGTGCGAATGATGGTGATTACGATAAGTTGCGCCAGGCGGCCAGGGATGCAGGATTGTTAAAATGATCTATTCACTTAAGGGAATTAGCAAGAGTTACAACACACGCAACGGCGCGGTGCGGGCCCTGGACGGTCTCACCTTCGACGTCCAGAAAGGCGAGTGTGTGGCGCTGCTTGGGCCATCGGGAGCGGGCAAGACAACGCTCTTTCGCTTGTTTAATGCGACGCTGCGGCCCACCAGCGGAATCTTGAGATTTGACGGCCGAGATCTAACCGCCATGTCAGGCAGCGATCTGCGCTCAGCTCGAAGGCGCATCGGCACAATTTATCAGCAACCGCACCTGGTTCCCTCGCTCTCAGCTCTAGAGAACACGCTTTGTGGAAGACTGGGAAGTTGGTCACTGATTAATACGCTGCGTAACATCGTTCGACCGAGCCATGGCGATCTCGGAGAAGCAATTGCAGCGCTTGAGTCAGTAGGGCTTGCGGACAAACAGAATGCTCGAGCCGACGAACTCTCAGGTGGCCAGCAACAGCGGTTGACGATCGCTCGCGTGCTGATGCAAGAGCCAGATGTGATACTCGCCGATGAGCCTTTCGCCTCACTCGACCCCGCCCTTACTGAAACAGTCGCTTCACTGTTAATGGACCTTGTCACAAAAGGCAGGCGCACACTGGTGGCCACTATGCACGACGTCGACCTGGCGCTGCATCTTTTCCCCCGCATCATCGGTATCCGAGATGGGCGCATTGTATTCGATAAACCTGCCGTCGAGGTGGATCGAGAAACGATCGGCGCCCTTTACGCAGGTGAGCAACTAGTGAATGCCTCGAGCCTTGAAATGAAAGACTGGCTCGCCGCAGCAAAGAGTCAAGCCAACCGTGAACCAAGCTGCGCACGTTAGAGAGCAAGCCTGGCGCGAGGAGAGTGGTTCAAATCTCAAGCGGCTTCTCTCGTGGACAGCGATTGTCCTTTTGCTCGTCATTTCCTGGCGTGCTGCTGAAATTCGTCCGACCGCGCTCTTCGAACCTGATTCCTGGCTTGCGGTCCTGACATTCCTTCGCAGCCTTTTTCCACCGGATCTCTCGCCATCTTTTTTGCGTGTGGTAGCGGCGGCTGCATTGCAGACGCTCGTGATCGCAATCGCCGGAACGGCTCTCTCTATTGCCATCGGCTTGCCTCTGGGAATGTTGGCGACGCCTACTTTGTGGCGGCGCGGCATCCTGCTCGCCGGAGAGCGCCCTGGGGTCAGCAAGTTTTTTCTGGCTGCCTTAAGCAACGCCACGCGCGCATTACTCGGGTTTCTGCGGGCCGTTCCTGATCTGGTTTGGGGCTTGTTGTTTGTCGTCGCCGTGGGACTTGGGTCGCTTGCCGGCACGCTCGCTTTGGCGGTCAGTTATGCAGGCGTATTGGGACGCGTCTATGCAGATGTTTTTGAGGATGTAGACCAGCATGCTCTTGAAGCATTGCATGCAACCGGCGCGACTCGAACACAAGTTTTTCTATTCGCAGTTTGGCCGCAGGCGACGGCGAGCATCACCGCCTACACACTCTACTCGTTCGAATGTTGCGTGCGTGCAGCTTCAGTGTTGGGATTCATAGGAGCCGGTGGTATCGGATACGAAATCTACATCTCAATGCGCCTGTTTGAGTACGGACAGGTCTTGACGCTTGTAGTTATGCTCGTGGGGCTTGTGGCTGCAACCGATGCTGCCAGCCGTTTCATACGCCGACGCTTGCACGCTAATGCCCCGGCGGGCTCACTTGCCCACCAAAGGGTTGAAGACGAAGAGAACTCACGACCGAGGAGTCTGTCTACATCGCAAGTAAGAAGACGCTTGGCGCCGGCGGTGCTCGCTATCGTGATTGCAGCTAGCTTTTACCTTGTCGGATTCCTCGATTTGATCTCAGCCGATTCCGGAATGCTAGCTCGGTCAGCGCGGTTCGTCGCAAAAATGTTCCCGCCCGAAGTTGATCCGGTTTTCTTGCGTTCGCTACTGGTACCGTTAGTTCAGACGATCGGAATCTCGGTAATGGGCACCTTGATCGGCATCTTTATTGGCGTAGCTCTGGCTTTACCAGCCGCGTCGACGGTGGTACCTGGTGAAGATGACGAGAGCCGTAGAGGCTTCTTTCTTGAACGGTTGGCAAGTAAAGCTGTCTATTATTCAGCCCGTCTTGTTCTAAATATACTGCGGTCCATACCCGAACTCATTTGGGTCCTGGTATGCGTACTGGCCGTAGGGCTTGGGCCATTTGCGGGCACGCTCGCCATAGGCCTCCATACCGGGGGCGTGCTGGGGAAACTCTATGCGGAGACGCTTGAGGAGGTTCCAGCTCGGCCCATCGAAGCGTTGCGTGCAGCAGGCGCGCGGCCGCTGCAGATACTGCTTTGGGGCGTTTGGCCGCAGGCTAGGGCAATGCTTATAAGCTATACCGTCTTGCGTTGGGATTTCAATTTGCGGGTTGCGACGGTGTTGGGTCTGGTTGGCGGAGGTGGGTTGGGCCAATCGATTTACAATAACGTTCAGTTAGGGTTTTATCCGAGAGTAGCAACACTGATCGCGATCATCTATACCCTGGTTCTGGTGACGAGCTGGCTCGGCGACAAGTTGCGTCCTCAACGTGTCGCTCTGTGAGACCATTTTGAGGAGTTTGGCTATGGAAGCTGAGACTTATGATGCCATTGTCATTGGCTCAGGCCAGGGAGGCAGGCCACTTTCGATTGCTCTCGCCAAGGCCGGACTGAAGACTGCGATCATCGAACGTGAGCAAATCGGCGGCACCTGCGTAAATGTAGGCTGTACACCCACAAAAACGATGGTGGCAAGCGCGCGAGTAGCATACCTGGCGAAGCGTAGCGCGGATTACGGAGTCAATAATGGGCCGTTGACGATTAACATGGCAGCAGTCTGCCGCCGCAAACAGCAGATCGTTGAAAGCTTCCGCACTAACGGCCTTCGATCCATTGAAACGACAAAGGGCCTTGACCTACTGAAAGGGGAGGCTAAGTTCACCGGGCCTAAGTCCGTCGAGGTTCGCTTGAACCAGGGTAGAACGCGCTTGCTGACTGCCGGGAGGATCTTCATAAATACTGGAGCCCGGCCTGCAACTCCGTCCGCCCCAGGTTTAGACAGAATTCCAACTCTGGATTCGACTTCCATCATGGAACTCGACACGCTCCCTGAACACCTTTTGGTAATGGGCGGCGGCTACGTCGGTCTGGAATTCGGCCAGATGTTTCGTCGCTTTGGCAGCGACGTGACAATCGTGCAGCGTGGTGATCATCTGCTGAGCCGCGAAGACCCGGACATAGCAGACGAGGTCGCAAGGATCCTTGAGGAGGACGGGATAAAACTCTTGCTGAATTCTGAGGTCTTGCAGGCTGGCGGAACCAACGAAAATATAAGTCTGACCGTGAAAACAGGGGAAAGAGAGAGCAAACTCGAGGGCTCACATCTGCTGGTTGCTGTCGGACGGCGACCGAATACTGACGGGCTCAACTTAAAGGCGGTGCGTGTAGAGACTGACCAGCAGGGCTTTGTGAAGGTTAATGAACGGCTCGAGACCAACGTAGCCGGGATTTATGCTCTTGGCGACGTTAAAGGTGGGCCGGCCTTCACCCACATCTCTTACGACGACTTTCGAATCATTCGTACGAATCTGCTCGAGGGCGGCAATGCCACCACGAACGGCCGCCTGGTTCCTTATACGATCTTCACGGATCCTCAGCTCGGTAGGGTTGGAATCACCGAAACGGAAGCCAGGGCTCGAGGCTTGAAAATTCGCGTAGCCAAGTTGCCGATGAGTAAAGTTGCTCGAACCATCGAGATGAGCGAGACTCGTGGCTTCATGAAGGCGGTGGTAGAGGCTGAAACGAAACAGATATTGGGCTGCGCTGTCCTGAGCGTTGAAGGCGGCGAGTTGATGGCCATGTTTGAGATTGCGATGATGGGACAATTGCCCTATACGACCCTGAAGGAGGCCATCTTTGCGCACCCGACGCTGGCCGAGTCGCTCAATAATCTTTTTAAGGCGATGGACAGGTAGAGCCGCGGACCACTTCGGATTACCGATATTCATGCAGAGGTTTAATCAATGGCCAAATGGACATTCGAGCCCGGACACACGGCGGCGGAATTTCGCGCCCGACACATGATGGTTAGCTACGTCCGCGGGCACTTTAAGAACGTGCATGGCAGGCTCGTGTTCGATCCTGCCAGCCCGCAAGATTCTGAAGTGGAAGCCACCATCGATGCTCGCGGCATCTGGACAGGCGAACCGAACCGCGATGCTCATTTGCGCAGCGCCGACTTTCTTGATGTAGACAACTATCCCGAAATCACTTTCAGAGGCAATCAAGTCGAAGTGCTCGGCAATCACGACTACAACGTTACCGGGGAACTGACCATCCGTGGCGTCACTCGTCCTGCGACATTGAGAGTTCGCTACCTCGGTCAGTGGCAAACACCCTGGTGGGAGGACGGCGTGGACAAAGGGCCCAAAGTTCGCGCGGGTTTTGTTGCCGAAACTGCAATCAGTCGTCACGACTTTGGCGTTAGTTGGAATGACACAATGGATCGAGGTGGAATTGTGGTCGGCAATGCAGTGCACATCAGCATCGATGTTGAGGCAATTCTGGACGCCTAATAAGTTGTTGGCGGAAACCCGAATGGCCCAGCACACAGCCTAGCATGTATACAATTCAACTGCTGGATGCCCTACAGGAAACTCGCGCGCGCACGCTGGAGCTTGTCGCGGACCTTAACGACGAGCAGATGATGGGTCCGCGTTTGCGGATTGTGAATCCGCTTCGCTGGGAGATTGCCCACGTAGCCTGGTTTCAGGAAATTTGGATTTTGCGGCATCTCGGTCGGCACCCGCCGATTTTGCAACACGGCGACGAGCTTTACGATTCGGCTCAGGTCAGTCACGACACTCGATGGGACTTGCCGTTGCTAATGATGGACGAAACATTCTCTTATATGCAGCAAGTGCTTGAACGGATAATCGATCAAACCAGCAGAGCAGATCAAGCGCCGGCGGACATTATGAAAGACGCCGAAGGCTACGACGAATCCTACTTTTTGCATCTCGCTCTCTTCCACGAGCAGATGCATGACGAAGCGATCACTTACACGCGTCAAACTCTTGGCTATCCGCCGCCCGCTATTATCGCGGTAGTGCCAGGTGACCACGACTCAGTATTTGAGAAGGGGCCTTTGACTGAAGAAAGCACAGCCTCCCTCACTCAAGCAGATGCTTCAAATTGCGCGACTGGTGACGCGCAGATCCCCGGCGGCAACTTCCTGCTCGGAAGCAGTCCCGACGAAGGCTTTATCTTTGATAATGAGCAGTGGTCTCACGAGGTTGGGATGGCACCTTTTGCGATCTCAAAGACAGCCGTGAGCAATGGTGAATTCAAGGATTTCGTCGAAGACGCCGGCTATCGAAGAAGTGAACTCTGGACCGCGGAAGGTTGGCAGTGGCGCGCGAGCGCTGGCGCGAATCACCCCCTCTATTGGCGACGCGAGGGAAGCGGGCGCTGGTTGCGGCGCAACTTCGATTCGTGGGTAACACTTGAAGAGCGTCTGCCAGTGATCCACGTCAACTGGTACGAAGCCGATGCCTATTGCCGCTGGGCGGGACGGCGGTTACCGACGGAAGCGGAGTGGGAGTTGGCAGCAAGCGGCAAATTAACGACTGACGGTCGAGGTATTAAAGATCACAAGCGCGCTTTTCCTTGGGGCGACAATCCGCCTACACCTGAACGCGCCAATCTTGATTGGCGCGCCATGGGATGTGTCCCTGTTGACGCACTCCCCGCTGGCGACAGCGCCTTAGGTTGCCGGCAGATGATCGGAAATGTCTGGGAATGGACCGCGACCACGTTTGGTCCATATCCTGGCTTTACTCCGGGACCGTACAAAGAGTACTCGCAGCCATGGTTCGGCGACCATAAAGTGCTGCGCGGCGGTTGTTGGGTAACGCGCTCACGCTTGATTCGCAACGCCTATCGCAATTTCTATACGCCCGACCGCCGGGATGTCTGGGCCGGATTTCGTACGTGTGCCCATAGCTCCGGGGAACAGCACTACTAGCTGCTCAATTATTTAGTACTCGATTGCAATTCGGGTGCGAGTACACGGTTAATACTCCGGTGGCGCTATATGGCGGCACTCAGCTCAATCTGATGAAGATCGGAATCGTCACCCCTGCCCCTCCCAAGTCAAGATACGGCAATCGGGTGACAGCCCTTCGTTGGGCACGGATTTTGAGAGTCATGGGCCACCGCGTCAATGTCATTCAGGAATACCAATCACAAAGCTTCGACTTTTTGATTGCTTTACACGCCCGCCGTAGTCACCAGTCAATCGAGCGCTTTCACCGGAAGCATCCGAACAGACCAATCATTGCTGCGCTCACGGGCACTGATTTGTATCGCGATCTGCAAAAGAGCAAACACGCTCAACAATCGCTTCAACTCGCCGCTCGTATAATCGTACTCCAGCCAAAAGCCTGCGAGCGGCTTGACGCGCAATTGCGCCGGAAAGTGCGGCTCATCTATCAGTCAGTTCAAATAAGGTCACCGCGAAAGCCCGAGGAATCGTCGTCCTCTCCAGGATCTTTTGATGTCTGTGTCATCGGTCATCTACGTGAGGTGAAAGATCCTTTTCGCGCCGCGATGTCGGCGCGGTTGCTGCCGTCATGGTCGCGCATCCGCATCATTCAGGTTGGAGAAGCGATGACCAATCAGATGATGGGGCGCGCGCGCAATGAGATGAAGGCGAATGCGCGCTACCATTGGCTGGGCGAGTTGCCACAGTGGCGCGTACGCCAGGTGCTCTCTCGGTGCAGGGCATGCGTTGTGTCTTCCAAAATGGAGGGAGGGGCGAACGTTTTGTCGGAAGCAATCGTCGCCGGCGTGCCTGTGCTTGCCTCACGTATACCAGGAAATGTCGGGATATTAGGTGACGATTATCCAGGCTATTTTCAGAGCGGCGATACGAGTGATCTTGCACAACTCTTATTGCGCACGGAAACCGATGCCCGGTTTCTCAAGAGCTTGAGACAACATTGTGCAAAGTTGGCTCCCCTGTTTAAGCCGTCACGCGAAACGGCAGCCTGGGAAGGGTTGTTGAGGGAACTGTCGCAGCGTGGGAAGCAGAGAGAGAGCCGATGAGAGTCTCCGTCATCATTCCGGCTCTCGACGAGGAAGAGACAATCGCCGATGTCGTCAGCAGCGTTCACCGTGAGAGGCTCATTGGCGCGAGATTACCACCGTCGTACAGGCGCTTCCAAGCTTCGGCAAATCGCGCGTTGGAGCCATTTCGAACTCTAATCGAGGGCGTTCGCCCCGTATGATCGGGCAGTAGCAGTCAGGCTCGTCCAAAGCCCCTTGCAGCATTCGGCGTCCGGCGCAACCTCCCCGGCAAGTTTCCCGAAATCGGCAGGACCTGCACGCCTGGGGCAGCGTGCGCGCCGCGACAAAGGAAGGAGTCTGCAAAATATTTTCGCCGGCATGGAGCAGGTCCGACAGCGGTTCCCCGAGACCAGGCCAATAGACACAAGGCTGCGTAGTGGCACGCGGCGTTACTCGCACTGTAGACACTCCGCAGCCACATTCGGTTTCAAAAGGAGGCAGGCCGGCCATCGCACGCACCAGCGGTTCGCCTATCGCGATTACATAGGTCTCGGCGAACAGACGGCGAAAGCCTTCCCAATATTCCTCGTAAGTTAAGGCATAAGCATCGGACCTTACTGATTGGTACACATTGACCCGCAATGGCGCTTGCATCTGCCTGGCGACGTGTGCCACTTCGGCGAGTTTAAGATAATTCGATTTCATCATCACCGCGATGATTGTAACCGGCACACCCAGACGGCGGGAGCGCTCTGCCTGCTCATGGATCAAATTCCAGTTTCCCGCGCCGCGTTGAGCGTCCTGCTCCACCTCAGTCGGATAATCCAGGGAGAATTCCACATCGTGGAAGGCGCGGACATGTTCGTCATCGAGAATCGTGATGCTATGACCGTTTGACGTGATTGTAAGCTTGATGGGTTGGGCTCGGAGGAAGTCGATGATCGACAGGAAATCCGGATGCATTCCATTCTCGCCAGTTCCAAGATTTACCGAACGCACCGGAAGGCGGTTCATCACCGCGCATACCTCATCAAGTGTCAGTCGATCAACGCGTGTGGGATCACGATAGCAGAACGAGCACGCGAGATTACATTCATTGGTCAGTCCAAGGCCTAGCGCGAAACCTGGCGTCAATGGGCTTCGGGCCTCCGCTAATCTTGTTCTATCGAATGACATTAAGTTCGTATTGCTGCGACAAATTGTAATAGTCCCGATGAGAAGTCTATCTCAAAGACGGACTTGTGGAGTAACAAAACAAACTCACCGCATCCGATCGCTGTCGAATGATCGGCTATAGCTTACGAAATCCACGAGAGTATCCGGTTCACGAATCCGCCGCCGAGCTTCGTACCCGGGGCAATCCACGCGTCAATGCCAAGAGCTCGCCCGGCTCGAAAAACAAAGAAGAAGCCGTTGAGCAAGATCAGAAAGAAGTAAGTCCAGGGCCACTCGTTAGGTCGATTATAAAGACCGAGCCAGAGGTTAATGGCCATCAAGGTGCCCAGCAGTCCGCCGAGTCGGGTGAACAAGCCGAGCAGCAGCGATACCGCGATGAAAGTCTCCCCGGCCCACACTTGGAACGCGAAGAGCTTGAAGTTTGGCAGCATCAGATCGTTTACTAACGACGCATGGGGCCTGAAAGCGGCATACTTGACCATCTCGGCCATCCAATAGCGCAGGCCGCCGCTGCCATCTGGATTGTCGGTGAAGGTTGGTGGCATCTTCCAGAGCATCTGCTGGTACCACATGCCACCAACGAAGAAGCGCGCTAGCCACGTGCAAACGTTCTGGACTGTTCGCTGCTCGGGATTTCGAGCGAGGTTGATTAGCGCGACGACTACGCTTGCAATCAACAGGAAGATCAACGCGTAGATTGGAAACCGGCCGTGCAGTGTACTCTTCTGAAAGAACGCGAAAAGATCTTGGAACGGATTTGACATGTCTAACTCCCGCGAAAAGTCTGGGGCTGAATTTACGTCGCTCCCTTCTAAATAATGGCGACGGTAATCTGAGACGACATCTGCAAGTGTCCCAGTTTGCTTCTTCTTCCAGCACAAACTGGTAGTTTGTTGGGGGCAAGCTAACAGCTTGCACCACGAAACCAGGATTCATTTCACCAGTGATTCAAAGAATACTAACATGGACCCACTGAAGGGACGGCCCAAACTCTATGCGAATAATGCTAATCGTAACTACGCTGCTATTGCTCGCGTCTGTCGGAACGGCCCAGACACCAATTCGCTCAGACAATTGGGAACTGTTTAGATACTTCGTTGGTCGCTGGGAAGGGACTGGAAACGGTCAGCCGGGCATGTCTAAGATTCAACGTGAGTACCGATTCGTGCTCAACGATAAGTTCCTTCACGTGCAAAACAAGAGCACGTATGAGCCTCAGCCAAAGAATCCAAAGGGAGAAGTTCATGAAGACTGGGGCATGATGAGCTTCGATAAAGGCAGAAAGAAATTGGTGCTCAGACAATTCCACAAAGAAGGGTTTGTAAATCAGTATGTGATGGACAGCTCAAGCGCCGACGGTAAGACAATTGTGTTCACCTCGGAAAGCATCGAGAACATTCCGGCGGGATTTAGAGCCCGCGAAACTTACAAAATACTGGGCTCCGCCGAGTTCATAGAGGTCTTTGAGATCGCGGAACGTGGAAAGCACTTTGAGGTTTACAGTGAAGGCCATTTCAGACGCAAAAAGTGACTCGGACACAAAGCCAAGTGACAGTCAGACAGACGAGGTCTTGCGCGAGTGGCGCGATGTCGGCCGTTTACGTTTTAAAGGTGTTCGGAGTCGAGTGATTTTTTAATGGACGTTTCTGGACGTGCAAGGACCAGTCGCGGTCCTGCAAATGCCTGGAAATTTGGCGTCCCGTACGAGAGTCGAACCCGTGTGGCCGCCGTGAAAGAGAAGCGATTCACTGTAATTCAAGGAAACCTAGCGGCATGGATAGCACTCTACCGTACTTTACAGACTCACGAGTACTGTTATTGGACTCTTAATGGACTCGCGTGGCGTACGTCCAAAGGGTGTTAACCTTTGCTTATCCACCTTATCGCAAAGGCATGGCGACCACTGTCTACATCATCTTCTCAGCTACGGACTGGGAGGTGACGCCGTTGAATACGAAAGGCGTCTCGACGCTTAGCTGAACGCCGCTAGTTTCAGGCATTCCGCGCTGGCGCGCGCTTAGCAGTATCCTGAAGAATACGTTCGACCCAGCGGAGTTCAGTTTTTTTCTGCTCAATTAGCAGCTGCAGCATCCAGACGGCTTCATGATAGGGATGACCAACTTCGCTAATGACGTCTGCGAGTGTTGCTCGCTCTTCGTTGAGTTGTTGTTCCAACAGGTTCTTGCGATTGATGAGTTGCCTACGAAACGTCCGTGGCCGTGCTTGCCATGAAAGAGCCAACCAAATCAAGAACGGTTTATTGGAGCAAGCTTCGCAAGGCCGGCCAGAGCACCAAGAGCCGCTCGCGCAAGTCGGCGCGTCCAGTCGCCGCATAACGGGCCGGATCCTGCAAATTACTGAAAAGTGTTTGGCGTCCCGTACGGGAGTCGAACCCGTGTCGCCGCCGTGAAAGGGAAGCGACCTATGGTAATTCAACGGAATTTAGCGGCATGGATAGCACTTTACCGCATTTAACGGACTCACGGGAACTGTTATTGGACTCTTAGTGGACTCGCATTTTTCCGTGGTCTATCGCTGGAAGCGATTGCAGTATTCACCGGAGTTGATGAACGCCTTGACCATTTCCGCGCGTGAAGTGACGTCAAACTCACTCAACTTATACAGCCAGAACGCGTAGCCTCCGGCATCCGAGTTACGACGAAGATAGCCGAAGTATTCCATCATCACAAACCTTTCGTTGCGCTTAGCGTTAATGAACCGCAGGCTCTCAGCAATGCGTCGCAACGCCGCGGCGCGGGGCACGGAGCCGTCGCTTACTGGTTTACTTCCACTCACCAACGAGCACGAACGGCGCCCAGTAAAAAGGCGCGCTATATTTTTTGCCGGAGATCATTGCGAGCTGCGCTTCCCGAATCGCTTCGGACGGCGACGGGTTTGGCCCAAGCAGGCGCTGGTAAAAGTCGGTCATCAATTCGGCTGTCGGTTTATCCGCGACCGACCACAGAGTGGCCCCGACGGTGGTCGCGCCCGCGTACATGAACGCTCGGCTTAAACCAATCACGCCTTCGCCCCGCTTTACCTTACCAAGTCCCGACTCGCATGCTGAAAGCATAACGAGCGGAGCGCCAAGCCTGAGATTGAAGACTTCACCCGTCCGCAGAAAGCCGTCGTCGTCGCTCTTGTTTCCCACCAGCGACAACACCAAACCACTAAACTGTGGTCGCATTGCATCGAGTACGCCGTGAGTAGCGACGTGCAGTACGCGATAGCTTTGAATGTCGCGGGTCTTCAAATCATCCTCGTTAGCATTTAGATCGAGCCACAAGTCTCCCTGCTCACCGGATGCTTTTGCCAACCGCGCAATCTGTTCAGCTTCGAGCCTGGTTCCGGCTAAGCGCGGCAGTCTGAGCGGACCACTCGACTGGGTCGCTGGACCATTAACATCGGTCACGGCGCTTTCGAGCCCGAGGCCTCTGGTTACTTCAGCCCGAATGGCGGCAGATCCCGATTGCGATCGCGGATCGTTTGCACTGAATACGGGATCTGCGACCAACAAGATATTCCGCCCAACGGCCCGTTTTTGGTCTCTCACGGCGGCTGTAACTGATGCCGACGGCGCGTAACTTACTTTGTTCGTTTTGATCAGGTAATCAAGCGAGCGCCGCCGCGATCAGTTGTGACTAACGCTTCGAACGGAACGAAGTTCAGCGCGCCATCGGCCACAATAACTAAGCGCCGGTTGCCAATCATGGATGCGGCCGGGGCCAAAGCCACTTTATAGAGCGCGTGCGAAGCCCGGGAGAAGGCTGCAGTGTCTGTGGCCGGGGCTGCTGTGCTAAGACCCAGTCCTCTCTGCTGGTCGGCTGTTGGCACGTCAACGCCGACGTTGCGTCTTTGCAATCTCGGGGGAATCAACTGGGCGCGAAGATCCATTGCCAACTGGTCCATGGTCGAACCAGCAGGTAGCTTAAAGAGAGCAGCGTTCTGGCGAGTAATAACCCACAGGTAAGAACTCTGCTCACCAAGGCTATACTCGAGCAGCGCTGTTTCATCATCCAGGACTCGTCGCTGAACTTCCTCGAGTGTTAAGGCACGCGTATGGACCAAAGACTTAAGGCGCGGACTGGCGGCCTTTATCTGGTTCTCAAGACTCTCAAACTCAGCGGCGAGTCGTTCCAGTTCAGCTTCCAATTCGGTGAAGGTTTGTTTCGACGTTTCACCTGCAAGCGAAACACCTGTGAGTTGCGCTCCGATCAGTTGCTGGTTCGTGAGATTTTCGCTTCGGCGCTTGATAAGGTCGGGCGGCACTCCGGCCGAAATCACTGCGTGGCCGTCAGCCAACACGTCGAGTAGCGAACGCGCTCGCCCCTGTTCCGCGATTCGAAAGCCTTCAGCGGTGAATCGCAATGAACTTCCTGTTGAAGCCGCTGGGTCATTTCTTTTTGCGGCCAGCGCTATTTCGGCGTTCAACGCCGCACCTTCCTCAAAAACCTGTCTGGTAGTTGAGAGAAAAGTCGTGCGTGCTTCATGGCCGCGGATACTTCCTTCAACGACCGTTTCGACGTCCTCCAGGGCGTCGCGATAAGCATTTTGTGCGTCAGCTTGTAGCTTTACGGCGCTTTCTTGTGTTTGAACGGAGGCATGAGCCGCGCGTCGATCAGTGGGATCGGTGGGATCCGTGTGTGTTTGCAATCGCGTTGTCCGAGCGCGCTGAGACAAGGCCCAAAGAATATCGAATGCGCGCGGCGGCAAGATCTCCTTTGCGGAATAACACGTCACCCAGGTTGGTGACTGCTGCGACATGGAAGCGCGTGGCTTCCTGATCTCGCGCAGTTGGCAAGGATGCAGCAGCCAGCAACTCCTGGAAGTCTGCTTCAGCAGCTTTGTGTTGGCCCAACAGATAATCAGCTCGACCTTCTCCGAGTTTGTTTCTTGAATAGGCAAAGAATGTTTTGTGCCGAACCACGTCTGTTGGAAAGGGTGGATATGCTTGTGATCCGAACTGTACGAAAACTGCTTTGGCCTCTGCGATGTTATCCAGCAGTAAATAAGTTTCGCCGATCTTGCTTATCATCAAACTCGCATTAAGCATTTCTTTGTTCGCAACAAATGCCTGACGCGCACTCTGGAAGTAACCAAGCGCAACCTCATATTGCCCTTCCTGCAAATACAAATCGCCGAGGGCATCGCTGGTAACACCGATTCCATTCATATCGCCGCCAGACTTGTATGACTTGAGCGCCTCAGACAAAGGAGCCAGCGCAGCGTAAAACTCGAAGTGAGCGAGCAGGTTTCGGCCCTGTTCGAGCTTATCCCTGGCAGATCCTTGACCGCTGGAAGTCCCGGTTGGCGTGGGTTGTGTCACAGGACCAACAACCAGGCTGAGCGGTTTGCACACGTCTGCCCACGTGACCGTGGCCGTCACGCCAAAACTGCCGGCCATAATTCCGTTCAGCGTGCGATCAATTGAATAGGTCCCGTCCGGCCGCACTTCCGATGCGCGGATGTTGATGTGTTGTCGATCACCTCCGCTCATTTTGATCACGCTTGGCGAAGTGTTCTCCAGATCCAACGACTGGTCTCCTGCAACGCCACCCAGCCCGAGGACAACCACGTGCAGCGATGTTGTCTCTCCCCGAAGCAGGTTCAGTTTGGGCGCGGACAAATTGATGCCAATATTTCGAAATGGGCACTGCATTCCCACGCCGTTCTCATGACATTCGATATTAGTTGGTCCCAGAGAATCGCTCGCATTTCGCAGGATCAAACTTCTGGGCGACTCAGCCAAGGGCGGCAGCATTGTTCCGCCAACCTTCACATAATCCTGCGGCGAGAAGATGCCGTTGCCAGGGCCCTTGATCTGAATCAATCGGCCCTGCTGACCGCCTGTGGGCAGCGTGAATCGTAAGGGACTCGGTGGTGGTGTCGCGGATATCGGAATAGTTGTAGTGGCTGCGTTCTGACCTCGTTGCAAAAGGGAAATGTTCTTTGAGTTCGTGTTGAGGGGACGAGGTATGCTCCAGCTGAATGTCTCGGCTCCGACCAGCGTCTGTTGTCCTTCCAATACGAGCACATGGCGTTTGAGTTCAGCGAGGTTCTGGGCCCGCTTTGCATCATTCTGGCCGGTAGATTCGGCTGTGACAGTACCGGAGATCGTATCGCCGGCAGCCATATCGTCCGGAAGATTTACTTTGATCACGCCTTGCGGTGTCGTGAAGGTCGTGATGTAGAGTCCGTTGGCAGACCTGGAATCAACACGATATCCCGCGGCATTCTGCGCCGCCGCGCGCGGGGCGAACGGAGTCTTAGTCGCGATCGAGATGAAGGTGATTGCAATCAAGACCGCGCCGGCAACGCGGGTGAGCAGGGCTGAGGCGCTTCTATTTGTTATTGTCATGGACTCTAGGGCAAAAGTCTGTTGATTAGGTGCGGTGATTCCTCCTGCGCTTGCACTCTAAGTTGAGTATGCACTGTTTAGCCAGGGACCTCAGCATGGTGCGTAAGTATCCTCCTTTGGTTTAGACCGGGCAAGAAAACATAAAGACCTGTTTCCGTCTTTGTCGGTCTACGACGCAACGCGTTTTACAACGGACCAGAAGGTCTCCATTCGACGCGATCTTCTATTCAGTTTGAGGGTTCCTTTAAGTTACTTGCCGGAAAGTGCGAGCGAGAATTGAAACTTGGCGTCCCAAAGCATTCCAAGTTGGAACCAGATTATTTCTTGGCTGAAAGAGATGGAAACGCTCCGCACAGTTGCCGCTTGAGGCCGAAAATGCTTTAGAACGCCAAAGAAACGGGTAAAGAGCCCCAATCCCAAGCTTGATTGGAACAGCCGTCCACGGCGCACCAAGGGGTAGTTAAGAGGGTGAGGGAAGCGGGGCATCTGAACCATGTGTAGCACAATGGGCTGGGAACAAAGAGGCAATCACGAATACTACTATCGCAAAGAGCGCGATGGGTCGCGGGTGAAGTCTGTTTACGTTGGTCGCGGCGAGATTGCGAACATGATTTCACAGTTTCAGTCCGGTTCTCCTCTAATTGAGCAACTGGCTCGTCAAAACAAGGCCGCGAACGATGTCTCTTTAGACAGCGCCGTACTCGTCTTCGAGCAAGCGACTCAACTCTTGACTCAAGCGGCGTTACTGGCAGCAGGCTTTCATGCTCATCATCGACAATGGAGGCGCAAGCGAAGTGTTGGCAGCTATTGAAGGGCCGATCAACGCGAAAGCGGATCAGATCCGGGCCAAGTTCCAATCGTTACTCGCCAAAACAAACAAAGAGAATCCACGCCCGCAAGACGTTAAGGCTCTCGCGGATCTTCTAGTCGGCGAAAAATCTTTGGAGCTTTGGCGCGGCGTTGCAAGCGCGGGTTATCTTGCGGAACTGATAGTTATTGAAAACGCTCGGGCCACGCCTGCCGTCAAAGAGTGTTGGAAGCATCGACTCCAGGCGCTTAAGAAAGAACTTGGCTCGGACGAAGCAACGTTGTTAGAGAAATTGTTGATTCAACAAGCCGCCTTATGCTGGCTTAAGTTGACTCTTGTCGAACTGAGTTATTCGAATGTGGTGAAGCAATCGATCACGCTGACGCTGGGTATGTATTGGGAGAAACGTTTGACAGCCGCGCAAAGACGGTTCACGCGTGCTTGCGAGACTCTTACACGGGTCAGAAAGTGGTCGCGTAGTACGCCCGCTCTCCAGGTGAATATTGCGGTCGAAGGAGGGCAACAGGTGAACGCGTCGGGGTGACGGTTCTCCGCAAGCTCGACGATTACAGCTCACTGGCCAGATGATGCGCTTCTCAAGAGAGCCCACTGCTCGACTTTTTCGTGCAATTGTCGACAACGATTATTTCCGTCGGTACAGCATCTTTCTTTAGCAAGAAGTCCTTCGCTCGCTGAATACTTTTTAGCGTCTCGCCCAAATACCGCTCTTCATTATAAGCGGGAACAATTACGGAGATAGACATCGGCTTTCAAGAACTTCGAGCTACGAGAAATGTCTGGCTCGCAACTAGTATTAGGCCTTGCTAGTAATCTTCAGAACCATTTGGAGAGTCTTATTCTTTTGCCACGACAACCTAGCCCGGGCGCTATCCAAAGCTTCTGAGTTTCTGCCACAGAGTATCCCACGATTCGCGCGGACTGCTGCAGACGAAAATATCGGGATGATCCCTGGTTTCTTCATTCTCTACGCCGTAGGAATTGGTGATGTGACCCACCAGTCTGCATGTCGCGAAGAGTCGCTTCAGCCCTTCCTCCGAGCGTCCTAATGCAATGATTGTTTCCGGCGGAGGATTTCCGTAGCCGCGCAGCCAGTAAGTATTAATTCCGCTTATCGCTTGCGGCAGCCCGTGAGCGGGTCCATAAAGATCAATGGCGCCAGCCTCGCCGTAGTTTCCTGCCAGGATACCGGTCGCCGCTCTTTCTTCCGTAGGCAAGCTCTGGTAGATGCCGGCGACGGTTTGCACCAGTTCGGTCCAGCCAATCTCCTCGCGGAAGTTATCGTGAAGCTTGTTTGTGATGTTCCACCATCTGGAATTAACCGGCGCAATTGGCAGCATGACTGCCGCAAATGCTATCGCTCCGATTGCCAAACTTCCCCATCTCATAGTCACTCTCAGCCGAGCTCGGTCGATTGGCAATTGAGTTAAACTGCGCTCCCACGCGACTGTGCCGGCCGCGAAAAGCATCGGATAAGCAGGCGCGAGATAGTAGGATCGTCCGCGCGTCACAAGTAGAAGTGCAAGTGGCACCACGTACATCCAGCCGAGCACTCGATAACGCCGCGCATCATCGGTGAAGAAATACGACCATAGCCCTCGTGTCCAGATTCCGATCGTAAAGACGTTCGCGCAGATAAACAACTGTTCGAGTAAGTTGTGTGTCGTCCGGCCGATGCGCACATCGCGCGCGTGAATCGCTTTCAGAAAGTCCAGCGAGATGAAATGGTATTGAGCTTGCCACATTAGATTGGGCAGAAACAAGAGCAGCGACAGAGCAGCTCCAGCCCACAACCATGGACTTCTGAGATTGCGGCGCGACGTCGTGACTACTATTCCAATGGCAATGCCCGCAACGAATAAGCCCATCGTATACTTCGTCATCATGCCAAGTCCGATCACTGTGCCGATAGCAACCCCCCAGCCCGGATCGTCTGTATGAAGGAGCCTGATCATCAGATAGGCAGTCAGAACCCACCAGAGGTAATCGAAAGCAACGTATTGAAAGAGCGATCCTGAGATCAGTGATACTGGAGCAATACCCGTGGCGATGGCGGCGATGGCTTGCGCGCGGGGCGAGCCGCCGAATTCGCGGGCCATCAAACCCGTGAATACCATCGCGCCGGCAATTGCTAACGATGAAAAGAATCTCAGGCCGACGAGCGACGGCCCAAAGATGGTCAGCGCCAGACGAGCAATAAAAGGTGTGATGGGAGGGTATGCGACGTAGCCCCACGCGAGATGACGCGCGTCGTCTAGTGTCGCTAACTCGTCCCTGTGGAACCCATATTGATGGTTGGTAAGTCCGTGAATGACTACCGTCACCGCACCCAGCAGTAAGAGGATGCCGGCATCACGAGACCTGAATTGATTCAGTAGTTTCTTCAAGGGACGCGATTGTATCGTAGAAAGAAGGGATCGATAACGTTGTTCGCGGTCGGAATTAACAGCACTAGTAACGGTTAGCTCTAATTAACACCTGGGCTTCAGCCAGTTGATTGCAGCGGAAGCAGAAGTGGGTAACCGTTTAAGCGGTTTCGGAATGAGGTGTTTGTCCCCGTTCATAAAGCCAGGTGTTAATCAGAGGAGTACCACAACTTTCCTGAAGGAAAATGCAGTTGCCCTTCAAACTTGAATCCACCCTTTCTTTGCATCTGAAAAATTTCACAAAAAGTTCGGACCGATCGAGTTGCTATTTTCGCGTGTAGAGATAGGAGGAGAACTCACAGCGCTTTGAAGGAGGTGACGTACAACTCTGAAGTACGGCTTCCTGGTTTCAGGTAAGGATTCACTACAATGAAACAATTTGAGCTTGCTTTGGACCTCTTATCTTGTCAATTCACGATGCAGCCAAGCCTTTGCCATTTGCCAATCGCGTTTGATGGTTGATTCGGAAAGGCCCAGAACTTCGGCCGTCTCCACCACGTCCAAGCCGCTAAAAAATCTCAGTTCGACGACCTTTGCCAGTTGCGCTTCCTTTGCGGCGAGCCGGTTTAAGGCTTCATCGAGCGCGAGCAAATCGAAGTCGGTTTCGCTGACGCTAATCGTGAAAGCATTTTCAAGCGGCAAATCGCTGTGAACACCGCCGCGTCTGACGCGATGTTTGG